>Ga0224497_10001238_pt1 | contig 16508 bp, 12 predicted proteins | sample SF_Jul11_sed_USG_4_FD_167970 | JGI IMG/M metagenome (GOLD analysis project Ga0224497, IMG submission 167970) | Sediment microbial communities from San Francisco Bay, California, United States - SF_Jul11_sed_USGS_13 | ecosystem: Environmental > Aquatic > Marine > Sediment | place: USA... | reverse complement strand
TACGGGGATGGTCTACCTCTCTCACGACCCGTACTACCGCCGCGACGTCGCGATCAAGGTCTACAACATCGAGGAAAACACCGACGCCGATCGCGCGCGGGTGTCTCGCAAGATGTTTTTCAACGAAGCTCACATGGTCGGTATGCTCCAGCACCCGAACATCATGCCGATCTACGACGCGGGTGAGGAAGACGGTCAGTACTATGTCGTCACCGAACATATTCAGGGCGCACGCACACTGGCCGCGTATTGCCGCCCCGATAACCTGCTGCGCGTCGACGACGTTGTGGAAATCATCTACAAATGCGCCAAGGCATTGCACTATGCACACGGGCGCGGCGTAATTCACCGGGACATCAAACCGTCAAACGTCATGCTGACGATCGACAACGATGTTCGCATCATCGACTTCGGTATTGCGATCGTAAACGACTCCGAAGTTTCACGCATCGAAGGCATCGCTGGTTCGCCGAGCTACATGTCGCCCGAGCAGGTGCAGTCCGAAGAATTAACGCCCCGGTCCGACCTGTACTCGCTCGGCGCCGTCATGTACGAGTTGTTGACGGGGTTCCGGCCGTTTCGCGCCGATAACCTGTCGAAACTATTGCATCAAATCGTTTACGCAACGCCGCCGCCGATACACACATATCGCGACGATTTGCCGGAAGCACTCGAGGATGTGGTTGCCACGACCATGCTCAAGGATCCGGACAAGCGTCTGTCGAGCGGCGCATCGATGGCCGCCGAGCTCACGCGCGTCTACAAAGATCTGCGGCAGAAATATGACAGCCTGGATAACCAGGAGCACTTCGATGTGCTTCGTTCGTTAACATTCTTCCACGAGTTTTCGCACGCCGAGATCTGGGAAGTGCTGCGCGCATCCGATTGGCACGAATACAAGGATGGTGAAGATATTGTCAAAGAAGGTGAGATTGACGATCGCTTCTATATCATCGTTACCGGTGCCGTGCAGGTGCAGGCTAATGGAAACAATATCGGCAGCCTGGCTAACGGCGACTGTTTCGGTGAAACGAGTTACGTCCGTGGCGCCAAGCGGCAGGCCTCGATCACGGCCAACGGCGCCGTCACAATACTGCGTGTGAGCTCGACACTCATGGAGCAGGTCAGCTCGTCCTGTCAGCTGCGCTTCAACAAAGTCTTCCTACGCTCGCTAATTACACGCTTGCAAGGCACGACCTAGGCTACAATCGCCCCATAATTCAAGTACCGGGGGCTACCTATGCAAAACCGACTCGCCGCGATTGCCGGCGCGTTTCTGATCTGTTCGACCGCAGCGTCAGCATCTGAACTTTCCGACAGCGTCAAGGCCGACTACGACGGTTACCTTGCGGATCTCTTTGATCACTTTCATCGCAACCCGGAGCTGTCACTTGCGGAGTTTCGCACGGCAGAGCGCGTGGCGAAAGAACTTCGCGGTGCCGGATACGAAGTAACCGAAGGAGTGGGTGGTACCGGTGTTGTTGGTATTCTCGAAAACGGTGCCGGTCCTCTCGTAATGATGCGGGCCGACATGGATGGCCTGCCGGTCAAAGAGAAGACTGGATTGCCCTATGCGTCCAAAGCACAGCAGCGCGATCCCGTTACCGGTGTAGTTGGACCGGTCATGCACGCGTGCGGCCACGATATGCACATGACGAGCTTAATCGGCTCTGCGCGGCAGATGGCGGAACGAAAAGACGAGTGGAGCGGCACCTTGATGCTCGTCGCTCAGCCGGCGGAGGAGCGCGGCATGGGCGCGAAGGCAATGCGCGCGGACAATATCTGGGAACGCTTCGGCCAGCCGGATTATGCGTTGGGGCTGCACGTCAAAGTTGCTGACGTCGCCGGCATCATCAATGTCAATCCGGCACCCTACGCCGGTGTTGATTCCGTCGACATCGTCGTGCACGGCGTCGGCGGGCACGGGGCGTACCCGCACCTGACCAAGGATCCGATTGTCATCGGCAGCCAGATCGTCCTCGCTTTGCAGACGCTCGTCGCGCGGGAACTTGCACCACGTACGCCGGGCGTTGTCACTGTCGGCGCGTTTCACGCCGGCGCCAAGCACAACATTATTTCTGATGAGGCGCACCTCAAGATTACGGTGCGCAATACGAGCCCAGAGACTCGCGAGACCTTGTTGAACGGAATCAGGCGGATTGCCGAAAACATCGGGCGCGCTGCAGGTCTGCCGGAGGACAAGCTGCCGGAGGTTACGATCGGCAACGAATCAGTACCGCCATTGATCAACGATGAACGCCTCATTGCGCGATTGAAGATGGCGTGGATCGAGGAAATGGGTGAGGACGCGGTTATCTCGGAACAAGAGGTCGGTATGGGCGGCGAAGATTTTCCGTTCTTCACGGTTAACCCGACGATCTCGAGTGTCTATTGGGACGTCGGGGGCACGCCACAGGAAGACTTCGATCGTGAGGCAGCAGGGGGACCGGCCGTAGCCGGGCATCACTCGCCATTGTTCAAGATCGCGCCGGAGACAACCGTGCGTGCGGGGGTGGAGTCGACGGTCGTCGCGCTGCTGGAGTTGATGGGAGACTGACGCAGGAGCCAGCCTGGGCGCGGGCCGTTACGACTGTTAGTCTTCGATTTCGAATTCCTTGAGGTCTTCGCCACCGGCGCTCCTTAGGAGAATCTCGACCTTTTGCTCGGCCTCCTTCAAGGCCGCCTGGCATCCGCGGGTGAGTTTGATGCCCTCCTCGAATTTTTTCATCGCTTTCTCGAGCGGCAGATCACCGGATTCGAGTTCTGCGACGAGCTCTTCGAGATCGGTAAGGGCTTTTTCGAGATTGATCGTTTTCTTCGCGCTCATCCGGCGATTCTACTCCAGATTGTTGTTAGCTCTCGACCGACAACGGAAATTGCGAGTGGCTGCGGCAACGCGGCATCCACGGATTGACAACCACAGGGCCTGGGAATAGAGTACGAGCTATTAGACTCAGTCTAACAATAGCTTTTTTCAAATAAGAGGGCCCGACATGTCACTGAAAGACAGCAAAACAGAACACAACCTCAAAGAAGCGTTTGCCGGCGAATCGCAAGCGAATCGTCGTTATCTGTATTTCGCGGCCAAGGCTGACGTAGAAGGTTACAACGATGTTGCCGCCGTATTTCGTTCAACCGCAGAAGGCGAGACCGGTCACGCGCATGGTCATCTCGAATACCTCGAGGAGACAGGCGATCCGGCAACCGGCCTGCCGATCGGGGCTACAGCCGACAATCTTGCGGCTGCGATCGCTGGCGAGACCCACGAGTACACCGACATGTACCCGGGTATGGCACGCACAGCACGCGACGAAGACTTTGACGAGATCGCAGATTGGTTCGAGACGTTGGCCAAAGCCGAACGCTCGCACGCCAATCGCTTCCAGAAAGCTCTCGACACGTTAGACGACTAACATGTCCGAGAGACGCGAGGGGAGCCTCGAAGCTCCCACTCGCCATCCGCTCGACTGGCAAAGCGACGAGTTCTACGAGGAGCCTGCGCTCTTCGAAGAACTCGAGCGCGTGTTCGACATTTGTCACGGCTGTCGCCGCTGCTTCAATCTTTGTAACTCCTTCCCGACCTTGTTCGACGCCGTCGATGAGTCCGAAAGTATGGAGCTCGATACGGTTCCCAAAGAGGTTTTCTGGGACGTCGTGGATCACTGCTACCTGTGCGACATGTGCTACATGACGAAATGTCCGTATGTGCCGCCGCACGAGTGGAACGTCGACTTTCCGCATTTGATGCTTCGCGCCAAAGCTGCGCGCTTCAAGAAACAGGGTGCGCCGTTTCGCGATCGTGTGCTGAGTTCGACCGATATGGTCGGCAAGCTGGCCGGCATTCCGGTCATCTCCCAGGCCGTAAATGCAATGAATCGCAGCAAAGCAGGCCGGGGCCTGCTCGAAAAAACGCTCGGCGTGCATCGCGACGCCCCGGTGCCTGACTACCACTCGAAGTCCGCGCGCAAGCGCCTGAAGGCGCATCGGCACGCTACTGGCGATGCCGCGGTCGCGACAGACAATACGCGCGGCAAAGTCGTGCTGTATACAACTTGCTATGGCAATCGTAATCATCCGGCGATCGACGAGGATCTGGTCTCCGTTTTCGAGCACAACGGCATACCGGTAGCGCTGGCCGAGAAAGAGGTCTGTTGCGGCATGCCGAAACTCGAACTCGGCGATCTCGACGCGGTCGCTAAAGCCAAGGATGTCAATATCCCTGTGCTCGCCGCCTGGGTCGACAAGGGCTGGGACATCGTGACACCGATTCCATCGTGCACATTGATGTTCAAGCAGGAACTGCCGCTGATGTTTCCTGACGATCCGGACGTTTTGAAGGTGCGCGACGCGATGTACGATCCGTTTGAGTACCTGATGCTCAGACATAAAGATGGCAAGCTGGATACGTCGTTCAAGAATTCACTTGGCAAAGTGTCGTACCAGGTGCCGTGCCATTTGCGCGTGCAGAATATCGGCTTGAAGACTCGCGACATTCTGCAGCTTGTTCCGGGCACTGAAATTGAAGCGATCGAGCGCTGCTCCGGACATGACGGCACATATGCAGTCAAGAAAGAGTTCCACGATGCGTCGAAGAAGATCGCGCGTCCCGTCGTTAACAAGGTCAGAAAAGCGTCGGCTGACCACTTCGTAAGCGATTGCCCGATGGCGGCAGAGCAAATCGTACAGGGCCTTGAACAAAGTGAAGGCGAGCATCCGATGGGTCTCCTCAAACACGCCTACGGATTATCGTGAACATGCAAAAACTGACCAGAGACGATCTCCACAGCCTTGAGAACTACGCTGCCATGCGCGATGAGTTTCGCGGCGAGGTCCTTCTGCACAAGCGCAACCGGCGCCTGTCTCTAGGCACCAACGCGGCGCTGTACTTCGAAGACCGGATGACCATGCAATATCAGATTCAGGAGATGCTGCGCATTGAACGAATCTTCGAGGCCGATGGCATCAATGAGGAACTCGAGGCCTATAACCCTTTGATTCCCGATGGTTCCAACTGGAAAGCGACGTTTATGGTCGAGTTTCCCGATGTCGAGGAACGTCGCGCGATGCTGGGCCAGCTCGTCGGCATCGAGAATCGCGTTTTCGTCAAGGTCGGCGACCTCGAAAAGAGCTATGCGATCGCCGACGAGGACCTTGAACGTTCTGATGCAACCAAAACGTCTGCGGTGCACTTCCTTCGCTTCGAGTTGAGTGATGAGATGGTGGCGGCTCTTAAAGCAGGCTCGCAGCTCACGGCTGGCATCGATCACGACAACTACCAGGTCGAAATCTCGCCGGTCGCTGAAAATATCCGAAAGTCGCTGCTCGGCGACCTGGATTAACAAAATGGGGACATTCCTGATTTTCGGTTGAAGGCTAAACCGTTAAACGTCAAAAACAGGAATGTCCCCATTTATCTGTTGATGCGCCGGGCTGGCATTCAGGCTAGAATTCTGCCGAGCATCGCTTTGGCAACCTCTGGCAAGGGATAGATGGCAAAACGTTACGACGCTGCGGACATTGAGGTCCTTAGCGGGCTGGAGCCTGTACGGCGCCGGCCCGGCATGTACACCGATACGACGCGGCCGAATCATCTTGCCCATGAAGTCGTCGACAACAGCGTCGACGAAGCACTTGCGGGTCACTGCAAGAAAATCGAAGTCACGCTGTACAAGGATGGCTCACTGGAAGTCGTCGACGACGGTCGCGGCATGCCCGTTGATAATCATCCCAAAGAAAAAATCCCGGGCGTGGAGCTAATCCTGACGCGCCTGCATGCGGGCGGCAAATTCAATCACAAGAACTACCAGTATTCTGGCGGCCTTCACGGGGTGGGCGTGTCCGTTGTGAACGCCTTGTCCAAGAATCTCGAAGTCTGGATTCGTCGCGGCGGCAAGGAATACAACATGAGTTTTGCCGGCGGCAAGAAGCGCGGCAAGCTTGAGCAGGTTGGTACGGTTGGCAAGGCCAATACGGGCACGACGATCCGATTCTGGCCTGATGCACAATATTTCGATTCGCCCAAAATCTCGGTGTCCCGGCTAAAACATGCGCTCAAGGCGAAAGCCGTGCTTTGTCCGGGCCTGACGGTTCGCCTGAAGGTTGAAAAGCCCAAAGAGAAGATCGAATGGTGCTATTCGGGCGGCCTCGAGGAGTATCTGATCGAAGCGATTGGCAGTGGCGAGATGTTGCCGGCCGAGCCGTTTTCGGGGAGCCTCGCCGGCAACAACGAGGCAATAGACTGGGCGCTGACATGGCAAGCCAACGGTGGTGCCCACGCAGTGACGGAAAGTTACGTTAATCTTATTCCGACGCCGCAGGGCGGTACACATGTCAACGGTCTGCGCACGGGGCTGACGAATGCGCTACGGGAATTTGCGGACTTCAGAAGCCTCTTGCCGCGGGGCGTTTCGATTGCGCCCGAAGACGTCTGGGACGGATTGAACTTTGTACTCAGCGCTAAGCTCGAGGATCCGCAATTCTCCGGGCAAACGAAAGAGCGACTGTCATCCCGTGAGTCGGCCGCATTTGTCACAGGCGTCATTAAGGACAGCTTCTCGTTATGGCTCAATCAGCACCCTGAAACGGGTGACCAGATTGCGCAGCTGGCCATCAACAAGGCGCAAACACGGCTCAAAGCGGCCAAAAAGGTTGTGCGCAAGAAGATCGTGTCGGGTCCGGCATTACCGGGCAAACTCGCCGACTGCACGTCTCAGGAGCCTGAGCTGTGCGAGATATTTCTCGTCGAGGGTGACTCGGCTGGCGGATCTGCAAAGCAGGCCCGGGACCGCAACACCCAGGCCATCATGCCGCTCCGAGGCAAGATCCTGAACACCTGGGAGGTGGATTCGGCCGAGATTCTTGCTTCGCAGGAGGTGCACGACATCAGCATCGCACTTGGTGTCGACCCCGGCGACACGAACCTCGACAACCTTCGCTATTACAAGATCTGCATCCTCGCCGATGCTGACTCAGATGGGCTGCATATCGCGACGCTGCTTTGCGCGTTGTTCCTGCGGCATTTCCGCGAAATTGTGCTGGCCGGGCACGTTTACGTGGCGATGCCGCCGCTGTATCGCATCGACGTTGGCAAAGAGGTGTTTTATGCGCTCGATGACAGTGAGCGCAAAGGTATTCTCGACCGTATCGAGGCCGAAAAAATGCGCGGCAAGGTGACGGTCACCCGCTTCAAAGGGCTGGGCGAGATGAATCCTTCGCAGCTCCGGGAGACGACGATGAATCGCGATACGCGGCGTCTCGTGCAGCTTACCGTCAGCGGCAAGGACAAGACCGATCAAACCATGGACATGCTGCTGGCGAAGAAACGGGCCAAAGACCGCCGCAAGTGGCTTGAGACCAAGGGCAATCTCGCCGAGGTGTAACGATGCAAAACAGTCTGAATCTCGAAGGCGTCGAGCAGCAACCGCTCAAGGAATACACCGAGAAGGCGTATCTCGACTATTCGATGTACGTCATTCTGGATCGGGCGCTGCCACAGATCGGCGACGGCCTGAAGCCGGTACAGCGGCGCATTATCTACGCAATGAGCGAACTCGGTTTGTCTGCCGGGCAAAAACCGAAAAAGTCAGCACGCACGGTTGGCGATGTCATCGGCAAATTCCATCCGCACGGTGATTCGGCCTGTTACGAGGCTATGGTTCTGATGGCACAGGACTTTTCCTACCGCTATCCCATAATTGACGGGCAGGGCAACTGGGGTTCGACAGACGATCCCAAGTCGTTCGCCGCAATGCGTTACACCGAGTCGCGTCTGAAGCCCTACGCGAAGAGCCTGTTGCAGGAACTCGCACACGGCACCGTTGACTGGGTGCCGAATTTCGACGGCACGATGAACGAGCCTGTCGTGCTGCCGGCGCGATTGCCCAATCTGCTGCTGAACGGCACGACCGGCATTGCGGTCGGCCTGTCGACAGACGTGCCGCCGCATAACCTGAAAGAAGTTGCGACCGCGCTTATCCACCTGATCGATTCTCCGAAAGCGACCGTGGCCGCGCTGATGAAGCACATCAAGGGCCCGGACTATCCAACCGGTGGCGAACTGGTTTCCCCGCGCGAGGACATCAAGCAGATTTATGCAACGGGCAATGGCACGCTGCGATTGCGCGCCGCCTACAAGGTCGAGAACGGCGACATCATCATCACCTCGCTGCCGCATCAGATTTCGGGAGCCAAAGTGCTCGAGCAGATCGCGGCCCAGATGCGCAACAGGAAACTGCCACAGGTTGAAGATCTTCGTGATGAATCCGACCATGAAGAGCCGACTCGGCTCGTCATTACGCCGCGATCAAATCGCGTCGACAAAGAAGAGTTGATGTCTCACCTGTTTTCGACGACATCGCTCGAACGCACGTGCCGCGTAAATATGAACGTCATCGGTCTGGATGGCAGGCCACAGGCATTCAGTCTCGTCGGACTGCTAGGCGAATGGATAAAATTCCGCAAAGACACCGTCAAACGACGTCTGCAGCATCGTTTGCAAATCGTTTCGGATCGGCTGCACATTCTGGATGGACTGCTGGTCGCCTACCTCAATATTGATGAGGTCATTGCGATCATTCGCAAGGAAGACGAGCCCAAGCCCGTGCTGATGAAGAAATTCAGGCTCTCGGACATTCAGGCCGAAGCAATTCTCAACCTCAGGCTGCGCAATCTCGCCAGGCTCGAGGAAATGAAGATCAAAGGCGAGCAGGCGGAGCTCAACGAGGAGCGCGATTCGCTCGAGAAAACGCTCAAGAGCGCGTCTCGGCTCAAGACGCTGGTCAAGAAAGAGATCCTCGAGGATGCCGAGGCCTACGGCGACGATCGACGCACGAAGATCGTTGAACGGGAGGCGGCCCAGGCTCTCGACGAGACTCAGCTTGTCGCCAGCGAGCCGGTGACCGTCATTCTGTCGCGGCGCGGTTTCGCACGTGCCGCAAAAGGTCACGAAGTCGACGCGCTGGCTTTGTCGTACAAGTCGGGGGACGGCTATCTCGCGGCCGCGAAGGGCCGCAGCAATCAGCTGGCAATGTTCATAGACAGTACCGGCCGGGTGTACAGCGTGATGGCTGGAACTCTGCCGTCGGCGCGCGGGCAGGGGGAACCATTGTCAAGCCGCTTCAAGCCGCCTGACGGAGCCGAGTTCTGTGGCGCCATGATTGGAGACAATGATCAGAAATACGTTCTCGCGAGTGATGCCGGCTACGGTTTTGTCGCGAAACTCGAGGATCTTGTCACACGCAACAAGGCGGGCAAGGCGATACTTCGCGTCCCGGCTGGCGGCAAGGCGGTCGTGCCTGCGCCGGTGCCCGCAGATACCGAATGTCTTATCGCGGCCGTCAGTTCAATCGGGCGGCTCTTGATGTTCGAGATGGACGAACTGCCGGAACTTGCAAAAGGCAAGGGCAACAAGTTACTCAACATACCTGGCAAAAAGTACCAAAGCGGTGAGGAGAAGCTTGTCGCCGCGGCCGTGGTTCCCGAAGACGGTAACCTGCAGGTATACAGCGGCGGCCGCGTGATGACGATAAGGTGGAACGACTCTGACCCGTATTACGGCGAGCGCGCCCTGCGCGGTGGCTTGTTGCCTCGCGGTTGGCGAAATGTCGATCGCCTGGTCGGAACCGCGGCGGACTGATTTGCCTAGCCCGTTTTAGACCCGCCTTTTGGCATTTCGGCCGTGCTGTCGGGCGTCATTTCCACAGTCTTGTCTTCCGCTTCGAGGCTGACGGTCGGGTTGACACCGGTGTCGTCATCGCTGGTGTCCTTGGAGTGCAGTTGCGCTGTCACGTCAAGCTCATGCACTGTCGCTAACGGCATCTCCTCAGTATCGGCACCATCAACATCGCCGTCCATGCGCGAGGCGAGTTCTTCGGCAGCCTTGGCGATCTCTACGTTGAGCGCCTGGGTTGCGGTCAACTCATCCTCATAATCCTGCTCGAGAATCTTGTAGTCGACGTCGTGGCTAACAGTGTAATCGTCGCTGATCAGCGGGCCATCGTCCGAGTCAATGTGAATCGCCTCCAGATCCTTCTCCGTGACCTCGTCCGGTATCGGCATCTTGGTCGCGTCGACGATGACTGACATGTCGTAGTCATCATCATCCGGGAGTATTTCGCTCTCGAGAATAGTCTCCTGTTCGACCGTTATTGCCGCAATCATGTCGGTATGCTGCGATTCATAGCCGCTGGACATCTCCTCCGGCAACTCGTGATCCAGATTCGTTGTTGCTGCAAAACCAAAATCCTGCGCCACGTCTATGTCGGCACCATCCTGCAAGCCCGTACCAATGATCAGATCAGCATCAAGCGCCAGGTTTTCTTCGGTCGGAGAATCATCCTCGATGACCATCTCGACATCGGCAATTGTTTCCAGCTCCCGCGTGTCTGTCTTACGACGCTGCGGCACAACCGGCGCGATAGGGGTGGAGCCCAATGCATCGCGGAATCTGCGGCCGAACAGCAACATCAAGACGATGATTGCCAGGCCGCCGCCGCCAAGCCAGAGCAACCAGTTTGTCGTTGTCGGCTCGGTGGTTGGTGTCACTGGCTGAATTCTGGCGACAGGCACGTTGGGGGAACTGGAGGTTGCCGCCGGGCCTTCCAGCGATGTATCCGGAATTACGACGGCTTCGTCGCGGCCTGTCGTTGCAGATACGTCGACATACGTGTGGTCACTGTCCAGAATGATATCACCAGGTTCGAGGCCAGCCAGTGCCGAGACCGGCTCCTCGAGAGGCGATTCGAATAGAGGGCCATTTTCGGCAGCACCGGCAGGCTCGACTGCCGCCGGTTCGTAAGATGTGCTTCCGGCGGTTGGCTCAATCGGCGCAGCAGTCGAACTTTCCCTGTCGGCGATCGTTACAGGCTCGCTGGCAGCGAAACTCGGAATACTCAGCCAACTGCCTGCCTTGAGTTTATTGGGATCATTGTCAATGAACGCTGAAGGATTGGCATCGAAAATCGTATTCACGGCGTTCCAGAGTCCGACCGGACGATTCTCGATGCGTTGCGCAATCATTGATAATGAGTCGCCAGGCTGTACCCGGTAGCGGGTAGCGCTGGCGATCGGCTGGTCATTGACCGGCCTCTGACGGGCGACAGTGCGTGGTTTTGTCACGGGCGGCGCCGAGCGTTGCGGTCGCGTTGTCGGGGCGACTGCGACCGGCGCGGCAACCGGTTCACTCGCGGTCCCGGGCGGATCGATGAACATCATGTATTCGCGCGTCAGCTGGGCTGTGTAAGGGCAGCGCACGTTGAGGCGCATTGTTACCAGCGGCTCACGAAGAACAGAACTGCCGGTTATGGCAATAACGCCATTGGTGACGATCATGGATGCCTGACTTACCAACGGCAAATCGCTCGAGGGCGCGCTCTTCTGCAATGTGACACAGGTGTCTGTGAGGGCCTCGTTGGGGCCCAGCGCATAGGCGATGCTGGCACGCAGCGGTTGGCCAATCGTGGAATGAACCTCGACCTCGCCCAGTTCCAGCGCAGCCGCTGGCACGGCTGCGAGGCTGCTACCAACTGCGACGAGGGCGGTTTTAAGCCTAGACGATTTGTTCACGTGCCGGCACTCCGTAATTGCGACTTGCGGTAATCTGATCTTCTGCAAGACTATTTGTGATCGCTGCTGCGTACTGGGACTCTATTCTAAGATCTGCCGTGTTGTAGCTGTTAACGTATGGGTCGAACTGCAAAGTGTGACCTCTGTCACACTGCGGTCGTCACCGAAGTCGACTAGCTGGCACTTGCAGCGGTCAATTCCGCCAGTGACTTGCGTCGTACCTTGTCGCGATCCTGAAGTACGACCTCGGGCTCATTAACATAATGCCCCTGCATGAAATCAAGACCCAGCTGAAATAGCACCGCCATGGCGTTGGCGTTTTCGACGCGCTCGGCGATGGACTTGATGCCGCGTTCTGCAGCGGCGCGCACGATGTTTTCGACGCTCTTCTGCATATCCGGGTCGGTCATCAATGTGTGCATCAGTTCGCCATCGACCTTGACGTAGTCCGGTTTGAGGATATCCAGAATCTGGAATCGTTCCCGATCGATGCCGTAATGCTCAAGTGCAAAGCCGACACCCATCTTGCGCAGCTGCTTAACGATCGCACGAGTCTGCTTGATGTGCTTCGCCGCATCCCGTTCGGGAATCTGCATGACCAGTCGTGTGCAGTCGAATTTGCCGTTATCGAACTCGCGTTCCATCCAGGCGATGGTCGTCGGGTCGAGGACCGATTGTCTGGATAGTCGAACAAACACACGATCCGCCTCGGAGTCCGTACAAAACGCCATCGCCGCCTTGATCATCCAGCGATCGATGTTCTTCATCATATTATTGCGCTCGGCCGCCGGCAGGAACTCCGACGGCAACACCGAATTGCCCTGTTCATCCAACATGCGCACCAGCAGGTCATACATCTCGATACCGTCGCTGCGCAAACCGGCAATCGGTAATTGCGCAAGGCGGAAGCGATTGTCCATTAGCGCAGCCTTGAGATGCTTGATCCAAATTGCGTCAAATTCCTTCTGCTTGGAATCTTCGTCAGCGCTTTCGCTCAGGATCGCGGTATTACCGCCTGCTTCCTTGCCCATCTTGTAGGCATCTATGGTTGCGGCGACGAAATCCTCAAGGCTGCTGAAAACTTCATTCGCCGCGCAAACCCCGACGGTGCAGGTCAAATTGGCCGAGCGATCTTCGATCTCAAACGTCCGTTTGCTAATGCTCTCGCACAGCTGCTTACCCCAGACTTCCGCGTCTCGCGCTTTGCCGCGTTCCAGCAGGACCATGAGCGCCGTACCTTCGAATCTGCCGGCAACGTCGCGAGGATGCATGCGCTTACGGACCGCTTCGGCAAACTGGCCGAGGATCTCGTCCGAATTCAAGATGCCAACTTTCTCCAGCACCTCAGAAAAATTGTCGACCCGGACATAGGCCAGCACATGCATGCCCGAAGAAGGTTTCTTGCTTAGTCGTTTCTTGATCCGGTCGAGAAACTGGGCGCGATGGAAAAGCAGCGTGGTCGGATCCCGCTTCAACGCATCGTGAACGAGCTTCGTGGGTTCGTCGCTCAACTTCTGCGGTGGCGAGATTCGCACCTGAACGCAAGGGCCGTTATCAAAAATAAATTTGCGAAACTCAAGATGCAATTCATTCGTATCGTCACTGATTACTTGCGATCGGGCGATGAGCTTTTCGTCGGCCGCCCATTTGCCTGCAATCGCGGCGATCAGCGCGCCTTTTATAGCGGCCTGGCTCTCGGCCTCGAAGTTGTCCATTAACGGCAGGCCAATCACCTCGTCATTGCTTGCGGAGCGGAATAGTTTCAGCCAGGCGTCATTTATGTCAGTGATAATGCCATCTTCGACCAGCGCAATCGCGCTCGTCGATGACTGCATGTGATCCTTGAGCTGCCTCTTGTATTCGCAGGCCGAATGGATCGTGGAGTTCAGAGCTCGCTCGACGCGCAGCGCCCGCAGTTCGCGCGTTACAACTGACTGCAGGCGATGCTTGAGCCCGATCGAGACCAGGTCGCAAGCGCCGCTCTCCATGGCCTTCTGAATGCTCTTCTCGTCGGCCTCCTGCTGCAGCGCAATAACCGGTACTTCGGGATTGTACCGATCCTTCTGTTTGATGACCTGGCGAACGGTATCGGAGTAACTGTCACAATTCAGAATCAGCAGTTCGACGTTCTCGGCAGACAGCGTCTCACCGAGGTTGTTGGGATTGTTAATCCAGTGGCAGTGCGCTGCATGTCCGGCATCTCGGAGCGTGCCGTTTATCAGCGCAACGTCGTCCTGATTCTCGGTCAGAACTGCAATCGAAATGCTATGGCGCCCGTTCAAATTGCATCCTTGGCAACGGCCGGCGATATCCTTATCGGTCCGGATTTTGTAAAGATGGATTAGTCTAGCACCGCCGCTCTCGGAGTCGCGCTCGGCGTGCCAAAACCGTGACGAGAATCAAGTTTCGGTGGGCATTGGTGCGAATGGCTGTGATAATCGGCATTCCCTCGCACTCGTAGCGAACTGCGGTAGCATCCGACGTTATGGCAAATTACAGTACAAATGAGTTTCGATCGGGACTCAGGATCATCATCGACGATGATCCCTGCATCATCGTAGAGAATGAATTCGTCAAGCCTGGCAAAGGCCAGGCATTCAATCGCGTGCGCATCAAGAATCTCAAAACTGGAAAGACGGTTGATAAGACCTTCAAGTCGGGTGAGAGTGTCGAAGCGGCTGATGTCATGGATACCGAGATGCAGTACCTCTATAACGACGGAGAGTTCTGGCATTTCATGGTAGCGGACACGTTTGAGCAATACGCAGCCGATGCCAAAGCCGTCGGCGATGCGCAGGACTGGATCAGTGACGGCGACGTATGCCAGGTTACGCTGTGGAATAATTCGCCGCTGCTGGTCGAGGCGCCAAACTTCGTAGAACTCGAAATCGTCGAAACCGACCCCGGGGTCAAGGGCGATACAGCGAGCGGGGGAGTGAAGCCGGCCAAGCTTTCGACCGGTGCTGTCGTGCGTGTGCCGTTGTTCGTCGATCAGAACGAGGTCATCAAGGTAGACACCCGCTCGCGGGAGTACGTCTCTCGAGTCAAATAAATCTGTCGTGTTGCACATGCATTTCGCAGTAAGCATTGCACAGCGACTCGATTCCTTCCTGATCGTACGCGGTGAAGCGGTCCTGAGTCGGGCTGTCGATATCCAGTACGCCGACTAAGCGATCGTGAAAGAGCAACGGTACGACCAACTCGGACCGCGAGTTCGCGTCGCAGACGATGTGGCCGGGAAATGCATCAACGTCGGCGACTCGCTGCGTCTCGAGAGTTGCAGCAGCCGCGCCACAGACTCCGACTCCAACAGCGATTCGCACGCAAGCGGGCTTGCCCTGAAAAGGGCCCAGTACGAGCTCGTTACCGCGCAGCACATAAATCCCAAGCCAGTTAACGTCATCGATCGCGTGATATAAAAAGCCGACAAAATTGCTCGCGTTCGCCAGCGCATCGGTTTCGTCATCGATCAGTGCGATGAGCTGCGATCTCAACAAGCGGTAGTCAGTGTCTGTCATGATGTCTCGGACGCAAACGTTACAACGTCTCTTATATCGTCCGTCTGATCGAGTGTCATATGCAAGCGCTCGACGCCGACGGCCACGCCGGCGCAAGCGGGCAGGCCGGCGTCGAGTGCATCGATCAGGCTCAGATCAGGAGGGTAGGCGCGGCGACCGTCTCGTTGCCGCGTCTCGAGATCGTGTTCGATGCGATGCCGCTGCTCCTCGGCGTCGCGCAACTCGACGTATCCGTTGGCCAGCTCCACATCACCGCAGAACACCTCGAAGCGATCCGCGACACGTTGGTCGTCTGGGCATAAACGCGCCAGGCCAGCCTGACTCGACGGAAAGTGACGTACGACGGTCAGGCAATCATGCGCAAACTGCGGCGCGATGATGGTGCCCAAAATCAGGTCGAGCCACGCATCTCGATGCACTCCAATCTCGGGTCGGAGTCCCGGATCGGCATTGCAGCGATCAGCAAGTTTCTCTTCGGAGGCTTCGAACACGTCGACGCCCGCGAATGCCGCAAAAGCATCGGCATAATTGTGCTGTACAGAGCTCTTGACGAGTCGCGGCCGATCGAGACACGTGGCCAGTAATCGCAGCGTGTCACCAATGATCGCATCGAGATCAAAGCCGAGGCGATACCACTCTATTAGCGTAAACTCGGGCAAATGCCGCATGCCGATTTCCCCGTCGCGGAACACGCGACAAATTGAGTAGATGTCAGGGTAGCCGCCGGCAAGCAGCCGCTTCATCGCGAATTCCGGCGACGTGTGCAGAAACAGATCCTGATCGTGCTGTGCGCGAACGCTCAGGCTGTCGATATTCGGATCGCTGGCCGCGTATTTGCTGAGCGCCGGTGTGTCAACGGCAAGGATATCGTGCGCCTTGAAGTAGCCTCGCGCACGGTCGAGCAGGTCCGCACGACGCCGTGCCGCGGCCGGACCCGACATTGGTTCCCAGTCTCTCATTATCGTGTTGTCGAACCGATCGTCTCACCCATGCGAACGGTTACGCCGGCTGCCAGCTGTTCGCTCCAAGCGCAGGTGCCTTTCGGCAGCAGGATGATCACGGTCGATCCCATGTTGAACCAACCAAGCAGGTCACCCCTGCTGATCTCGCTCGGACCGCGGTTGAGGTCGATCGTCTCAACCACGCCGCGCTTGCGCGGGCGGACTTCGCCGCTCCATAGTGTGCTGATGCTGCCCACATTGAGCGCACCAACAAGAATCAATGCGGCCGGCCCCCGCGCCGTGTCGAAATGCAGAATGACCCTTTCGTTGCGACTGAAGAGCCCTGCCACATGCGTGACGGTTGCGGCGTTCACGCTGAACAGGTCGCCGGGTACATAGTTCGCAGCGACGATCTCGCCATCAATCGGCGAATGAACACGGTGGTAGTTATTGGGGGCCAGATAGATTGTCGCGAATGCGCCATCGA
>Ga0224497_10001237_pt1 | contig 16514 bp, 16 predicted proteins | sample SF_Jul11_sed_USG_4_FD_167970 | JGI IMG/M metagenome (GOLD analysis project Ga0224497, IMG submission 167970) | Sediment microbial communities from San Francisco Bay, California, United States - SF_Jul11_sed_USGS_13 | ecosystem: Environmental > Aquatic > Marine > Sediment | place: USA... | reverse complement strand
CGGCGAGCGAGTCGGCAAATACCGCTACCTGCTGGGTTATGGTCTCCCTGGCCTGGCTGGAGAGCGAATCACGGCTGAAGGTATAGGCGATGAATATCAGTACCGCCGCGGAGGCGAGGTTGACCGTCAGCAAGGCAGCGAGCATGCGCAGGAAGAAGCCCGATGCCGAGGATAATTCGCGGCCGGCCCGCATTACTGCTCCAGTGCCGCGGAGGTATCAACAAATTCGTCAATCAGGTAATCGTGCTCGGTTAATGAAATCCCGAGCGCCCGGGCGCGATTGCGATTTACCATCAGCGGGCCATGTGCCGGTGTCTTGGTGCGCATCAACTGTGGACTTAAACCCTGTTCGAGAATGTCGTAGGCCATTTCGAACGCGGTATATCCCTGGTTATAGCCGGAATCGTTGGCGGTCAACAGCATGCCCTCGCGCACAAACTGGTCCTCGTGCGAGGCTTCCGGTTTGCGAATATTCTCGAGGTACCAGCGGCCCACTTCGAGCATATCGAGATGATTGCCACGGTCGTCTTTCAGGGTATCGTGATTGAGAACGAAAAAAGCGTCGACGCTGGATTCGAGCTGTTTCGCCCTGAGCTTGAATTCTTCATAGTCATTGGTGCTGACCACGTCGACGAGATCTAGCGGTAAACCTCCGCTGCGATGCAAGCCCTGCAACTGCTTGATGTTCGCTCGCGCGGTTACCGAATCGCAGGCAAGAATCGCAAATGTGCGCGCACCGGGAACCAGCTTGCTCAGCAGTTCCAGCCCTTCGCGGTAATACCCCGCCTGCCATACCCCGGTAATATTGTGTCCGGGACGGTCCATGCTGTCGATCAGTCCGTATTTGAGCGGCAGGCCGTTAATGCCCCAGAACACCACGGGTATCTCGGTATCCAGCAATTGATTGCCGATATAATTAGCCGCGTTGTCATCGCCCAGCATGACCAGATCTGGCTGGAATTCGCGTATCTGTTTCATGATACTGACCGTCGACCGCGCGATATCGGAGGTGCCGTTCTTGCGCTTGGTATCCATCCAGGTTTTTTTCAGTACTACCCGCTTACTCTCGACATAATCCTGCTCGGCAAATTCTTTTACCTGATCCTGATTCTCGAGAAAACCGTAACGCAGCATGGCCGCCATGACTCCGTCGTTGGTGGACTTCGACCACAGGTACTCGCGGTGATAACTGGAAACGATAAAGATACGATGCCGTTTGGCATCATCGGTCTGACTGGCGTGAACAGAGGGGAAGGTGAAACCCCACAGCATAATACCAAGGGCGCAGATAAAACCGCACCATTGGGAAATCCTGAGGCGCCTGACGCTGAGAGCAAACATAGAGCTACCTGTTCTGGCGGATCAAAAAAGCATGATTCGCACCAACTTATATAGCAGTTATTCGGCAGGTATTCGGCTGGCTTAACTTATTTTTTCGTCTTTAATTTCCCCCGTTTTGCGCGTCTGCTCTCAATTTTCACGGGCATAGTCCCGTTTTGCCTGGTCCGGGGTGATGTACTCGCGCTCGACGTCCTGCGCGACCAGCGCGGGATCGCGCTGCGACGGATCGCCATAACCGCCCCCGCCCGGCAGCTTCAATACCAGCCGGCGCTCGTCGGGAATCCATTGCTTGCCCTTGGAAGACAACTTGCTGCCGTCGTCCAGCTCGACGCTACCCGCCGCGCCGGGGTGGCCGCCGTTACGACCGCGCGCCGGATTCTGGCAGCGATCGAACATCGCGTTGATGTAGATCCGGTGACCCGGATTCGCCGATAACTCGATTACCTGGCCGAGCCCGCCGCGCCGGGCGCCGGCGCCGCCCGAACCCTCGCGCAACTCCTTGCGCCAGATCGTGATCGGCCCGACGTGCTCGGTGACTTCCGCCGACATGGTGTGCACGCCGGACGGAAACGCGGTCGCGCTGAGCCCGTCGAGGGTCGGCCGCGCGCCGGTTCCACCCGAGTTGAACATCAGGATTTCCGAGTTGCGCATGGCTTCTCCCGCGGCCGCCTGGCCATTTTCTATCGGGCGCGCGCCGAGCTGCACGATCCATAGCGCGCTCGCGCCCTCGGCCGGCACCCGGTCGGGCAGCATCTTGTGCAACGCGCCGAGCACCACGTCCGGCAAGAACTGGCCGAGCACGTGGCGAATCGCGACCGGCGCCGGGTGCTTCGCATTTAGAATGCAGTTTTCCGGCGCGGTTACCTTAAACGGGGACAGAGACGCATGATTATTCGGTATCTGCGGCGCCAGCGCGCACTTCAGCGCGTAACAGGCATAGGCCGTGGTATAAACCAGCGGCACGTTTATCCCCTTCCTGCTGAGGCCGCTGGTGCCGGCGAAATCCGCGAGCACGCCCTGGTCGGAAACGTCGAGCCGCAGTTTCATCGTCACCGGCGCGTCGTAACCGTCGACCGTCATTTCGTTTTCATAAGAGCCGGCCGGTAAATCCCTGAGATGCTCCATGGTCGCATTCAGGCTATTTGAAAAAACAAAATCGCGTAGCTCGTTCAAATCGTCGAGCCGGAATTCATCCATCATGTCCATCAGGCGCTGATGCCCGGTGTCGTTACAGGACGACAACGAGTACAGATCGCCGATCACCTGCCCCGATTCGCGCACGTTACCGCGGATGATCTTGATCAGCCGCTGGTCCACCTCGCCGCGCTCGGCGAATTTCATGATCGGGATGACGATTCCCTCCTCGTAGACCTCGGTCGCGTCGGGTCCGAAACCCCTGCCGCCGACATCGACGACATGCGCGGTGCAGGCGAAATAACCGACCAGCCTGCCGTTGCGAAACGACGGGTTCACGAAGGTGAAGTCGTGCAGGTGCCCGGTGCCTTTCCACGGGTCGTTGGTGATATAGGAATCGCCTTCGAAAATATTGTCGCCGCCGATCTCGTCGATGAAATGACCGACGGCCTCGGCCATCGCATTGACGTGACCCGGGGTGCCGGTAACCGCCTGCGCGATCATGTGGCCCTGCTCGTCGAATACCCCGGCGGACAGGTCGCCGGCTTCGCGCACCGACGTCGAAAACGCGGTGCGCAGCAGGGTCAGGGCCTGCTCCTCGACGACCGAGATGAGCCGGTTCCACATCACCTGCATGTGCACGTTGGAAATGCCGTCAGTCACTGGTTTTCCCCTTGAGTCTCAGCAGCAGGCAGCCATCCGATTGCCGGATCGCCTGGAAACGGTTGTTGACGATGGTACTGGTTTCGCGTTCGATGATCACCGCGGGCCCGGACACCAGGTCGCCGGCCTGCAGATCGTCACGCTGGAACACGGCCGCGTCAAGGAAGCGCTGTTCGCGCGCATCGTAGATACGCCGTCTTTCGTCGCTGTAACGAGGCGTTTCGGTACCCACCGGGACGACCTTGCGGGGCTCGGCCAGCCGGCTTCGAACCTGCACCGACCAGGTCATGATCTCGATATCGATGCCGTCGAGCGCGCGCCCGAACAGCCGGATATACTCGTCCTCGAAGCGCTTGCGGATTTCCGCCTCGTCGCCGTTCTTGAATTCGCGGTCGGGTAGCGTGACCATGATCTCCCAGCCCTGCCCCTGGTAGCGCATGTAAGCCTTGATTTCGCGCAGCAGTTCCAGCTCCGTCGAACCGGTGCGAGCGAAGCGCTGCGCCTCGTCGTCGAGTTCGTCGATCAGCCGGTTGGTCCAGCCGGCATCGAATTCGCTGAGGCGCAGAAAGGCGCCCCGTATCGCCTCGAAGCCGAACGGCGCGCGCAGAAACCCGATCGCCGAGCCGACGCCGGCGCCCGGCGGTATCAGCAATTCATCGATACCGAGTTTTTCGGACAGCCGGCTGGCGTGCAGCGGCGCCGCGCCGCCGTAGGCGATCATCGTGAAATCCCCGAGTTCCTTGCCGTTTTCGACCGCGTGCACGCGCGCCGCGTTGGCCATGTTTTCGTCGACCACTTCGCAGATGCCGATCGCCGCGATATCGATATCCATGCCGAGGCGATCGCCGATGGCGCGCTGCATCGCGGTTTCCGCATTTTTGGTCTCGAGCCGGATATCGCCACCGGCGAAGCGCTCGGGATCGAGCCGACCCAGCAACAGGTCCGCATCGGTAACCGCGGGATTCAGGCCGCCGCGGTTGTAGCAGGCGGGACCGGGTTCCGCGCCGGCGCTTTCCGGGCCGACGCGTATCTGGTTCATTTCGTCGACCCAGCCCAGCGAGCCGCCGCCGGCGCCGATTTCGACCATCTCGATAACCGGAATCGAAACCGGCATGCCGGATCCCTTTTTGAAGCGGTAGGTGCGCGCGACCTCGAAACTGCGCGCAGTCTTGGGCACGCGGTCTTCGATCATGCAGATTTTCGCGGTAGTGCCGCCCATGTCGTAAGACAACACCTTGTCGAGCCCGTAACCGGCGGCGAAATCGGCCGCGTAAATGGCGCCGCCCGCGGGACCGGACTCGAGCAGGCGCACCGGAAACTCGATCGCGCTTTCGACCGAAATCAGCCCGCCGCCGGAATGCATCATGAACACCGGGCAAACGCCCCCCTCGTCGCGAAACCGATCCACCAGGCGCTGCAGGTAGGACGCCATCAGCGGCTTGATGAACGCGTTCGCGCAAACCGTGTTGAAGCGCTCGAATTCGCGCATTTGCGGCGACACCTCGCTCGATATCGAGATGCTGATACCCGGGACCTCGGCCGCGATGATTTCGCGCGCGCGACGCTCATGCGCGGCATTGACGTAGGCATGGATGAAACCGATGGCGACGCTTTGGTAGCCGCGCTCGCCGATGCGCGTCGCGATGCGCTGCAGTTCGTTCTCGTCGAGCGCTACCAGTTCGCGCCCGCTGGCGGCGATGCGGCCGGCGACGACGTAACGATGCTCGCGCGCGATCAGCGGCGGCGGCAGGCTCAGGTTCAAATCGTATTGTTCGAAGCGTCCCTCGGTGCGCATTTCGATGACGTCGCGAAATCCCAGGCTGGTGATGAACGCGGTCGCGGCGCCGCGGCGCTCGATCAGCGCATTGGTCGCCAGCGTGGTGCCATGGATCAGCTGGTCGATATGCTCGATGCCGACCCCGGCAATCTGCGTCACCTTGCGCAGGCCGTCGATGATGGCCTGCTCCGGATTGCTGTTATTTGTCAGCACCTTGGAGCTGTGCTGACCGGAACCGTGCTCGAGCACGACGTCGGTGAAGGTTCCACCGATGTCCGCGCCGACACGTACACTGAGATTGTTGTAACTCATGAATCCGTAATCGCTTCTCGTGCTGCCCGCAGCTTGCGGTTATTACGATTTTACCGGATGTGAGGCGGCTTTATCAGCCTAAATCGAAACGAACCCTGACCGCGAGACCGCCGATGTCGGACTGGTCGAGTTCGACCGTGGCATGATGGCTTTCCGCAATCGTCTTGACGATCGAAAAGCCAAACCCCGCGCCAGGCGTGTTGGTGTCTGCGGCGCGATAAAAGCGGCCCAGCGCCTTTTCGCGTTGGTCGGCAACGAGGCCTGGTCCCGAATCGTCAACCGACAGCAGGAGACTGTTTTCAAACCGTTCACAACGCAGGCGTATCCTGCAGTTCGCGTCGCAGTAGTTGATCGCGTTATCCAGCAGGTTGGCCAACAGGCTGCTCAGCAGCGACTCCGCGCCCATCAGCAGGCAGGATTCCGACGGCAGCTGCAGTTCGATCTGCAAGCCCCTGGCGTCGGCCTTCGATCTGAACGTATCGACGTTCCGTTCGCAAACCTGGCCGAGGTCTACCTGGTCGTACTCCTGGGTCGACATCGGGTTCTCGAAATGACTGAGCTTCAGTAGCTGCGACACCATGTGGGTGAGCCGCTGGATACTGGTTTTCATGCTTTGCATCGTATCGAGCGATTCACGTCCCTGGCTCTCCTCGATCGCGTTTTCGACGTTGATCAGCAGCGCGGCGAGCGGGTTGCGCAGTTCGTGCGACGCGTCGCTGACGAAACGGCGTTCACGCGCATAGGCGGCATCGAGATCCTCGATCATCTGGTTCAACGCGCTCACCAGCGGACTGATCTCGCGCGGCACTCCGGCGACGTCGATGGTATTGAGGTCTTTCAAATCCTGCTGCCGCAGCTGGTCGGTGACATCCTGCAGCGGCCTCAACGCGACGCCGATGATTTGCCACAGTATCCACAGGATAATCGGCGTCAGCAAAACCAGCGGTATCAGCAGGCCGCCGCTGATATACTCGGTGATCTCGGTCCTGATTTCGCTGCGCTCGCCGACAGTGATGCGCAAATCGTCGCGGCTGGCCTTGAGCGCAAACGTCAGCCATTTTTCGCCTTCGAATACAAACTCTGAAAAGCCGCTTTCGACAACCTTGTCGGGAATGTCGATCGACCGAGGCCAGGTTACCGATCTCTACGATGCGCTCCCGTTGCGGCGCCAGCGGTGCGCCGGCGTTGAGCGCGATCGACCGTTCTACCGGCATATCGAGATAGTGCTCGAGGAACAGGGATTCTCTGGCGGCGCCGCGAATTCCGAGCGCGGCCAGGATATCGTCATCGTCGCCGAATAACGCGACCAGGGTCGGCATGAAACTCGAAACGCGTGCCCCATGCACCGCCAGAAATCGTCCGGCGATAAACTTTTCCACGCGCTCGCGCAGCGGATGTTCGGCCTCGATCAGGCGCGGGAGCTGCTGGCGAGCCCCGCATCGCGGGACCCTGAGCGGTATCGGCGTGGCTGCCGGGGTACTGGCTAACAACTGCATTTCAATTGCCTCGTGAAAAATATTGAGGCGAGTATCCGCGCGGAAACTTAAGGGAGTCTTAAATGTAAATAATTGGCAAAATCAGCCTGGAAAATCCCGCTGTCACGGTGACGACCTGCGCAACGGAGTCACGCGGAGGCGGCGAAACCCTCCAGCTTTTCGATCAGTTCGAGCGGTACGTCGACACCGTCGGTTTCGGCCTTGAGGCGCGACTCGTGGCGGCGCGCACCCGGCAGGCGCACGCCCGGTTCGGCGGCCAGCGCGGCGAGCATGGTTTCGAGCCGGTCGGCATAGGCATGATCGCCGCCCGGGGTCAATCCACCCGGCGAAATGGCGATGAAAAACTGCCCGACCCTGGGTTCGCCGCCGGTATTGTTCTTGAACACCGGCGCCTGGAACGAACAATGGGGACCGCTTAGCACCCCGGCGAGCAGGTCGACCAGCAGGCCCAGCAGCATGCCCTTGTAGCCGCCCGCCGGCGCCAGCGCGCCGCCGTTGATGACCGCGGCCGCGTCGGTGGTGTCGTTGCCGTCGGCATCGTAACCCCAGCCGAGCGGGATCGACCTGCCTTCCGCGGCGGCCTTCTTGATCGTTACCAGCGCGACCTGGCTGGTCGCCATGTCGGCGATGATCGGATCCCGTTCGCCGCGCGGAATCGCAAAAGCCATCGGGTTGGTGCCGAAGAACGGGCCCGCTCCCGGCGCCGGCGCGACCGCCGACGGCGAATTGGCGAAGCCTAGCCCGATCAGCCCGGCCGTGGCCATGCGTTGCACGAACCAGCCGACCACGCCGGCGGAGTAGGAATCCACGATCGACAGCGCGGCGATGCCCTGTTGCCGCGCAAGCACGTAAAACGCGTCTTCGGCGTCGGCAAACGCGGCATGGGCGAAGCCGCTGTCAGCCATCGAACGCAGCACGGACGGCGCGATCTGCGCGTGCGACGGTACCGCGTCGCGATTGATCTTGCCGACCTGCAGATGACCGCAGTAGAGCGGCAGGTAGCCGAGCCCGACGGTGCGGATACCGTCGCATTCCGCGTCGACCACCGACTGCACCGCCAGTTCCAGCTGCCGACCGTGGGCACCGCAAGCGGCCAGCGCGCGGCGCGCGAGGTCATCCACTTCGGTCAGGATCAGTGTTCTGCTTTTTTCAGTCATTGATTACTCCTGGAGCATCATTCAGATGTATCGACGTCATCCCCGCGCAAGCGGGGACCTTGCAATGGTGGCACCGCTATTTAGATCCACGTTTGCGCGGGGATGACATCCAGCCGGCGGGGACGAGGTTCAATTCAATCATGTCCTCAGGCCTTGCATTATTTCGCTCGCGCCCGCGGTTACGAAGCCGGCGTCGACGCCCGCGCAAATCAGGCTATAGCCCTTGTCGATGTAGGGCCGCACGCTGTCGGCGTTCAATCCGAAGTAGCCCAGCGCAAGCTTGTTCTGAACGCAGGCACGGGTTACCTCGGCGATCGCGGCAACCACCTCGGGAGCGTCGACCTCCCCGGTTTTACCCATGCTCGCGGACAGGTCGTAGGGACCGATGAATATCGCGTCGAGGCCGTCGACCCGCGCGATTTCGTCGACGTTATCGATCGCGTCGATATGCTCCGCCTGTATGATCACCGCGGTATCGTCGTTCGCCGAGGCCATGTAGTCGGAAAAATCCAGCCCGTAGCCCTGGGCCCGGGCGAGGCCGACGCCGCGCTGCCCGCGCGGCGGATACTTGCTCCAGCCGACCACGCGACGTGCCTGCTCCGCGTCGTTGACCATCGGCGCGATAATCCCGGCGGCGCCGATGTCGAGCGCTTTCTTGATATCGCGTTCGCTCGCGGAGGGCACGCGCAGTACGCTGGCGCAGCGACCGCCGACCGCCTGTATCAGGCGCTGCCAGTCGAGTATCGACAGCGGGCTGTGCTCGCCGTCCATGAACAGCCAGTCGAAGCCGCATTTGGCGACCATTTCCGCAACCTCGGGGGCCGGAATCGTCAGCATCGTGCCGATCAATAAGTCTTTTTGCCGTAAACGCGAGGTAAAGTTGCTGGTCATAATCGATCCCGGGAATTGAATTCTAGCCGCCGAATCCCTTTGCCATCAGCGACGCGCAAACCAGGATGCCGGCGATCAGCACCAGTTCCCAGTGAATCGCCTTTTTCAGGCGCCCGACCGCGGCGGCGGTCAGCTCGGGCGCGATACCCTGCCGCAACTCGCTGCCCCAGCGGCGGAACACCGCGCTCGGGTACAGCGAAATCGCCCCGGCAATGATGAATAGCGCCAGCTTGACCTGGAAAAACGTGTTGCTGAAATAATAATCGGCGCCTTTCTCGAAATATATCACCCGCAGGAAGCCGAATAACAGCAGCAGCAACGCGGCGGCGGCCATGAAGCGATCGGCGCGCTGAATTCGACTTGCCACCTCGACGCTCAGGGACTCGGTGATCAGCGCCAGTTCGAGCACCAGCGTCACCGCCAGCGCGAAAAACGCGAGGTAATGTCCGAAAGCGACGAACGCGGCGAGCAGCATCAGGGTGATATGCGTTTCATTTGCCAGCCGTTTTCGACCGGGGTATAGACGATACGGTCGTGCAGCCTGCTGCTTTGACCCTGCCAGAACTCGAAATACCCGGGCGTCAGGCGATAGCCGATCCAGGCCTGCGGACGCGGTACGTCCCCATCGGGATAGGCGGCGCGCAGGCGCAACACCTCGTCCTCGAGATGGGAGCGGCTTTCGATTTCGCTGGACTGCTGCGACGCGGCGGCGCTGAAACGACTGTCCTCGGGACGCAGCATAAAGTACTTCTCGGCGTCCTCGACCGGCATCGCTTCGACCCTGCCGTGCACGCGCACCTGGCGGCTGAAATCACGCCAGTGGAACAGCAGCGCCGCGCGCGGATTCGCCGCGAGTTCCCTGCCCTTCTGGCTGCGCGAATCGGAATACCAGCAGAATCCGTCGGCGGCGAAATGTTTCAGCAGCACGACGCGCGCCGACGGCTGGCCATCGGCATCCACCGTGGCCAGCGTCATCGCCGTGGCGTCAAGCAACTCGAGGTCGCGCGCGCGCTGCAGCCATTGACCGAACTGCGCGAACGGATCTGGATCCATGTCCTTTCGGCTAAGGCCGTGCGCTTCATAATCACGGCGCACATCGCTCAGATCCATTTCGAGCGGCATTAGAAAACCCGCTGGAAAAGTGCCTGCAGCGCGGCCCAGGATTTTTCGTCGGCCTGCGCGTTATAGCCCAGATCGATGCCGTATTTTTCGGCGTTGACGTCGGCCTGCGGATTGCTGAAACCGTGCTTCGCGCCATCCAGCAGCAGCACTTCGTAGTCGGCCTGCGCGACCTCCATCTCCTGCCTGAATGCGTCGAGGTCGTCCATGGTTACCATCGAATCGGCGGCGCCGTGGCATACCAGTATCTTCGGCTTGATGCTGCCCGGCGCCGCGGTATGAAACGAGCCCAGCGCGCCATGAAAGCTGGCGACGGCGGATAGCGGCAGGCCGATGCGCGCCATGTGCAACACCATTGCACCGCCGAAGCAGTAACCGACCGCTGCGCTGCGCGCGCGGTCGACGCCGGGTTGAGCCAGCAGTAAATCGAAACCTGCCTTGAGCGCGGCAGTGCCGGTTTCCATGTCATTCAGCACGCCGTTCATCAATTCCCCGGCCTGCGCGGGGTTGTCGGCGACCCGGCCGCCGCCGTACATATCGACCGCGAGGGCCACGTACCCGAGCTCGGCAAGCATGTGCGCACGGCGCACGATGTAATCGTTCAGCCCCCACCATTCGTGGACAATCAGGACACCGGGGCGAGCTGCGGTAATTTCGTCATCGTAGGCCAGGTATCCCTGGTGGCTGGCATCACCCACGGTGTAGCCGATTTGATTGGTCAGTATATTCATTGGCATCACCTTGCAATGGATTTGGATCGGGAAATTCTACCCTGTAATACTGTCAACCGGTAGCGCCGTGATTTACCATGCCGGCATGAACCAGCTGGATCACATCGTTATCGCCGCGGATTCGCTGCAGCAGGGCGTCGATTACCTGCACCAAACCCTGGGCGTCGCAATTCCAGCGGGTGGATTCCATCAAACCATGGGCACCCACAACCACCTGATGCAACTCGCAAACGATGCCTACCTGGAAGTCATTGCGATCGACCCACAGGCGCAGGCGCCGCCGCGTCCTCGCTGGTTCGGTCTCGACGAGGCGACGATTCGGGCATCGCTGAAACGGCAACCGCGGCTGATTACCTGGGTCATGAATACGCCCGATATCCATCGGTTGGTCGGCGACGCCGGTTTCGATATCGGCGTGCCGACGCGGCTCAGCCGGGATAATCTCGAATGGGAAATCGCGCTGACCGACGACGGCAGGCTGCTCGCTGGCGGCATGCTGCCTTACTGCATTCAATGGCATAGCTCACCGCACCCGTCGCGGGGCATGGCCGATCTCGGATGCGTGTTGCACGCGCTGACGATTTATCACAACCGGCCGCGTTGGCTGGCCGAGCGGCTGGATGCAATCGACGCCAGTCACCTGGTGCAGATCGAGCCATTGCCGGATTCCGAATCACCTTACCTGATGGCCGCTATCGAGACTCCCGGCGGAGTGGTCACGCTCTGAATCGAGCGGAGACTTCGACAGGAATTGGCCCGCGGCTCACTGCGAAGGGGTCAGAACTGATTTTTCCGTGACAGCGGCGTTTAGAGAAATATCGAGGAAAATCTGGTCTCACCCCGAGAATTCGGATCGAGCGAGTTCCGGATTGTATAGCGCCGGCGCTTTGCGAGATCCCCGCTTGCGCGGGGTTGACATTCAGAACCCTCGGGGTCAGACTAGGTTTTTCGCCGAGCTTTATTTTTTTGGCGCATAAAACACCGAAAAACGTGCTCTAACCCCTTCGCCGGGAGTCGCAGAACAACTATCCGATCACGGATCGTTAAGCCATTCGAAGGGACCAAACGGGTCTGGACGAAAATAACAGATCATGCGTCCGTCTTCGGTGGCGATGGCGCCGTCGCGCCACGGCGCCATGCCGTGCAGCACCAGGCGATGCGCAATGAAAGCCTCGCCCGGTCGTGCGTGGATTTCGACCCGCCTGCATTCGACGAAAGCCTGTGCGCGCGCCGCGTGGTAAATATCGGTAATATCTTCCTCGCCCCAGCACCCGGGCGGCAGCCCGTCGAAACGGCGCCTGAAGGCGTCGCGCACGATTTCATGCGAACCTTCCCACACCACGAACGGCGACGCATCGGCGTCGAACTCGACCATTGGAATGCCGAGGATGAAGCCGTGATGCTCACGCAGGTGCCGCCGCCGCTCCGGACCCTCGGGTAACAGGCCATCGACATGCGCGGCGTCGCGCTCGCGCCGGTAGCGCGTCCTGCCCGGGCTTTCGCCATCCATCGGCATTGGGTAACCGGGATAGCAGATGGAAACCTGGGCCAGGTCCCATGCAAAACCGGACAGGCCCAGTACATCGTTGATAAAATTTACCGCGTTACCACGCAGCGGGCCGCTCCCCCCGACCGCCCCGTCGTCATCGTTCGGCAGCGCATTTACGCCGGCAAACCAGGTACCCTGGTAGCGTAGCCAGTTCGACTGCCGCGGGTCGTCGAGCGTCGCGCGCGCGGGCGCAAGCGCCGCCCCGACCCAGCGCTGGAGCTCCGGATCCCGTGCGAACCGGCACCAGCCCCGCTCAAAGAATTGCTTCGCGTGATTGCGCATGATGACGCCGATGCTATCATGGCTCGATCGATATCCAGAACAGGCAAACGCGATGAGTAACCCCGCAACCGACCGCATCGCCAGCCTGTCCTGCTGGCAGGGCAAGGTTGACATCGAAGCCCTGGGCGGCGGCATGACCAACCTCAACTTCAAGGTAAGCGATGGCGCTGCCGACTACGTCGTGCGCCTCGGCGAGGACGACCCGGTGCACCTGATCTCGCGCGCCAACGAAATTGCCAGCTGCCGGGCAGCCTTCGAGATCGGCGTAAGCCCGGAACTGGTGTACCACGAGCCGGGAATCCTCGTGGTCCGATTCGTCGACGGCAAGATTTACGACGAAGCCGACGTGCGCGTCGAGCGCAACCTGCAGCGCATCGTCGACCTGCTGCAGCGTTTTCATCGCGAGCTACCGCAGCGCTTCGACGGCGTTGCCGTCATGTTCTGGGTGTTCCAGGTATTGCGCCATTACCAGAACCTGCTGGCGCAGGGCGCCAGCGCGCACGCCGCGCGCCTGCCCGAACTGGCGCGGATCGCGGCGCAACTGGAAAGCGCGGTCGGGCCGGTCGATATCGTTTTCGGGCATAACGATTTGCTGCCGGCCAACTTTATCGACGACGGCGAACGCATCTGGCTCATCGATTTCGACTACGCCGGTTTCAACAGTCCGCTGTTCGACCTGTCGAACCTGGCTTCGAACAATGAGTTCGACGAAGCTCAGGAACGCGCGATGCTGGAACGTTACTACGGCGTCGCCGCCGACGAGCACAGGCTCGCCAGCTACCATGCGATGAAATGCGCGTCGCTGCTGCGCGAGACCCTGTGGTCGATGGTATCGGAACTCTATTCACGGATCGACATGGATTTCGCGGACTACACGCAAAAAAACCTGGCGCGCTTCGAAGCGGTTTATGCCGAGTACAAAAACAACTACCATTGAGTCCTTCGGACGGAGCAGCATATGAAACTCGACATCGACTTTGCCAGATCGCATTTCGGACAACTGGACGACAACCCGGAATTCGTGTTCGCGTCGAACGCCGGCGGCAGCTATGTCTGCAACCAGGCCAACGACCTGCTGGAGCACTATAACCGGCACACGCGCGTGCAGCCTTACTCGCGTTATTCACCTTCCGCCGAGGCCGGCGAGGCGATGGATCGGTCCTACCATGGCTGGGCGCAGGCGCTGAATATCGATCGCTCGGAACTCACCATCGGACCGTCGACGTCGATCAACACCTACGTGATGGCGCAGGCCATCGGCGATCTGTGGATGCCCGGCGACGAAATTATCGTAACCAACCAGGACCACGAGACCAACAGCGGCGCGTGGCGGCGCAAGGCGATCGAAAAAGGCGCCACCATCCGCCAATGGGAAGTCGATCCCGACAGCGGGCTGCTGGATATCGAAGCGCTGTTTCCGCTGCTGCGCGACAGCACCCGCTGGGTATTTTTCACGCATTGCTCGAATATCGTCGGCACCGTCAACCCGGTGGCCGAGATCGCGAAAACCATCAAGTCGGGCAGCAACGCGCGCGTGTTTGTCGATGCCGTCGCCTACGCGCCGCATCACGTGGCGGACCTGAAGGCGCTGGGCGTCGACGGTTACGCCTTCAGCCTGTACAAGGTATACGGTCCGCACCAGGGCCTGATGTACATCAACGCTGACGTCCGCGGCGACATGACGTCGCAGGCGCATTATTTCAACAGCGGCATCCCGACCAAGGATTTCAACCCGGCCGGACCGCAGCACGCGCAGGTCGCCGGATGCGCCGGGGTGCTGGATTACTTCGACGCGCTGCACCGGCACCATTTCGGCGACAGCGACAAAGCCCTCAATACGAAGCTGGACGAAATCCATCCACTGGTATTGCAGCACGAAAACGCGCTGGCGGCGCCACTGCTCGAGTTTCTCGACCATCACCCGCAGGTCCGCTTGATCGGCAAAACTCACGCCAACGATGACGACCGCGCGCCGACGATCGCATTCAAACCGCTAAATCAGAGCTCCGAGTCGGTCGCGCATAAGCTGCAGGACGCCGGCGTCGGCACCGAGCACGGTCACTTTTACGCGCATCGTCTGATCAGCGATCTCGGCATCGACCCGGAGGACGGCGTCGTGCGCCTGTCGCTGGTGCACTACGGCACCACGGATGAAGTCGATCGCATCCTCAAAGCACTCGATATAGCGCTTGGATAGAACGCCGCTACGGTCCCATCCCGGCAGCCGCGGATCTCGCATCCAGCGGCTGATCAGGTTTCTGGCATTGTGCGTCTGCGCATCATCAATTCACGCGCAAACGCCTCCCGATGCTATCGAACTGGCTAATTACACGGGCCTGTTTCTCGCCGTGGCGCGGCATGACGCTACCGCGCTCGAGCGGGAACTCGAAGCAGTAACGGATATCGATCAGCGCGATAATCATGGCCGCAGCGCGCTCCATGTAGCCACCTACCTCAACAATCACCAGGCCATGCGCCGCCTGGTGGCTGCCGGCGCCGATGCAAATGCGCTGGAAGACGATTTCTACGATATCGTCACCATTGCGGCAGTCGCCAATGACCTCCCAACCCTGAAACTGGCGTTAACCCTGGGCTGCCGCGCCGATAACGTAACCAGCCGCTACGACGGCACCGCGTTAATCGCCGCGGCACATCTCGGGCATTTCACCATTGTAAAGACCCTGATCCAGGCCGGTGCGCCGCTGGACCATATCAACAATCTCAACTGGACCGCGGTGATCGAAGCTATCGTGCTCGGTGATGGCGGTCAGAGACATATGGCAACGCTCAGGGCCCTGATCGATGCAGGCGCTGCCGTCGACCTGCCTGACGGCAGCGGCCGCACCCCTCTCCAACTGGCGCGCGCGCGCGGTTACCAGCACATGGTTGACATCCTGCTGGAAGCCGGCGCGAAACAGTAATCCCGCCACGCAGCCACCGTTAAACCGGCGCAGACGCCGCGGCCCGAATCCTTTCACGGCGCGCTGCCACCGCCTCGCGGTGCGTCAGGTAACTGATTGCGCCAACTATCAGCAACGACCCGGTAATGACCCAGATATCCGGGATTTCGTCGAACAGCCAGTAACCGAACAGTATCGCCCACACCAGTTGCAGGAAGGACAGCGGTTGCGTGACCGTCAGCGGCGCATGCGCGATCGCGCGCGTCAACGCATAGTGACCGGCGGTCGCGAACAGCGCGACCAGCGCCAGCCAGCCGACTTCGACGAGGGTCGGTTCCCGCCAGTAATAGACCGCCCCGGGCAGCAGCGCCAGGGTGCAGAATATGCTCAGCATGACCAGGATATCGCCGGAGTTTTCGCGCCGTGTCATCTGCTTGGCGAGCAGGAACGAGCCGGCGAAGAAAAACGCCGCCACCAGTTGTGCCAGCGATCCGGCCTCGATGATTTGAAAGCCCGGCCTCAGGATGATCAGCGTGCCGATGAAACCGGCCAGAATCGCGAGCATGCGCCGCGCCCTGACCTGCTCGCGAAAAATCAGGATCGCGCCGAGCGCGGTGAATACCGGCGTGGAAAATCCGATCGCGGTCACTTCCGCGAGCGGAATTCGCGCCATCGCGTAAAACCACAGCATGACCGCCACGCCGTGCACGACGCCGCGATAGCAATAAAGCCTGAAACTGCCCGCGCGTATCCCGCGCCAGCGCATGCGCCAGATCAGCGGCAACAGCAGCAACACGCCGATCGAGTAGCGGATGAAAGCCGCCTGGACCGCCGGCATATCCGAGCCGAGATGACGCACCAGTACGGTGACGGCGACAAACAGCAACCCCCCGGCCAGCATCCACAGGCAGCCTGTTAAATTTGATTGTTGCGGCATGCGCACGATTGGACCATCATCTGATCGCGTAATGCAAACATTAACGCCGGAATTCGCTTATGACCGCTACGCTGCCACACCACTGTTACCACGATAGCGATATTTACGCTTACGAATGCGAGCAAGTTTTCCGCCGTCACTGGTGGCTGATCGGAGCCGAATCGACTTTCTCCGACACCGGCAGTTACCTGGCGCTGAACCTGATGCGCTGGCCGCTGGTGATCG
>Ga0224497_10001236_pt1 | contig 16517 bp, 13 predicted proteins | sample SF_Jul11_sed_USG_4_FD_167970 | JGI IMG/M metagenome (GOLD analysis project Ga0224497, IMG submission 167970) | Sediment microbial communities from San Francisco Bay, California, United States - SF_Jul11_sed_USGS_13 | ecosystem: Environmental > Aquatic > Marine > Sediment | place: USA... | reverse complement strand
GTCAAAGGGACTTCCACCCTCAAGCTGTTGAACATGCTCGGCACACTGGTTTTGGGTCCTTTTGCCGAAACAAAAGGACCTCGTGCACCGGGACGAAACCCGGATAATTTCAAAAAAATTATCGTGCACTTCTCAATGATTCGCCCAACGTCGCGTTGAGAGTTTTGATATGCTACGGTTTCCCCTTTGGACTTTTTCAGGTGCAATTTCATGACCAGACATCTTCACATCGACGCATTTTCAGGAGTCAGCGGGGACATGTTTCTCGGTGCCCTGGTGGACACGGGTGTGCCCTTGTCTGCCCTTGAAAAAGGCCTGAAAGCTTTAGGCATTAAAGGCTATCGGCTTCGGGAACAGCAAGTGATCCGCAACAGTATCCGGGCCACCAAAGTAGATGTGGATATTCGAACCGGCTTCACGAAACCGTTGTCGCTTGCTGCCATCCGCAAAACGTTAGGAAATAGTCTCCTGCCTGACGCCATTCGCACCAAGGCCCTTCACACCTTCCAACTACTGGCCGAAGCCGAAGGCCGGGTGCATGGCCAAGAGCCGAATAAGGTACATTTTCATGAGGTAGGCGTGATCGATTCGCTGGTGGATATTGTTGGGACCCTGCTGGGCTTTGCGCATCTGAACATCTCGACGGTGTCATTCTCTCCCATCAATCTTGGAGCCGGCACTATTTCCACGGCGCATGGCCTGCTTCCCGTGCCCGGACCGGCAGTGGCCCACATGGCCCAAGGCATTCCGGTGTTTTCCAACGGACCAGCCATTGAATTCACGACCCCGACCGGTATCGCGTTGGTTAAAACTCTCTCCCAAGATTGTAAACCGCTCCCACCCTTAACACCACAAACGGTGGGCTATGGCGCGGGCACCGCCGATCCTCATGGCTGGCCGAATGTGCTCCGTCTGTTTGTCGGAGTTCCAAACTCGGATGCCCCGGCTCAAACGGAACGCATTATCCAGCTTGAGACAAATATCGATGATATGAATCCGCAATTGTATGAGGTGATCATGGAGCGCCTGTTCGAGGCGGGAGCTCTCGATGTCACCTTGACGCCGACCATCATGAAACGGAGTCGGCCCGGGACGATTGTGACGGTCATTGCGTTCTCACAGGATCTTCAAGCGCTGCAGTCGATACTATTTTCCGAAACCTCAACCCTAGGAATACGGATCCAGGAAATGGATCGAGCCATTCTGCCTCGCTCCTCCCAAGCGATTCGCTTGTTGGGTGGTTCAGTCCGCATGAAGATTGCCGATCTTGGACAGGGCCGTTCTAAGGTTACTCCCGAGTATCGTGATTGTGTCACGTTGGCTGAGCGTACCAAGCAGCCTGTTCAAATGATCATCGAACTCGCACGCCGGACGTATGTCAGTGCAAAAATTCCATCCCCACGCAAAACCTCTCCTGCCAAATTGGCACGGCGTAAGTAACCCACGCATGTCCTCCACGCCACACACCAAACCGCTTCTGGCGATTACCATGGGCGATCCTGCCGGGATCGGTCCCGAAATTATCGTGAAGGCCCTCCAGCTGCCGAAAGTCTGGCGAGTCTGTCGGCCACTGATCATTGGCAGCCGGACCATTGTGGAACGCACCGCGGAATCTTTAGGGGCCTCTCTTGTTCTTGTCCCAGTGGGCGGTCACGAATCATCTCCTAATTCTCGCCTCTTCCGCCGCGGCTCTCTTCCGGTGTTGGATCCCTTTTCCGGATCGATCCGTCCGGTCAGGCTTGGGCAAGGAACGGCACGGTCCGGGAATATGGCGGTCACGTGCATCCAAACAGCCGTCCGGTTAGCCCAGGCGGGTTGCGTGCAGGGCATCGTCACGGCACCCATTAATAAACATGCGATTCATTTAGCGGGACACACCTATCCGGGCCATACCGAAATGTTGGCGGACCTGACGAACGCCACCGAGTCGGGGATGATGATTGTGGGAGGTCCGTTGAGGATTTTATTTGCGACCACACATCTGGCTCTTCGTGAAGTCCCGAACGTGTTGACGCCCGCCACGATCCTCCGGGCCATTCGATTGGCCCATCAGGGACTCACCCGATTGTTCCACATTCAGAAACCGCGTATTGGCGTGGCGGGCCTCAACCCCCATGCAGGCGAAAACGGCCTGTTTGGCGACGAGGAAGGCCGCCTTATTCAACCCGCCATTCAGCAGGCGAAAAAACAGGGCATTGCCTGTACCGGTCCTCATCCCGCCGATACCTTGTTTGGCAAGGCGATGCGAGGGTCATTTGACGGCATTGTCGCCCTGTATCATGACCAGGGTCTGATTCCACTCAAAACCGTGGCCTTCGGACATTGCGTGAACATCACGGTGGGCTTGCCGATTATTCGCACGTCCGTTGACCATGGCACTGCGTATGATATTGCCGGGCAGGGGAAGGCCAACCCCACCAGCCTCGTTGAGGCCATTGAGATGGCTGCGACGTTGGCCACACACTCGACGTAGTCCCAAGGCGTAAACATGGCAAAGCCACAGTCTGCATCCCCCGCCAAACCACCGGCATCTTCGACTGGACGTTCCTGGAGTGCGAGAAAAATTGCTGCCGCCACGTTGCAGACGATTGAGCGCACCCGGGCTTTCAGCGATGATGCCTTCGATGACATCACCAAGGACCTCGTGGTCTCCGAACGCGATCGGCACCTGGCGTTTGAATTAGTCTATGGAGTGTTGCGGCATTACCTCACCCTGGATTGGCGATTAGATCAGGTCTCCCGCAAACCCATGGTCCGCCTGCCGCTGACGGTCGCAACGACGCTACGGGTCGCCGCCTATCAATTGCTCTATCTCGATCGTATCCCGGCTTCCGCCGCGGTAAATGAAGCCGTTCAACTGATCCGGAAACAACCCGGCCACAATTGGTCCGGTTTCGTGAACGCCGTGTTGCGCAATCTGCTTCGGCAGCCTGTTCCCCCCATGCCCGATCCAGCCGTCGATGCCACCAAGGCCCTCTCCATTCGATATGCGTGCCCACCCTGGTTAGTTGATCGCTGGCTGCAATTCTTCGGATTCACACAAGCTGAACACCTTTGCCAAAAGTCTATGGATATTCCACCGTTAACGATTCGAACGAATTCTCTTCGGTGTTCTCGTTCGGATTTGCTTGCCCGCCTCCAATCCGAAGGAATACTTGCACAGGAAACCACCGTGAGCCCCGTAGGGCTGACATTAGACAAATGTGGTAATCCCGGAGAGCTGTCCGCCTTGAAGGACGGTTGGTGTTATGTGGAAGACGAAGCCGCCCAACTGATTCCCTTTCTGCTTGACCCTCAGCCCGGCGACCGGGTTCTCGATGCGTGTGCGGCTCCAGGAGGGAAAACCACGCACCTCGCTCAATTGATGAAGAACCAAGGGACCATCGTGGCCCTTGATCGCCATCAAGGACGGTTGGATCGCCTCGTCTCTAATAGTGCCCGGTTGGGGATCTCCATTGTTCAGCCCGTCCACTATGACCTGACCGAACGGTCCGGCGCCGGCCAGGCAACCGGTTCCTCAACAACCCATCGTCCCCTTCCAGCCATGCTGGCCCAACCGTTTGACCGCATTCTGGTCGATGCGCCGTGTTCCGCTCTCGGGATTCTTCGCCGGCACCCTGAAGGAAAGTTATTAAAAGCGCCTTCGACCATCCAACATGCTCAAGCCCTTCAACGCGAGATCCTCAATCGGATCTGTGACCTCTTGAGACCAGGGGGAATCTTGGTCTATAGTGCCTGCTCGGTCGAACCGGAGGAGACGACGGAGATTCTCTCCGGTTTTTGTCAGCAACATCCAGAATTTTATCAGGAACCCGTCACACCTTGGGTGCCCGCCGCCGGGCAATCACTCATCACTGACCCTGGGCATTTGTGTACGGCCTTTCAGACGTTGAACATGGACGGGTTTTTTGCGTGCCGGTTGAAAAAATCTGAATGACAATGCCAGCCACACCCTTGATCGCTCCATCTATTCTTTCTGCTGACTTTGCCCGCCTGGCGGAGGCCGTCCAGATGGTTGAAGCGGCCGGTGCGGATTGGATTCATGTGGATGTGATGGATGGCCATTTCGTCCCCAATTTGACCGTCGGTCCGCCAATGGTTGAAGCGCTTCGCAAGGTAACCTCCTTACCATTAGATGTTCACCTGATGATGACGAACCCGGATGCCTTTATCCCTGAGTTCGTCGATGCCGGAGCCGATCTGTTGACCGTGCATGTCGAAGCCTGTCCACATTTACACCGAACGGTTCAGTCTATTAAGGAACGACAGATCAAAGCCGGAGTGTCCTTGAACCCCGCAACGTCCGTCACCACTATTGAGGAAATACTTGGCGACGTGGATTTAGTCCTGGTGATGTCCGTGAATCCCGGGTTCGGAGGTCAACAGTTTATCTCCTCCAGCCTGGACAAGATCAGACGGATCCGGACGATGATGACCAATTCCCGCAGCTCGGCTCATTTAGAGGTCGATGGGGGAGTCAACCTGACCAACGTGGCTTCCGTGATTCACGCTGGCGCAACGGTGCTGGTTGCCGGTTCCGCCATTTTCGGCAGCAAGAATATTCCCGAAACCATTCGACAGATGCGAACCGCGACTCAGACAATCATTGTCTAATCGGGCCCATGAATTCTCCCAATAATACGGACAGCCTTCATCCTCTCGAAATCCAGGTCTTGCGAGCACTGGGAAAAGACCCCCAGCCGCTCACCGACCTTCAACTCGCCCAACACACGGAGCTTGCTGCCTCCCAAGTGAGTATGGCCGTCGGGTGGCTGCTCACGAAACAATTGGTGAGCCTGACGTCCGAAACCACGACGACGTATGTGTCCCTCACTACGGTCGGCACACAATTCCAACAGGCGGCCTCTCCACCTGAATGGATACTTCAGACGGTGAAGACTGCCGCTCAAGAGGGCTCATCACCCACCGTGAAGGACCTTCAAGGCACGGGACACTTTCAGCCCACTGAACTGAGCCGCGCAATCGGTATCTTAAAAAAAGAGGGGGTCCTCCAATTAGGAACAGGCGGGACGTTGGAAGCCACCGGCCAAGCGAGTGCCACCATTGAGGCCTTGCGTTCACTGCTCAATCGGGTTCATGAAGGCTCGCGTCCTCTGGATTCGTTTGCTTCCGATCACCAGTCGTTGCTTCGACAATACGCCGTCAAACGCGGTAATACGCAAGAACCCTTTCGCATCGACGACCATACCGAACGGGCATATTGCCTCACGGATGAGGGCAGAAATCTCCTGCCTCATTTACGGGAAGGGGCCGCTCAAGAAATTTCTCAATTAACACCAGAACTGCTAAAAGACGGATCCTGGCGAAATGTGTCCTTTCGCAAATACTCCATCAACCTCCGACCTCCTCGCCTGGCCGTCGGCCGACGCCATTCCTACCGAGAATTTCTCGATACCGTGAAATACAAACTCACGAGTATGGGATTTCAAGAAATGCGGGGCGAACTCATTGAGACGGAATTTTGGGATATGGACGCACTCTTTATGCCTCAATTCCATCCCGCTCGGGCCATCCATGATGTGTATTTTGTGAAGAATCCCCAAAAGGCCAAAACGATTCCTGAGCCATTTCTCAGCCAGGTGGCCCAAGTTCACCGGGATGGGGGAACCAGTGGATCGAAAGGGTGGAAGTACGAGTATGACAGTGAGCGGGCGAAGCGCTTGGTGCTCCGCAGCCAAGGCACCGCCGTCTCCGCTCGAACATTGGCACAAAATCCCCCGATTCCCGGCAAGTTTTTTTCTATTGCCCGGTGTTTTCGCTATGACAATGTCGATGCCACACACGCCACAGACTTTTTCCAGGTGGAAGGGATAGTGCTCGGCTCTGATATCAACTTCCGAACGCTCCTGGGTCTCCTGCAATTGTTCGCCACGGAAATGGCTCAAGCGAAAGAGATCCGATTTTTCCCGGCCTATTTTCCGTTTACCGAACCCTCGGTGGAATTGCATGTCCGTCATCCGAAACTTGGATGGATGGAACTGGGGGGAGCCGGGCTTTTCCGCTCTGAAGTCACCGTGCCTTTGGGCGTGACGGTCCCGGTCATCGCCTGGGGACTCGGGTTGGATCGAATGGCCATGGTAGCCCTTGGCATACAGGATATTCGCGATTTATTCACCTCAGATTTGGAAGCGGTCCGCAATATGCGCCGTCAATTCTAGCCACTCACGATGCCAACCATTTCCATTTTCCAAGAAGATTTCTGTGGACTTATCGGCCGTAGCGCCTCCATGTCCGACATTGAACAATGGATGCCCTATGTGAAAGGGGAGGTGAAAGACGTCTCACCGGACACCGGTGAAGTGCGCGTGGAACTTCAAGATACCAATCGGCCTGATTTATGGTGTGTGGAAGGGATTGCCCGACAAATTCGATCCGTTCTGAATAAAGGGATGACCCCTTACGCCTTCTTTTCTGATAAGAAAGGAGCGAAACGGCGGATTCAAGTGGCCCAGGGCATGGAAGCCGTTCGACCGTATGTCGCGGCTTGCGTATCGTTGGGATATGCCATGACACCGGAGGGTCTCGACCAATGTATTCAAACTCAAGAAAAGTTAGCTGACGCCTTTGGGCGAAAACGTGAAACAGTTTCCATTGGCCTCTATCGCTTTGCCTCCATTGCATTTCCTGTCACGTATGGCCTTGTGAAACCCGATGAAATTCGATTTACGCCATTGGGATTTGAGGAAAAAATGACTCCACAAGAAATCCTCACGGTCCATCCAAAGGGTCTGGAATATGGATCAATCCTCGCGGGGTGCGAACGTTTACCACTCCTTTGGGATTCTGATGGACAGGTGTTGTCCTTTCCGCCGATTATCAATAGCCGGGAACTTGGTGAAGTGCAGTTGGGAGACACTGATTTATTCGTGGAAGTCACGGGAACCGATCTCAGTATGGTCGTGTTGGCCTTGAACATTTTTGCCTGCAATTTAGCGGATCGTGGGGCCACCATCGAATCGGTGGATATTACGTACCCCTACAAAACGGAATTCGGCACGACCGTTACAACCCCGCTGGACATGAATCAATCCCAACGGATTTCCCTGGAGGCGATTGAACAGGCCTTGGGAATGCCACTCGGATCAGAGGCTATTCAAGAGGCCTTAGCCTCTTACGGGTACCAGGTGAAAGCGACCAGGCAATCGGTATCCGTCGCCTTACCCCCATTTCGAAACGATTTGATGCATGTGATGGATGTGGCGGAAGATGTCGCCATCACCCGAGGCTATGATTCGTTTTCTCCCATCATGCCACAGACCTTCACCGTTGGCAGTCTCTCCGTGGAAGAACAGACCAGCGATCGGATTCGTGATCTTCTGGTCGGGTTTGGCTTTCAGGAAATTTTTTCCAATATCATGGCATCTCATCAGGAATTGGTGGACAGAATGCGGATCGCTGACACCGAATATGCGCGACTTGTAGAAGTGGACAACGTGATGTCCCAAACCTATGCCTGTCTGAGACCTTCCATTTTGCCGTGCCTGCTTCGGGTGGAAGCCCAATCGCCTCGTGCCTTTTATCCCCATCTGTTATTTGAGGTGGGAGAAACGGCTCAACTGGATTTGGAGGCCAATGTGGGTTCTCGCACCACACTGTCCATTGCCGCCATTAGCGCCAATTCCGGAGCGAATTTTTCAGAGATTCACAGCTACCTGGATTTATTGATGTATTACATGGTGTGGCCATACGAACTTGAGCCCGTCACTCATCCCTCATTTTTAGAGGGACGAGTCGGCCGAATCCGTTGTCATGGCCATGCAGTGGGATATATTGGAGAGTTTCACCCGGAAGTACTCGAAGCCTGGCAAATCGATATGCCCACTTCCGGGTTTGAATTTGAGATACGAAAACCTGAAGCTTAAGCGGCGACGGGTTGTCCATCTCCCTTGGTGAGAGACACAAGGTGAGAAAAGCCTTGAGGATCGTGAATCGCCATTTCGGAGAGCATTTTTCGATTTAACAACACATTGGCTTTTTTCAGGGCATTCATGAATTGACTATAGGTGACTCCTTGCGCTCGAACCGCCGCGTTGATCCGAGTAACCCAGAGCTGCCGGAAATTCCTTTTTCTCTGCTTTCGTCCGGTATACGCATACGCTTGTCCCTTATCCACTGATTCGGTGGCGGTCCGGAAAAGCTTACTTTTTCCTCCATATTGGCCACTCGCCAGTTTGAGCCGTTTTTTCCGGCGCTGTCGAGTTTGTGGCCCACCTTTTACCCTTGGCATGACACGTTCTCCTTTGTTTCTAAAATATTACTTATAGGGGAGTAATCGAGACAGCGAAGTTCGGTCTTCTTTTCTGACCTCTGCTGCACCGCTTAGTCGGGATTTTACTCCAGGTGCCTTGGAAGTGAGGATATGACGCATTCCTGCCTTCCGACGCATCCACTTGCCCGAGCCGGTCCGTTTAAATCGCTTACTGGCTCCTGAGTGATTTTTTAATTTCATTTTTGCCATATCTTATTCCCTTTTTTCAACGACCGACAAATTGACAGGCTTCCTCAGTTGGCCAATTATTTTGGAGCGACCACCATGTAAAGATTCCGGCCCTCCATTCTGGGAGGACTTTCAATATTTCCTGCTCCTTTTAACTCCTCAATAACCTTCTGAATCGCTTTGAACCCAAGCTCTTGATTGGCCATTTCTCGCCCTCGAAACATAACCGTAACTTTGGTCTTATTCCCATCTTCCAGGAAATCCCGGATTTGGCGGACCTTCGTCTCCATGTCGTGCTTGTCTGTCCGAGGCCGAAATTTAACTTCCTTAACCTGGGTGGATTTCTGGTTAAGTCGCATGCGATGTTCTTTTTTGCTCTGTTCATACTTAAATTTCCCATGATCCATAATACGGCAGACCGGAGGTTCTGCGGTAGGAGCCACTTCCACCAAGTCATATCCAATTTCCCTCGCCTGCCGAATCGCCTCTGATGTCTTCAGGATTCCAAGCTGTTCACCTTCAGCACCAATAACCCGGACTTCAGGATTTTTGATGAAATGATTAATACGTTGTTTGGGTGTCACCGGTCGAGTCATTCGAAAAGTAAAGAACCCTTCTTAACAGCCTCGGGCATGTCTTCCCGAATAAGCGTCACAATATCAATGATAGACATCGTCCCCAAATTTTTTCCGTTCCTTTGTCGAACCGCAACCATCTGTGCTTCAGCTTCACGATCCCCCACGACAATCATGAAGGGAACCTTTGCCTTTTCAGCCTCACGGATTTTAAGGCCAATCTTTTCATTTCGCAAGTCCAAGACGACGCGGCAGCCTTCCCGACGAAGATTTTTTTCCACCTCTTGGGCATAGCCTTGATGTTTTTCTGAAATTGGGAGGACCATGACCTGAACTGGGGCCAACCAGGCCGGAAAGGCTCCCCCAAAATGCTCCAAGAGAATCCCAAAAAATCGTTCAATCGATCCTAGTAAGGCCCGGTGAATCATGATGGGTTGATGCGTTTTCCCATCCTCCCCCACGTAGGTCAGTCCAAACCTCTCAGGATTATTGAAATCGATCTGAACCGTTGAACATTGCCAGGACCGGCCTAAGGCATCTTGAATTTTGACATCTATCTTAGGACCATAAAAGACCCCTTCCCCCGGATCTTCCTGGTATGCATAGCCGCCGTCTTTCAGAGCAGTTTCCAGCGCCAACGTCGCTTGATCCCATTGGTCGATCGTCCCCACAGCTTTTTCCGGCCGAGTGGATAGAAACATCTTGAATTCGGTAAATCCAAAAGTCCCCAACATACTCGTAATAAATTTCAGGACCTTCTGCACCTCTTCGCCCAACTGGTCAGGCCGGCAAAATAAATGGGCATCATCTTGGGTAAATCCCCGAACCCGCATCAGGCCATGTAAGACCCCGGATCGTTCATACCGATAGACCGTTCCCAATTCCCCATAACGGATAGGCAGATCCCGATAACTGCGCAAATGTGTTTTATACACCATGATATGAAACGGGCAGTTCATGGGCTTTAATTGATATTCACTGGACTCAACAGGCATGGGGGTGAACATATTTTCTTTGTAGAAATCCACATGGCCGCTGGTTTTCCATAAATCCAACCGAGCGACATGAGGGGAATAGACCAACTCATACTGGTTGGCTAAATGTTGTTCCCGCCAAAAATTTTCAATCAGCAGACGGATCTGTGCGCCTTTGGGATGCCATAAAATCAGACCAGGTCCGGTTTCGTCCTGAATACTAAATAAATCCAGGTCTTTCCCAAGCTTTCGATGGTCCCGGCGTTTGATTTCCTCTAAATTGTCTAAATGAGCCTGCAAAGCCTCTGCTGAAGGGAAGGACGTGCCATAGAGCCGTTGCAACATGGGATTCCGTTCATCCCCCCGCCAATAGGCTCCCGCACTATTCAGGAGTTTGAATGCTTTGACATAGCCAGTGGCCGGCAGATGGGGGCCACGACAGAGGTCGACGAAGTCCCCTTGGGTATAAGCGGACACCGGTTCTCCATCAGGAAACCCCTGAATGAGCTCTACTTTATAGGGTTCACCACGACTTTTGAAAAATTCTATCGCCTCTTCCTTGGAGAACTCACGTCTTGAAACCGAAAGGTTACGTTTAATGATGTCCAAAGCTCGGGCTTCGATTTTTTCTAGATCTTCCGGCGTGAACGGGCGTTCAAAGGCAAAGTCGTAAAAGAAGCCCCCTTCAATGGCTGGACCAATGGTCAATTGTGCAGTAGGAAAACACTCTTTCACCGCTTGGGCCATGATATGAGTACTACTGTGCCGATAAATTTCTTTGCCTTCTGGCGAATCAAACATCAGCGGCTGCAACGTCGAATCGGTTTCCAATGAAGCCAGCAGGTCAATTTCCACGCCATTGGCCTTAACGGCAAAGACTTCAGGCGGAACGGCTCCGTTCAGTTGCTCTATTGCGGCTTTCGCCGAGATCCCTTTAGGAAGGGCCTGACTATTCTTGCCTTGAAGTGATACCTGAATAGATTCCATAGTTACAGTAAATACAGTAAAAAAACCTAATAAATTTAGGTTCTCCATTCCGTGATGGACGCAAGAAAAGGCACCACTCCCCTCAAAAGGAAGCTGGATGCCTTTCAGGCTTTCTTGGAAAAGATAGTGGTAGGCGCGGGCGGTATTGAACCGCCGACCTCTACCGTGTCAAGGTAGCGCTCTCCCCCTGAGCTACGCGCCTATATCCTACCCGACATATGCTAGACTGCATCGGTGGCCTTGTCAAGAAATGTTTTATTTTTCAAGGGGAAAGAGAAAGGCTACCCGGCTGAATCAGATTCCGTCTTCCTGCGTTTTCCGGCAGAAGATTGCTTTAACTGATTGACGGAAATTTGAAATTCCGTAATTTTTTTCCTGAGCGTATTGCGATTGAGGCCCAGAAGCCGGGCCGCCTTAATCTGATTGCCGTGCGTTTCCCGTAATGCCAGTTCAATCAAGGGCCGTTCAACAGCTCTCATCAAGGTGGGATAGAGGTTTTTTCCTGAGCCGACATTCATCGCTCGAACAAAATCCCCCAATTTTTTTTCCACATAACTGGCCAAGCTCACATCTTTCGGATCGATAGCCCCCTCTTCCGATGGTTGATCCCCCATGACCTGTCGGATCTGATTCATGGTACTCCAGGCGGGCAAGGGTCCGGCATAAATAAATGTTTTTGACAAATTCAATTGGCCATTCATTGCCGATAGGCCAGGAAAAAATTTCTTCCCGGACTCATCCAGAATCACGCCGGTAAATTGTTGAGAGCGCATAGCCGCTTCCAAGGAAGAACAGTCATCCAAGACCGTAATGGTGCTCTGAAGGTCGGGACCTTGAATTCGCGACTTGAGATCGGGATCTTGGGTCAGCAGAGCAAACCGTATGTGAGAAGAGTTCAAAGACACGTTATTTGGGTCAGGTGAAAAGCAAGCGGGGATTATGTCGGAACATTAATTAAAAATCAATTGAGGACAATCCCAGGCCGTGGGACTTATTCAATTCCCACAAGAGGACCTAGGATTCGTAAGGCGCACCAAATTAACACGCCACCAATCGCATCCAACAACAATCCGGCTTGCACCATTCGGAGAATCGGAATTTTCCCCGTTCCATAGACAATGGCATTCGGGGGAGTGGAAACCGGCAGCACAAATGCGAGGCTTGCAGCCATACAGGCACCCAGCACCGGAGGGACAGGAGAAAAATTGGCCGTGTGGGCAATGGCGATGAGCACCGGCACAATCATGCTGGTCGCTGCGGTATTCGACGCGAGTTCCGTGAGAACCAGGGCTGTCAGAATCGCCACACCCGTTAAACCCCAGATGGACTGAATGCCAAACATATTCACCATACCCTGCCCGATCGCTTTCGCCAATTCGGTTTCGACCATCAACTCGCCAAAGGCGATGCCTCCCCCGAACAACAGGATGGTTCCCCAATGAATATTGGCTGCTTCTTTCCAGGTTAAGGTGAATTTCCCCTGCCGAAAATTCAAGGGCAGAAGAAACAAAAGCCCAGAGGCAAAGATAGGCACCAATTCTTTCGGCAGATGAGCACGAACCCATTGCACGACCGCATGATCACCTTCAAACCATATTGAGAGTAGGGCCGGGAGGATCCACAACATGACCGCCAACACAAACACCGCAAACGTATATTGCTCCCCACGTGACCAGGGAAGTGGTGCCGAAATCTTGAGAACAGGAGATTCTTCGTGAAAAGACGAGTAAGAAGGGGGAGGATGTAACCAATACAAAAGAGTGAACATCACGAGCAGCATCACACTCGCCAACGGCAATCCAATCAGCATCCATTGGTCAAAGGAAATGGTGATATGGGCTTGCTGGGCTAATAGGCCCACCCCGATTAAATTCGGCGCGGTGCCAATAAGAGTGGCCACTCCCCCAATACCAGCGCCATAGGCCAAACACAGCAAAAACCCGGTTTCAAATGTCCCCAAATTAGGATAGCCCTGTCGAAGCGCCCGTAACACGCCAAGTGCAATGGGCAACATGACCGCCGTTGCCGCAGTATTGCTAATCCACATGGACAAGCCGGCTACTGCCAAACTCATGGCCATCATGATACGAATAGGGTTGGAACCCACGCACTTGCGTGACAAAAGCCAGTTGCCAAACCGACGGTCCAACCCATGAACGGATAGGGCCTCAGCAATAAAAAAACTGCCAATAAACAGGAAAATGATGGGGTGAGCAAAGGCAGAAAACACGGATTGCATCGTCCCCAATCCGGCAACGACACACAGTCCACAGCCCAGCAAAGCGGTGATGGGCAGAGGAATAGGCTCGGTAATCCACATCACCACCACCCAGGTCAAAATTGTTGCCAGAATTCTCGCGGGATCGGGCAATGATTCGGGAAGCAGCACAAAGATCAACCCGGCAAGGAGCGGGCCGGCAAAGAGACCAAATTGATGCGGAGGAATGGCGGTTTGTGGAACTGGACCGGATTGGCTCATGCAGCTCGTGGGATGGACGCGATCAGGTTTGAAAGTCCGGTAGGTCTGAGACCACGACCGAATATCCTGTTTGCCATGTTTCCAGAAGTGCCTTGCTGAAATGCCTCTCTAGGATTTGGTGAATGCAGCAGGTATCATACAGAAGTTGGGATTTGTGAGATAGGGGCCCCATGAAAGGATTCAACGATTTATCATTATGCAATCTAAAGTTTATACCTTGGACAGTCTCTTACAACGAATTACCGTTCATCAGCAGGCGGGAGAATCCATTGTCTTTACGAATGGGTGTTTTGACTTGCTCCATATCGGACATACGCGATATCTGGCAGAGGCCAAGCAGTTGGGGGAACGATTAGTGGTCGGAATCAACAGCGACGCATCCGTTCGTCAACTGGCTAAAGGAGCCGACCGACCGATACTGTCTGGTTCGCAACGGGCAGAGGTCATTGCCGCCTTGGCCTGCGTGGATTATGTGATACTGTTTGACGAGCCCGATCCCTTGAATCTCATTAAGGCCATCCAACCCAACGTCCTCGTGAAGGGAGGAGATTGGACTCCGGAACGGATTGTCGGAAAGGATTTTGTTGAGGAACGTGGAGGATTTGTGCGAACAATTCCACTTGTCCCCGATGTTTCCACCACAACGATTATTCAACGAATTCTCACCACTCACGGAATAAGCCCAGCCTCCTAGTCCGCACGCCGAGAACCATTTTCGTGGTGTATTGCAGATCATGAACGTCCCTTCCGTCTTCCATCATTTTGCCAATCAGCTGCGCACGGTCGTTCCAGCGATTCCGGAACATACGCCCCCGCCATGTCTGCTCAGTACGCAACAGGCCTGCCTAGCCCTTGCCATGACCTTGCTCACCCTCCCAGGGAAAAAGACCGCCGGCACTGACGGCCAAACGCACCTCATCATCACACCCACACAAGAAGAAGCCGAAGAACTGTATGAAGACTTAGAATTTTTCTTCTCGTTCATCAGGCGAGATCACGAAACGCTGGCTTTGTTCCCCCCATGGGCCACCATTCCGTATAACCCTGCGCTGCCGGCCCACAGCGTCATCTGCCAGCGGGTTCGGTCCCTACACCGGTTGTCTCGGGGTGAAAGCACCGTGATGGTGAGTTCGCTGCCAGCCATGTTGCATAAACTGCTTCCGCCAGAGGTCTTCGCTGAAGCATGCTTTTCTCTCAGGGTAGGCAAGACATGCGAGCGTGAGGTGCTTCTTCGTTCGTTAATCCGGTTAGGGTATGAACGCGGGTCGTTGGCTGAAGTCCCCGGCGAGTTCAGTGTGCGCGGCGGCATCGTGGACATTTTCTCCACAGCTCAGGACCATCCCGTCCGTATTGAATTTCTTGGAGATACCGTCGAATCGATTCGGACCTTTGATCCCTCGACTCAAGAATCCATCACCCATCTCAAAGAAACCTGGGTCTTACCCACTCGGGAGTTTATTCCTCCCGATTCCGGGCAACCGGATACCTCCTGTGAACCCATCCAGGCAAGCATTGAATGGGATCTGCCCCGGTATTACCCGAAATTGGTCACACTGTTTGAGTACATCCACACGCCCGTCACCGTCTCTTTCTACCGCCCGGTCGATCTGGATGCTGCCGCTGCACAATTCTGGAATGCGTTGTTAGAAACATGGGAACACCTCGAGCCTGGCCAGGGGGGCGCCTCCGCCCACGCTGAACCGGATCAACTCTATGAAATGTGGGAGACCATTAAAACCTATACCAGCATGTGTCCAACCGTGTGGTGGGATAACGTGGCTCCGGATACCGGCACCATGCCCTGTGTGCCTGTTTCCTTACAGGCTCAGTCTCCCGGCAGTGTCGGATTAGGCATTCGCGGGCTTCCCTTCAAGGAAACGCTTTCCAAACTGGACCAATTGCGGGCGGACTCCGAGATCTTTTTTGTGGCTCGCAGCCCGGGACAGGTGGAACGCCTATTGTCCCTCTTACATGACCACGGATTTCCGGCCAACAAGTGGCAACACCCCTTCCCTGAACCAGCCACGGATGCCCGTGCACCCTTTTATTGTCTTGAAGGAGACCTCTCGGCTGGATTCATTTCGCCTGATGGGCACATCGCGTTCGTCACCGAGGAAGAATTGTTTGGGAAGGGCATCCGGCATCGTCCCCACACGAAATCTCCCACTGCCAAATTTTTCTCGTCGCTGGAGGATCTTAAAGAAGGCGATCTCGTCGTCCATCTCCAACATGGTATTGGACGGTATCTGGGCTTGCGGCGATTGGAGGTGCAAAGCTTTACCAGTGATTATTTGCTTCTGCAATTCGGTGGGACCGATACCCTCTATGTCCCGCTGGACCGCCTGAACCACATTCACCGGTATCGAGGAGCCGAACAACGCTCCCCTAGATTGGATCGCCTGGGCGGCACGGCTTGGGGCAAAACCAAGGCGAAAATCAAAAAAGGCATCGAGGATATGACCGAGGAACTCGTTGAACTCTATGCTAACCGCGAAGTAGCCAGACGGACTGCGTACCAGGAGGACACCCTCTTGGTCCATGAATTTGAAGCGGGATTTGAATATGAAGAAACGCCTGACCAACTTCGAGCCATTGAAGAAATAGGGCGAGACATGGAATCCCCGAAACCGATGGACCGCCTGGTCTGTGGAGATGTGGGATACGGCAAAACCGAGGTCGCCATGCGTGCCGCCTTCAAGGCCATCCAGGGCAATCGACAGGTCGCGGTCCTGGTGCCCACGACACTGTTGGCTCAACAACACTTTGAAAATTTTTCGCTACGTTTTGCCCCATTTCCGGTCAAAATCGGTATTCTGTCACGCTTTCAATCAGCCAATGAGATCAAAGCCACGCTGAAAGACTTGGCTGCCGGCCTGATCGACATTGTGATCGGGACGCATCGGGTCGTGCAGAAAGATGTCGTCTTTAAACAATTGGGCTTGGTCATTATCGATGAAGAACAATGGTTTGGCGTCCGCCATAAAGAACGGCTCAAACAACTCCGGACCCAGGTCGATGTGCTCACGCTTTCAGCGACCCCAATC
>Ga0224497_10001234_pt1 | contig 16523 bp, 14 predicted proteins | sample SF_Jul11_sed_USG_4_FD_167970 | JGI IMG/M metagenome (GOLD analysis project Ga0224497, IMG submission 167970) | Sediment microbial communities from San Francisco Bay, California, United States - SF_Jul11_sed_USGS_13 | ecosystem: Environmental > Aquatic > Marine > Sediment | place: USA... | reverse complement strand
CCGGCCATAGCGAAGAAGCGCTGGCCCGCCATCCGCATCCAAAGGGCAGCCGTGTGCTGGACGTAGGCTGCGGCTTTGGCGACAGCACCAGGCGCATCGCGCGAACCGTCGCTCCGGGGGGCGAAACCGTGGGGGTGGATTGCGCGCAGAATTTTGTCGATGCGGCCGCCAGCGAGACCCAGCAGGCAGGAATAAATAACGCGTCGTTTTTTCTCGCCGACGTCCAAAGGGAGGATCTGCGAGGACCCTACGATTACGCGTTTGCGCGCTTTGGCACGATGTTTTTCATGATGCCCGGCGCGGCTTTAGGCAACGTCCGCAAAGCCCTCAAGCCGGGCGGTGAGTTTACTCAGATCGTCTGGCGCAAACGCGAGGATAATCCATGGCTTTTCGAGGCGGAGCAGCGTGTCAGGGGAATTGTGCCGGTGATTTCCCACGAAGACACCGATGAGGTCCACTGTGGCCCCGGTCCCTTTTCGATGGCCGATCCCGATATGGTCAGCAGCATGATGAACGGCGTGGGTTACGACCAGATCACGTTCGAACGTTTCGACACCGACATCTGTATAGGCAAAGACATCGCCGAGGCCATCGAATTCGCCATGGCCTTAGGCCCAGCCGGAGAGATAATCCGTCTTGCCGGAGAAGAAGGAGAGCGACTCAAACCTGAGGTGACGGTGGCCTTGCGCGAAGCCCTCACGCCTTATCTCAAGAAAAACGGCGTCTGGGCGCCTTCGAGCACGTGGTTTATAACCGCCCGTAATCCGGGGTAGATCAGGTCTGGGGTGAGCAATTCAGGGTGCGTCGCGCGTACTCTACAATCATCTAATTTGCTCAATGCTAACCGATAGACACTTGGGTCTACTGGATTCCCGCTTCCGCGGGAACACAGGTAATTTGCAGATTTTGACGCACGTAGCGAACCGTGCGCTTTCCTGATAGGGCCCACGGCGCTCCCTGCATGTCTATTACTACCAGAGGGAGCAATAAATACATCCCCCAACGCATCGATTGCCATTGCGAATATGGACGATTTCAAAATCATCGAGCTGCCCGTGAATCTTCAACGCTTGATTCGCCCTGCTCCGCCCGGCGCGCGATGGTCCGGGTGAGGCCGGCGAATAGAAAGGTGTGAAAGGGCCACATGGCATACCAGTAAAGCAGCCCCCAAACCCCTGCCGGGTGCCAGTACGCGGTGGCGCGTATGCGGCTTCCCGAATCCTTTGGCTTGAGCCCGAATTCCAGAACGCCGGCGCCGGGGGCGCGCATCTCCATAAGGAGCGTAAGCCGTTCTCCGGGCGTAAGGCCGATGACGCGCCAGCCATCGAATATATCGCCCACGCGAAGTTCCGTCGGGTGACGCCGGCTGTACCGCATGGCGGTGCCGCCAAGGCACCAGTCGATGAGCCGCCGAATGCGCCAAAGCGAATTGGCGTAGAAGAAGTCACCGTCGTTGCCGATGAGCACGACATGTCTCCACAACACATCGATCGAGGCCCGTGAATCTGCTTCGTCACCAACGCGTTTGGCATAGAAGCCGTATTTCGGATTCCAGTCACGGCAGGCGAGCGAGCCTTCCACCCAGCGCGTGGCGACTGCGTGGTTTTCCTCCGCCTCCAGCGCGGCTTTCGCGGATTCGCGGAAGGTGAGCAGGTGCTGCGGAATGAGTTTCCGAATTTGCGTATCGTCGGCGATGAAGTCGTGAGCCAGTCCTTCGATCAGCGCCCCGGCGATGTTCGTAGGTACCGATGTGATCAGGCGCAACCAGTAACTGGATAGCTTTGGCGTCAGCACGGGTACCTCGATGATTATCGGCCGTTTTCCGACCAGCTCGCCGTAGGCGCGCATCATTTCCTTATAGGTGCAAACATCTAGCCCTGCGACCTCGTAGACGGGATTGTTTTTAACCGGCGCCTCGGCCACGCCGATCAGGTAGCTGAGCAGGTTCTCGAGCCCGATGGGTGTGGAACGCGAACGCACCCATCGCGGTGTGATCATGATCGGGAGATGGTTCACCAGATCGCGGATCACCTCCCAGGCGGCAGAGCCGGGGCCTATAATCATGCCGGCGCGAATTTCCACCACCTGGCAGTCCGCGCGCCGAAGTATATCGCCGGTGTCGACCCGCGCTTTCAAATGCTGCGATTCCGGGTTCTCGGGTGTCAGACCACCCAGATAGACGACGCGACCAACGCCGGCAGCGTTTGCCGCTTCGACGAAGTTGCGTGCCCCCTTCCGCTCGAGCGCCGCAAAGTTGCCGCCAGCAGACATACAGTGGACCAGGTAAAAGGCGACGCCCTGGTTTCTCAGCGCCCGCTCCAGTGAGGCTTTGTCCAGGATATCTGCTTCCAAAAACTCGACGCCCTGCCATTCCCGGGCGGCGAGCACTTCGGTATTGCGCGCGGTGGCGCGAACCTCCCAGCCTTCGGCCACAAGGCGCGGAACGAGGTGGGTGCCAATATAGCCGCTGGCCCCGATGACGACCGCGCGGCGAGCTCGAGGGGCGACCTCGCTTCTTGGTTTCCCGTCCTCTATTCTCATCGCAGCGACGCTACCTTTTTAAGGAAGCTCTGAAAAATGCCATCCGTGGCATATTTCAGAGTCGGCAGGCGAAAACGCAGTTTCCGTCTGCCTCAGAAATTCAACGACTTGCGTCGTCGAACTTGGCGGTGCATCCATGCTCCGCACGGAAGGTCTGAATTAATCAGACCTTCCTTAAAAAGTTCAAAGTTTAGGGTCGATTCTCATATTTTCTAAGGACCCCGAGAACCCGCTGTGCAGATCTGCGAATCTACCTTCCGGCCTTACATCATTTTTCGACGGATATGATCTGGCGAAAAGTTTTCACGCTTTTGGTTCCGCTGGCGGCGATGCTGATCGGTTTACCGCTGGCGGGCATCGCTCTATCCGGTCATCCGGTCTCGCCGTACCTGGAGTTCCCCCCGGGTACGAATTTCGTTGCTCACGCGTCGTTTTCCTGGAGCGTGTTCATCACTTTAGCAGTGCTGGTGCTGGCTTGCGTGACGCCGTTTGTCTATTGCCTCATTCGCAACACACCGTCACCGCGCGAAGCGCCGCCCCCACCTCGAAGTCTAAAGTGGTGGGCCTGGTTCGGCATGGGTATCCTGGCGCTCGCCTGGTGGCTGGCGTGGAATCGGTTTGGCTGGTTTAAGCCGTTTCAGGAATACACCTTTACCCCCATTTGGATCGGCTATGTCTTTTTAATCAACGGCATAACGCTAAAGCGGACGGGCCGTTGCATGCTTGTTGATCGTCCGGGGTATTTACTCACGATTTTTGTGCTGAGCGCTGCTTTCTGGTGGTTCTTCGAATACCTCAATCGCTTCGTGCAAAACTGGCATTACATAGGCCTCGCTGACCTTGGCCCGTGGGAGTATTTCTGGCAGGCAACGCTGCCGTTTTCCACGGTCCTGCCGGCGGTACTGAGCACCAGGGATTGCCTGGCGTCTTTTTCGCGGCTGAGCGCCGGTTTGTCGCACGTCCTGTCAATCCGCGTGCGCGCGCCCAAAAGGCTTGCGGCCCTGACCCTGCTTGCGGCGGGCCTCGGGCTTGTCGGAATCGGCGTCTGGCCCGAGCATCTTTATCCGCTGCTCTGGCTCGCCCCGCTGCTGGTCATCACTTCGCTGCAAGTCATACACGGCGAACGCACTCTATTCCATCCGCTGGCGACTGGCGATTGGCATGGCATCTGGCTTGCGGCGCTGGCAGCACTGGTTTGTGGATTCTTCTGGGAGCTTTGGAACTACAAGAGTCAGGCCCACTGGGAGTACTCGATTCCGTATGTCGACCGTTTTGAGCTATTTCACATGCCGCTGCTGGGTTACGCCGGCTATCTGCCCTTTGGTCTCGAGTGTCTCGCCGTCGCCAGCCTGCTCGACGATAGGTATACAAGCTGAATCCCAGTCTCTGGGGGTCAGTTTTTACCTAATTCAACCCAAAGCGTAGCGTTTTAGCTTTCGATAAAGCGTCCGCTCACTGATTCCAAGTGTGGCGGCGACGTTTCGTCGGCTTCCCTCGTGCTGGCGCAGCAATTTAGCGATATATTGAGCCTCCAGATCACTCAACGTCGCCGGGCAAGGCGGGGGGCAGAACGGGGGGAACCCCACCACACGATGTTCGCCGCCGGGAGCGGCGGATCTTTGATTGAGATGCTTGGCAATCTCACGGGCGTGAATCCGCCCTTGCGCGGAGTGAGCAGCAGCCGCGAAGAGGATATTTCGCAGCTCGCGCACGTTGCCCGGATAGTCGTAATCCTGCAAAAGCGTTAGCGCGTCAGCGTCGAGCGCGTAGCGCCGCGATGAGGATTGGTTTATATGGTCGAGGATTGCGGCGGCAAGCTCTGGAATATCCTCCAACCGCTCCCGCAAGCTCGGAAGTCGAACCGACAGACACGCGATGCGGTAGTACAAATCCGCGCGAAACATTCCGCTGCGTACGCGCTCGGCAACATCACGGTTGGTCGCACAGACCGTGCGCACGTTCGCGCGCAGGATCTTGCGTCCTCCAACTCGCCGAAAGGCGCCGCTTTCCACTACCCTCAAAAGCTTCGCCTGCGTCGCTGCTGACAATTCCCCGATCTCGTCAAGAAACAACGTGCCGCCGTCGGCGAGCTCAAACAATCCCTTCCGCTTCTCGATGCTTCCGGTAAATGCGCCGCGTTCGTGTCCAAAAACCTCGCTCTCGAACAGATTTTCGCTCAGCGCCGTGCAGTCCAGCGTGACGAACGGTCCCTCGCGGCGGGGAGAGTGGTGATGGACGATGCTTGCCGCGAGCTCTTTGCCCGTGCCGGTCTCCCCTGTGAGCAGCACGGGGACGTCCGACCCGGCGGCGACATGCAGCTGCTCCAAGGCCTCCAGGAAAGCTCGTGTTCGCCCCACTATGCGGATCCCGTCCACACCGCCGGCATCCTGGACTGAAAGCTCGTGCACCGCCTCACCCATGTAGAGGCTTCCGTCAGCGCCCTTCAGCGGGTAAGCCTTCAGGCGGACGTAATGGGCGCACCCCTGCTCATCGCTGTGAACATGCAGGCACGAGTAGCACTTCGTCCTCCCGTCCCACCGCATGTGCCGAAGAGGACAATCCTCTCCCAGCTCGTAGCAGGGTCTCGAATTGTGATGGCTGACCTCGTAGCAACGCCGGCCTACCAGGCATTGCCGATTCGTGCCGTAGGCTCGCTCGAAGGCCGAATTCACGGCGACGATCTTGAAATCTTTGTCGATGACAAGAAAGGGATGCTCTTGAGCGTCGACGAATGACTGAAGCTCTATTGCTGACACATGATCCCCTAGGTTCCGTATAGCTTTTTCTTCTGGTCTCTAGGAAGGAAACGTAACTTACCCAGATCATTGCGTAAATGATCCTGGTCAAGCCTTGTCAAGAATGGCAGGCAAAGCCTGACATCTTGGCAGGTTTGACTGTCTGCTCCGTCCGATCATCGCGCCCTTTTTCCCCGACATCCGAGGCAAAGCGGACGCTTTCTGGTGTGGCACAGGTGTTGCTTCCGTAAAGGTAAGCGCCCCAGCACCGAACGGATGCGCGGTGAGTGAATTTTGGGCGAGAGAAGCCGCAGGACGACATAGACCCCATCGACCCCTCAGGTAAAGGGCACACGCGAAAGGTATCCGCCCTAAAGACTCGGCGGCAAAGAGCTCACTAGGTGGACGCCCTCGACCATTGCAATAACCAATTGAAGTGTCAGGAAACTCTTAGAGATCGTAAGGAGCAGCAAATGATCGACAGACGAAGCTTTTTCAAACTGAGCACGACGGCCGGCGCGAGCGCGCTGCTGGCCGCGCGGTACGGCCTCGGGCGCAGCGCTTTCGCCGCAACGCAGGGTCCCGGGCTGAGCGATCCGGCCTTACAGCCCAAATTCGTAGAACCCGTCCCCAATGCGCTGGACCCTGGCTTCATCTACGACACGAGCGGGGGCAAGATAAAGGTGGCCGTCGGTCAGATGGTTCAGATGACCGGTCTCGTTGGCCCGGACGGCGTCACGCCGGTGCCCACTACCCTCTGGGGTTACGGCGACAAGGGACTTCACACGTGGCCGGGCCGCACCTTCCACGTGCGAAGCTACGAGCCGCTGGAGGTCAAGTGGGAGAACAGGCTGGGGGGCGTTCCCTATCTGATCACCGGGAAGAACAACACCAGCCTCGGTTTTGGCGATTTTACCGGTCGTCCCGTCTTCGACACCTCGCTGCACTGGGTGTACAGCCTCCCCGGATACGAAGGCTTCAGCATTGACATGGACGGCGTTCCCGTTGCCATGCACGTCCATGGCGGCCACAGTGACTTTGAGTTCGACGGCAACCCCGAGTTCTTTCTAAGCCCCGGCTACACCATAAGAGGACCGCAGTGGCTCGAAAAGAAATACCGCTACGACAACAGCCAGCCGGCCGGGACCCTGTGGTACCACGATCACGCGCTCGGCATCACCCGCTTGAACGTGTATGCCGGCATGGCGGGTTTTTACATCGTCCGCGACGACTTCGATACCGGTCTGTTCAGCAACCCGCTTGACCTCCCGGCCTTTCCCTACGAGGCGGCCTTCGCCATTCAGGACCGGATGTTCAAGGACAACGGTGAGCTGTTTTACCCGGCGTTCCCGGGCGACCCGTTCTACGCCGATTTCATTACCGGCGAGGGTGCGGTCTTGCCGCCAGGCATCTTCCCCGGCGGCGGCCCGACGGCGCTGGCCGAATTCTTCGGTGACCACATGGTCGTCAACGGCAAGATCTGGCCGAAGATGGACGTAGAGCCGAGAAACTACCGGTTACGTCTTCTCAACGGATGCGACAGCCGCTTTTTGGCGGTGCAGTTCTTCGAGGTGCCTGCCGGCGCGACAGACTTTAGCAACGCAATCGGGCAGGTCGACTTCACCGTCGTCGGCAGCGACCAGGGTCTTGCCTCGAGCTCGACCACCGTCGACACATTATTGATGGAGACCGGCTCGCGCTACGACATCATCTTCGATTTCAAGGGCGTGATGCCGGGCAACCGAGTCATCATGAGAAACATCGGCGGCGACGAACCCTTCGGCGGCGACATCCCGGGTCCCCAGGTCTTCGGCGAGACCGACCGCGTCATGGCTTTCGATGTTAACCAGCCGCTGGATCCGGCGGTGCCGGACGTGACCCCGATGGGCATCAACTTCGGTCCCGTGATTCCGACTCCCACGCGCCTACGGAAGGTGGCCCTCTTCGAGGGCACCGACGAGTTCGGCCGGCTGCAGCCGCTGCTCGGCACGGCCGAGCCGGCCACGGACTATCTGGGCAACCCGATCAACTGGCCAAATACGCCTGAGTACGTGAACGCCGGTCTCGTCGGTCAGATGGAAGGCTCTATCGCCTGGCACAGCCCCACCACCGAGAACCCGGCCCTCGACGCCACCGAGGAGTGGGAGATCTGGAATGTCACTGGCGACGCCCACCCGATCCACCTGCATCTGGTGAGCTTCGAGATCCTAGGCCGCCAGGAAATCGCGTGGGACAGCGCCACCAACGAAGACGACCGGGTGCTCGACCCCGCCGGGGTGACGGCTCCGATGCCAAACGGCGACGGCACCTATCTGGTGAACCAGCCGGTGGTGCAGCATAACGGACTGCTGGGCAACGGGTTCCGAATCGTGAACCTCACTTACGGTTCTGTCGTCCCGCAGCCGGCGGAGTACGTCGAAAATGCACCGAAGGACATGGTGACGGCGCTTCCGGGGCAGATCACCCGCATCAAGGGGACCTTCGACAAGCCCGGCCGCTACGTTTGGCACTGCCACATCCTCTCGCACGAAGACCACGAGATGATGCGTATACTTTTCGTGGGACCGGGTGCCTGACTGTAAGTAATTGGGAACTGTATGGGGACAGATTCATTTTCTCGGAAAACGAATCTGTCCCCTCCCTTTCTTCAGCTTGCCGGTGTTTGCCCTTGGGGGTCAGAGATTCCAACCTGATGCCTTACCCACCGTGGCCTTGACGCAACTCGACCATCACTTGGTTCCGGCGCAGCAACCACGGAGTAGAGGCAGAGTTGTAGCGCGCCCACTTGGGCGAATCCAAAACTTCGTAGCCCGCCGCTTCGAGCGCCTCGATGAGATCGGCCTCGTGTCTTTTATACCGCGCTTCCGACCACAAGCCTGGGTAACGGCTTACCGCCATCGTCCGCGTCGGTACCTCGCGGATGCGGACTTCAGGATCGGTAGGCGCAGGCTCGATCCCGGCATCGAAGCGAAGCGGCAACACGAAGCTGACGACGAACGAATCGGCCTCGGTCCCAGAGCGCTGCAACGCCTGTGTCATCATCTCCAACTTCGAGACGCAGCGGTTGGGGCCGGAAATGTGGTCGAACAGGGTATTCAAGGCCCGACTGATCGCCTTGTCGAAGTTGTCATCGATTTTCATTTCCGCAACGGCAAGGGGGGTCAGAAGAGCTCAAACAGTGTGCGCCATGCGCGCCATCGGTGCTTTCGCTAAATCAAGGATTTCGACAGCATGACCACGATGGGCCCGGGCAGGATTGCAACTGAGATTAGAAGCAAGTAAGTGGGAAAAGAATAAAGCCGGCTCATACCCGCCATCATTGCGAGCCCACCCCCTCCTCCGATTACGGCGTTTCCGGGGACATTCAGCAGCACTGCCAAAACCAGATATCTTCGCTTTAACAGCGCCGGTAGCGTCCGTGTGGGAAGTCTCTCAGCAAGATAGTTAAGCCGATCTTCTGTTTGTAAGCCGTAAAAATTCTTCACCAGCGCAGCTGCGCGGGCTAAATGCAGCCATTGCAGAAATACGATCAGCGTATTCGGGGGAATAAGCCTGCCGATGCCGAAACTGATGCTAAGCGCCACCAGGGTGCAAGCATACGTTACCAGAATACCCTTTGGCCCCAGCATCGTCATGAGCGCCAGGCCTATTTCAACTCCAGGGATAAAGGGTGTCGCCATCAGGCAGATGTACAAGATCAAGCTGATCAAGACAGCCCGGTCCACGATTTCCATGTGCTCGGGCCAAATCCGTAACTCGATTCTGTCGATCAGCCACCAGGCCGCGATATTCGCCACTACAATAACAAGAACAAGTATCGAGAGCTTCGCCAGCGTGAGGACCCAAGTGGAGCCCGTTGGCGGCGTGAGCGCTTTGCCTTCGGTTTCCATAGGAGCAATTGGATGCGGTCTCTCGAAACCCCTGACGCAGCTGGGTTTGTTATTGACGGGTGTACCGCGTTCCCATGAACCAATACTGCCGGTCTATGTCCCAGTACCAGCGTTCGTGTCGCCAGCGAAACGTCGCTTCTGCCGTATCACCCGTGATGGTTCCCCGCCATTCCAGCCGCCCTCTGTTGGAACTCAAAAGGATGGCGCTGAAATGATACGAGTCGCCGACTCGCTCGACATTGTACGGCGCTGTACCAAAACCCCAATCCTCACAGTCAAGTGATCGAAATACGCCGTCTTTGAAAGAAATCGTGTCTTCGTGATCCTGCCCTTTTCCCTGCTCGCCGGTGACGCCTCTGAACTCCATTCCGTCCAAATCATGCTGCTTCGAGAGTTCAAGTTCAGTCGCGGGGACAGCGATACTGACGACAGTGAGAAAGACGCAGAGCAGGAATGGTTGGATGAATTCGCGCATTGGAACCGCGTTGACGCAAGCCTTTCTTGATTGCTGCCGGGAGGCGGCCAATAGCCAATATGTCAGTCTGCGCCTATCATCCGGGACCGTCATTTTGCACCGCACCATGAGGGCTCCCTGAAGCTTGGCGGCAGTTCTCATAGGCGAAAACACGTGAAACGAATCGCCATCATCCAGGGCCGCCCGGGTACCTCGGAGCCACACCTGCGTCACGCGTTGGCGGATGCGCGCTCTCGGCACCGCGGGGCGTTAGAGAAGACCGCACTGAGGTGCCAGCAAAGGAGCGCGGCGAGCCTGGCGGCGCGCGCTCGCTTACAATCAGGTCCAGACTCCACGACTCGAGGCAGTTAAAGGAATGTACATCACTCCGTTTTACGCGGCGATTCTCGTCTTTCTGTTCATTTTTCTCAGCGTGCGCACGTTGCGGTTGAGGCGCAAGCTCCAGATCCCGTTGGGAGATGCTGGAAATCCGCAAATGCTCCGTGCAATGCGCGTCCACTCCAACTTTGCCGAGAACGTTCCACTCACGCTGTTGGTTATGTTTCTGTTCGAGTCGGTGAGCGCGCTGCCTGGCCTCGTGCACATATTCGGCATTTGCCTGCTGCTGGGCAGGCTCTCGCACGCCTACGGTGTTGGCCAGACTTCTGAGGACTACAGGTACCGGGTTTTCGGTATGACGATGACTTTAACCGCACTGTTGGGTTCCGCCGTCGGGTTGCTCATTATTTATATGTTGCGCCTGGTCGCCTGAATTATCCCGCGGCGCAATCATCTGTCTCTAAAATGCTCATCGACGGCTTTCGCCGCGACGACCTGGTCTCCGCACTCGGCACCGCATGGCGCGGTGTCAGCGACCGCGTGATGGGCGGGATTTCGCAGGAGACGCTGCGGGTGGAGGAGCATGACGGCAGGCGCTGCCTTCGCCTGTCCGGGCACGTTCGACTGGAGAACAACGGCGGCTTCATCCAGATTGCCCTGGACCTGAGCCCGGAGGGCGCCAATTTGGACGCGTCGTCGTTCACCGGGCTTCGTCTGCTGGTATACGGCAACGGTGAACGTTACTCGGTGCACCTGCGCACGGCAGACATTGTTCGCCCCTGGCAGTCCTACCGCGCCCATTTCGAGGCGCCGCCAGAGTGGCGCGAGATCCGGCTGCCCTTTGCCGACTTCAAACCATATCGCCTTGAGGCCCCGCTGGACCTCACCCGCCTGCGGCGCATCGGCGTGGTGGCCATCGGCCGCGCATTCTTCGCGGATCTCCGCCTTGGAGAGATTGGGTTCTACAGCTGAGCGGGGTACTAAAGCTTCCCAAACAACCGCCGGAGAAATTGATCGAGAAAAACTGGCCGGAGAATAAATACTCTTGATTGAAGAAAATGGCCGAAAAACAGAAAAAGCTGTCTGATCCGGTTTATCTGATCGAGATCAGGCTGCCGACCCGCTATCCGCTGAAAATGTAGAAAACGGCATGCCGAGCGAACGAAGGTTCCGCCGGCCCTTATCCTGTCGAATAAAGTGACTACAGCCATGAACGTAATATCGCCGGGACCGACCTTTTTGTAATGGCCGCAAAACGTCCGCGATTCGTCAGCCGACTCACCCGCGACACCGTGTCGCTCATCCTCGCCGGCGGCCGCGGTTCCCGGCTCGAGATGCTGACCGAATGGCGGGCCAAGCCGGCGGTGCCCTTCGGCGGAAAATTCCGCATAATCGATTTCTCTCTGTCCAACTGCTTCAACTCAGGAATTCATAAGGTCTGCGTCCTGACCCAGTACAAGTCCCATTCGCTCATCCGCCATATCATCAGCGGCTGGAACGCGTTCAACCACGAGATGGGCCAGTTCGTCGATATCATCCCGGCGCAGCAGTGGGTGACGGAAGAAGCCTGGTTTCAGGGTACCGCCGACGCCGTCTATCAAAGCCTGGATATCGTCGAAAGCTATCGTCCCAGCTACGTCGTCGTACTGGCCGGCGATCATGTGTACAAGATGGATTACGGCGAGTTTCTCGCCGCGCACGTGGACTCCGGCGCCGACATGACCATCGCCTGCAATACCGTACCGGTGAACGAGGCCAAAGAATTCGGGGTCATGACGGTAGACGCCAATTCGCGCATCACGAAGTTCACCGAAAAGCCCGAGCACCCCTCCGGAACGCCGGAAGATCCGAGCGTGGCGCTGGTCAGCATGGGGATCTACGCGTTTTCATTGGAGTACCTATCCGAGCAGCTCAGGCGCGACGCGCAGGAAAAGGACTCGAGCCACGACTTCGGAAAGGACTTGATTCCCCATGCCGTGGAAAATCGCCATCACGTTCAGGCCTTTTCATTCGCCGGGCAAACCACCATCGACGATGTGTATTGGCGCGACGTGGGAACCATCGACGCTTACTACAAGGCCAACATGGAACTGGTCGGCGCCTCGCCCCAATTGAACCTCTACGATCCCCACTGGCGGATCTGGACCTACCAGGAGCAGCTGCCGCCGGCGAGCTTTATCGGATTCAAAGATGAAGCCTCGAGCTACGCCGCCAACAGCATGGTCAGCGGCGGGTGCGTGGTCCAGGAATCCACCCTGGACCGCTCGCTTTTGTTCTCGGACGTGGTGGTCAGTCCTGGGTGCGAGCTGCACGAAGTCGTCGCACTTCCAGAATGCAGGATTGAAGAGAATGTGCGCTTACGCCGGGTGCTGCTGGACAACGGATGCCAGGTGCCCGCGGGAACGGTGATTGGAGAGGATGCTGAGGAGGACGCGCGGCGGTTTCATCGCACGGCCGAAGGCGTGGTCGTTGTCAATCGGGAAATGCTCGGACAAATCCGCGAGTATCTTCCTTTCGGATCGGCGACGAAGAGCCGAAGATAACCTGCCTCCAAAACGATCTTCGGCGCTTCAGGGTGCCTTCAGATAGGCGCTGATCCGCTCGGCGCAATTGAGCTCCGGAACGCTTTGACCCGCCCCGCGCTTTTGCTTGATGCCGCGATTGATCACCTTCAGGTACCCGCCTGCGGTGGCGCGCCAGGTATATTTCTCCGCCACCCGGCGGCGACCGCGCTCAGCATAGTCCTCGTAATGCCCAAGCGCCTCCAGCAAACCCCGGGCGATATCTTCTGAATCGGCCGGGTCCACCAGTACGCCGACCTTGTCGAGGAAAATTTCCGACGGCCCACCGTTTTTCGTCGCCACCACCGCCAGCCCACAGGCGGCCGCCTCGATGGGCGCAAGCCCAAAGGGTTCGTAAAAGGAGGTCAGCGCGAACACCGATCCGCGTTGCGCCAATATCCGGTAAGCTCCGGCCAGTTCCAGCTGCGATTTCAGATTGAGAAAGTCGACATTGTCTTTGAGCTGCGCCGCCGCGATGGCTTCGAGAATCGGGCGCAGCACTTCCTGCTCGGACTGCGGAAGCGTTGAGAGCTGCTGATAGGGATCGTCGACGCCCCGAATCACGATGGCGAGCCGCGCGCGTTGTTGCAACACATTGTTCGATACATAGGCATTGACCACGCCGGCAATATTCTTTTTGTGGTCTAAGCGGCTGGAGACGATGATGTAAGGCTGCGGGTTGGCTGCCGCTCGTCCCAGTAGCTTTTCCTCCACCACCCGATCGCGGGGTTTCTGTTCGGTGGTAAACACCTTGGTGTTGACCCCCGGGGGGATCACCGCAAAGCGTGTGTCATCGTGTACGTCCACCGCGCCTGCATAGAGCGGGTGGGAATACTGTTCCATCCGCTCTTGACCGGTGGAGGTAATGATGGTCGAGGCCCGCTCCATGCTGAGCCGCTCGGCGTGAATGCGCTTGGAAAAACGGAAGGTCTTTTCCATCTGATCGGCGTTGTCGGGATTGACTCCGAGCTTGTCCATCTTCTGTGCGCCCAGCGAGTGTCCGGTGAAGGTAAAACCCAAACCCGTCTTGTCCTGCATCAATACTCCGCAATAGCCACCGTCCGCATAGTGAGCGGTGAGGAAATCCGGCAACGATCTGCCGTAATACCGGATCAGGTTGTCGATGAACTCGGGCATACAGGGCCAGAGCATCTCTTTGTTTAAAAATGCGTCACCGCCGCAGGGGATACGAAGAATCCTCGGGCTAGCCTCAAATCCTTCGTAGTGATCGATGTCGCCGGAGAACTCCGGCCATTTCGGATCGCGGATACGGCGCGTGACGATGTCCACCGGAACGCCGAGCTCGGCCAGGGCCAGGGCGACTTCCTTGACATAGACCAACTGACCGCCGAAGTCCGGATGGGCGGTCCAGTAAGAGTCCGCCGGATCGAAGTTCCCCTGGGGATTTAAGAAAGCGACGCGCATCGATCCGTCAGTCCTGTGGTTTAACGGAATAGTCTTTGTTGACCACGAGCTGCGCCAGTAATTTGTGAGCCGAGATAATTTTGTGCTCGATGGCCAGGACCTTGTCGATAAAGGGATCCAGCTCGGCTTCGTTTCGCCGCCGCTTGTTGCGATGGGCGCGGGTGGCCTCGTAGTCGCGGTCGATAAAGACGCGGGTGTCGACGTTGGACAACATCGTCGTGTAGGTGCCTTCGGCGATCGCCACCTCCGCAGCGCCGATATCCAGGCGCTCCGTGGTGATGCTGTCCTCCTCGTAGATCACCAGGGGCTTCTCGATGAGCGGGGCCCCTTGCCGAAAGGCTTTCAGATGCTCGTCCAGGAGATCCAGGAGCACTTCCTGCGGGCCCACCCAGGCGATATCCCCGCGGCGGGTCCGGTCGTTGGTTTTAGGCGGGTAGACGAAATAATCGTCCTGCTGAAAGATCAGGCAGGACTTTCCGGCGGCTTCCAGCGCCTCGGCCAGCGCCGTCGCCGTCTCCGACTTGCCGCTGCCGGACTCCCCCGCGATGGTGATGGTGTACTTTCCCGAGTGCCGCTCGATCAGCGGCAGCACGAGCTCGACGATACCGGAGGCCGCCTTGACGTGATGTTCCTCGACGACAATGGAATCCCCCCGCATCAGCGCACCCCGACCGCGGTTCCTGAAAAAAAGACCGGGGGCGGGAGTTGAAAGCCCCTGTCTCTGGGATAAAGTTCTGAGATAAGATTCACGCGCAAGCGGACCTTTCGATTCGGCCTTTGGGCGCCGGAGTATAACAAAGATCGAATGGGCTGCTTCCAATGGAAAACTAAGTGCAAGGAGCAATCTTTACTACCATGCCGACCCCTGAATTGAATCGCGAGCAGTACTCCGAGATCTGGACGGATCTGAACCAGAAGCTCAAGCACATCGAGCAAAGCGATGGCGGGCTCGCTGCTGCGCTGGAGGCGCTCAAAGGTCAGCAGCGCGAGCGAGGCTTCATCAAAGACGACCTGCATTTGATGCGTCGTTACCGCTTCACCCATCCCGAAGACCCGGCGCGCTTTTTTCTGGTTCAGTACAACCCGGTTCGGGCGCTGCGATTCTCCGGTTCCGGCAGAAAAACACCCCCGGCGGGTAGTACTTCGAAATTCGACGGCTGTTTTCTTTGCCCGGACAACATCCAGTGGCAGCAAGCCGGTCTGGAAATGGGCTACGAGCTCGAAGTCGATTCCATGCCCTACATCGCCTGGATGAACGCTTATCCCCTGATGCCGCTACACTGCGTGATCGCCAGCAGCGATCACATACCACAGGCTTGGTGCGTCAACGGCGCAGCAGTCGAGTGTCTGAGTATCGAAAAGATCCTCATCGACCTTATAACCCTCTCCAAGAAGTTGCCGGGATACGTGGGTTTTTATAACGGCACAGGCGCGGGCGCTTCAATCCCGAGTCATTTCCATTTCCAGTTTTTCAAAAGGCCCGAGCTCTGGCCCCAGTTTCCCCTGGAGGTCGCAGCCCGCAAGTCGGGCATCGAGAGCCACGGCACGATTGATGACTACCCACTCGCCGTCGAGTACTGGCGCGGAGACTCAGAAGCCATCGTCGATTCGGTCTACCCATGGATTCAGGGCTGGTTGGCCCGCAACCGACATCAGCTCTCATCGATATCGGCCAATATCATCTCGACCTTCGACGACGCGCAGAATAAGTCGGAGCTTTATTTCGTGCCGCGGCATCAGTCGCGAGTCCAGTCGCCTGAAATGTCGGGAATCATCGGCGGGGTCGAGGTGCTGGGTGAGTTGGTATTCTCCAGCGAAGAGGACGGTAAACGCCTGGAGCGCGGGGAAATCGACTATCACACCGTGGAACGCATACTCTCGGCAGCCCGTTTCGACTGACTACGGGCGCAGAAAAAGTCCTAGGGCGCGCCACGCGTTGCAGCGAATTCAATGAAGAAATCGTCTACTGGATTCCCGCTTCCGCGGGAATGGCGGGTAGCGGGGTCACCCAGCTTCGGCATAACCCTTTGTAGTGCCCGACGCGCGCACTAAACAAATTGTCATTCCCGAGAACGCGGGAATCCAGTAAGCACAAATCTCTAATGGCCGCGTTTGCGCAAAGGAAACGTCGTAGGGTTCACCGCGCGCACCAAACAAACCACCATTCCCGCGAAAGCGAGAATCCAGTAAGCACAAATCTCTAATGGCCGCGTTTGCGCAAAGGAAACATCCTAGGGTTCACCGCGCGCACCAAACCAACCGCCATTCCCGCGAAAGCGGAAATCCAGTAAGCACAAATCTATAGTGGACGCGCCTGCGCAAAGGAAACATCCTAGGGTTCACCGCGCGCATCAAACAAACCGCCATTCCCGCGAAAGCGGAATCCAGTAAGCACAAATCCATAGTGGACGCGCCTGCGCAAAGGAAACATCCTAGGGTTCACCGCGCGCACCAAACAAACCGCCATTCCCGCGAAAGCGGAATCCAGTAAGCACAAATCTATAGTGGACGCGCCTGCGCAAAGGAAACATCCTAGGGTTCACCGCGCGCACCAAACAAACCGCCATTCCCGCGAAAG
>Ga0224497_10001233_pt1 | contig 16534 bp, 16 predicted proteins | sample SF_Jul11_sed_USG_4_FD_167970 | JGI IMG/M metagenome (GOLD analysis project Ga0224497, IMG submission 167970) | Sediment microbial communities from San Francisco Bay, California, United States - SF_Jul11_sed_USGS_13 | ecosystem: Environmental > Aquatic > Marine > Sediment | place: USA... | reverse complement strand
CGAATCGCCGCCTCAGTCCGATCAATACCGTAGGGTGCGTTTCGCGCACGACGGCCAATGGGTGCACGGAGTGCACCCTACGAATGGCGTCATGCTCATATCAATTCCGTAGGGTGCGTTTCACGCACCATGGCCAATGGGTGCACGGAGTGCACCCTACGAATCGCCGCCTCAGTCCGATCAATACCGTAGGGTGCGTTTCGCGCACGACGGCCAATGGGTGCACGGAGTGCACCCTACGAATGGCGTCATGCTCATATCAATTCCGTAGGGTGCGTTTCATGCACCATGGCCAATGGGTGCACGGAGTGCACCCTACGAATCGCCGCCTCAGTCCGATCAATACCGTAGGGTGCGTTTCACGCACCATGGCCAATGGGAGCACGGAGTGCACCCTACGAATGGCGTCATGCTCATATCAATTTCGTAGGGTGCGTTTCACGCACCATGGCCAATGGGTGCACGGAGTGCACCCTACGAATCGCCGCCTCAGTCCGATCAATACCGTAGGGTGCGTTTCGCGCACCATGGCCAATGGGTGCATCGAGTGCACCCTACGAATGGTGTCATGCTCATATCAATTCCGTAGGGCGCGTCAACGGCATCGCCATCGAGCTGAATTGCGTGTATTGCGTCACAATTTTCCTATTTCGCGCTAAAGATTTCCGCTATCCGGTCGGGGGCGGGTTTCAGTGCCGGCAAATTCTTGCCGGTTTTCGCTCAAGGTTTCCTATGACTGACCGATAACCCCATTGCATGAAGGTCATGAATGGATTTCGCGGCCGAAATTTTGACCTCCGGCAGCTGTAGCAGACCGGGTGTTTTTAGTTAACAGGAGTTTAGATAATGGCACAGACGATTAATACCAACGTTGCATCGCTCAATGCGCAACGTAATTTGAATCGTTCGCAAGGTTTGCTAAATCAGTCATTGGAAAGGCTGTCAACAGGCCTGCGAATCAATAGCGCAAAGGACGACGCGGCAGGTCTCGCGATTTCCGAGCGCTTCACCACACAGATCCGTGGTCTCAACCAGGCTGTACGGAACGCCTCTGACGGAATTTCACTGTCGCAGACGGCAGAAAGTGCGCTCGCCGAGCTGACCAACAACCTGCAGCGTATCCGTGAGCTGGCCGTGCAATCAGTCAACGCAACGAACTCTGCATCGGATCGCGCAGCACTGAATGCAGAAGTCGTAGAGCGTGTCGCTGAAATCGATCGAATCGCGAAACAGACGAATTTCAACGGCGTTAAGGTTCTTGACGGTTCTTTCGGTACGGCGACCTTCCAGGTTGGTGCGAATGTTGGCGAGACGATCTCAGTGTCACTGACAACCAATGTCACAGCCGCTGCGATTGGTACCGTTAATACGGACGAGGGCGCCGGATTCACGATGGATCCTGCGGACGCCGATACTGAAACCGCGCAGCTGACAATTACACCGTTCGGCGAGGCGGCCACGGTTGTCGATATAGCGGCAGGTTCTACGCAACAGGAAGTCGCTGATGCGATTAACGGAGCCAATATCGGCGGAGTAAGCGCCTTTGTCAGCACGGCCGGCGAAATCCAGATCCTTTCGGACGTGGAGGGTTTGACCATAACCGAAACGCTTGGCGGCACGGCGTCGACCGGCCTCGGAACTATTACGACGGCTGCTGAAGTTGTCGACGCAACCACGACGCTCGCCGGTGTTGGCGTCGATACAGTTGCGAACGCAAACTTCGCGATCGCTCGTATCGACTCTGCGCTGACTGACGTTAACGGCTTACGTGGAAACCTCGGTGCAATTCAGAACCGTTTCGAGTCGACGATCATCAACCTGCAGACGGTCAGTGAAAACCTGGCGGCCTCACGTGGCCGGATCCAGGACGCCGACTTCGCCGCTGAAACGGCTGCGCTGACGAAGGCGCAGATCCTGCAGCAGGCCGGCGTAGCCGTACTGTCGCAGGCGAATGCACAGCCCCAGCTCGCGCTGAGTCTGCTGCAGTAAGTGGCGAGAGAGGTAGGAACCCGTGAGCAAGGCGGCATGGATGCCGCCTTGCTCACGTAATTGGGAGAACGATCATGGCTGAATTAGATGTAAAGCCAGTTTCTTCTGCGACGAGGACATTCACAACATTACGGCCGCCTGTCAGCCAGGACGCAGCGGACGGCAACCGGAGTCCCGACACCGGCAAGATCCTGCCGACGGTGGAGAACACGGCACCGGATCTCAACGAACTTGCTGCGAAGCTCAACCTGGCTAGCCAGAGCATCGGCCGCGATCTGCGGTTCGAAGTGGATATGGAGAGTGGCCAATCGGTGATTCAGGTGCTGGATCGCGAGACCGGCGAGATCATTCGCCAGATTCCACCTGACAAAGCCAACATATTTTTGTCGGGGAACGGCTCCGTACAACTCAGACTCTACGACAACCGGGTCTGAGCGAATTGCATCGGGATAATTCGAGTTCTGGCACGTTTCTTGTACATCAGCCTGTAGCCAGTGACGAAAAACTGAGACGTACGGACTGAGAGAAAGACATGGCCAGCATAGTTTCAACCGGCATCGGCTCCGGCCTCGATATCGCGGGAATCGTGCAGCAACTCGTTGCAGCAGAGGGGCAGCCAGTGGACGCCAGAATCAGCCAGCAGGAAGCCCGGGCCCAGGCCAAGCTTTCGGCGTTCGGCAGCCTCAAGGCGGCACTCGCCGATCTGCGCGACAAACTGGACACGATGAAAACACAGACATCGTTCCTGGCCCGTAAAGCTGTATCCAGCAACGAAGAATATTTCACGGCGACGACGAGTACCGATGCTTTACCGGCATCCTATTCACTGGAAGTCGTACAACTCGCACAAACGCAGAAACTGACATCCGGTGCATTCATCGACTCCGATACCGTGGTGGGTACGGGCACGCTGACAATCAGTATCGGCACCAGTACGTCCGACATCGAGATCACGACGGAGAACAACACGCTTGCGGGCATCCGGGATGCAATCAACTCGGCTTCTGACAATCCAGGCATCGCTGCGACGATCGTCAACGCCGACAGCGGTAGTTATCTGATCCTGACCTCCGAGGAGACGGGAGTTGCAAACGCAATCACGGTCACCCAGACCGGCGGCGACGGTGGTCTCAGCGCTCTGGAATACGATCCCGTCGGTGGGCTGAATTCGATGACAGAAACAATCGCGCCGCAGGATGCGTTGATTCGCATCGATGGACTGGATGTCATGAGCGACACCAACACGTTTGCGGGCGCGGTACAGGGCGTCACGATTTCGGTCCTGCAGGAATCGTCCGGAGCAACGGCTACACTGACCGTCGAGAATGACGAAGAAACGGTGCGCCAGCTGGTCGCCGACTTCGTCGAGAGCTATAACGCAATGATAGACACGTTCGATAATCTGACCAGCTACAACGCCGAAGCCGATCAGGCTGCTCCGTTGCTCGGCGATGCCTCGATTCGGGGCATCCGCGATCAGATCCGGCGAGCGCTCAGTGACCCGGTCACGGATCTCGAAGCGCCGTTCTCGATGCTGCGTGACGTGGGCGTCGAGCTCCAGCTCGACGGCAAGCTGACCATTAACGATGACGAACTATCCGTCGTTCTTGCCGACGATTTCGTCAAGTTCGGGCAGCTGTTTTCGACGACCGACGGACTTGCGACGCGACTGTACGAACTCACGGACGGCTATCTCGAGACCGATGGAATCATCGAATCGCGAACCCAGGGTCTTACGACGACGATCGAAGGTTTTGCCGATGATCGCGAGGCCCTGAATGAACGCCTTGCGCTGCTGGAGACGCGACTGTTGCGACAATTCAATGCTCTGGATTCGCTGCTCGCACAATTGACGTCGACAAGTAATTTCCTGACCCAGCAGCTGGGTAATCTGCCGGGCGTAAAGACACCAACCAATAACTGATTTCAGAGGACAACGGAATGATGACTGTAAATGCGAGTGCTGCGGTGCGACAGTATCAACAGATCGACACCGAGAGCACGATCGAGAATGCGTCGCCGCATCGTCTGATACAGATGATGATGGAAAGGGCATTGACCAAGATCGGCCTCGCACGCGCTCACATGGAACGCAAAGAGGTTGCCGATAAAGGCAGCAATATCAGCGATGCGATAAGCATCATCAGCGGCCTGCAGGCGAGCCTGAATCACAAAGCCGATGCCCGAATGTCCGAAAATTTTGATGCACTCTATACCTACATGATGCGTCGCCTGCTCGAAGCGAATCTTCGCGACGATCCGAACATGCTCGGCGAAGTCACGAGCCTGTTGCGCGAGCTCAAGGAAGCCTGGGACGCCATTGCCGACCAGGTGGCCTTAGTCGCGGAGGAACAAACACCGTCCGTTGAGGGCTGACCGGAGTTCACGCGATGGCAGCAATGCGAGCCCCGAGTAACTCGACACACAGCGCCACGGCACTGCAACTCTGCGAGAACATGCGCACACTCGCGTCGACCGGAGACTGGCAAAAAGTTGAGGAATTCGCGATCAAGCTACGGACCGCCGTTCTCAAGGTCCCGGAGAGCGAGCGTCGTGAAACGATCCTCGCGATTCGCCGCAGTACGGACAAGGTGCAGGCGCTCGCCATGCGCGAACGCAGTGCGATAGCCGGCAAGCTCTCTGCGCTCCACCGCGGCCGGGATGCGACCCGGGCCTACGGTAATGCCGCGGCAGGGGATATCCAGTCGAAGCTCGCCCCGGTGCGCTGATCCCGCGGGCCTGTTCGTTCGCGGCGCCAGGTGTCCTGAATTTGTCGATATTTGTGACTCGAATCACAAATCCGGCGAACTTGGCAGACTATGCTTGTGCCCGTCAAATCCGCTTTGACATAAGGCAACGGGGAAAAGGGGCATGGCAGCGACGACAACGACCCAAGGCAAGGTGCTGATCATCGATTCCGATGCACGACGCGCCAACGAGCTGGGTCGCCGCCTTCGCTACCTCAATTACGAACCCGTCATTCCGGCGGATGCTGCCAACCGCGGTGTCGATGCCGACGAGATTGCCGTCGTGCTTGGCGATGTCGATACGGATGAAACCACGGCAAGCACGATGCAGGCGTTTCGATCCAACCATCCGGGCTTGCCGGTACTGCGGTTGCCTGCGCGGGCAAACAAGCCACCTCGAGCCGATGGTGGCCCCAACTGGCGACTCGATCTGCCGCTCCGGCGCTCACAGCTCGCCCGGCTACTGCGCCGCGCCAAACGGTATAAAGGGGTGGAGCGTCGCCACCGGCTCACCGGCAACTCCCGTCCCATTCGCGCCGTTCGGGAACTGATTGAGCAGGTAGCCGATTTCAGCACGACGGTTTTGATCACGGGCGAGTCCGGTACCGGCAAGGAGCTCGTCGCCCGCACTATTCATGAGTTGTCGGACCGTGCCGGCAAGCCGTTTGTGCCGATCAACTGCGGCGCAATTCCGGCCGAGCTACTGGAAAGCGAACTGTTTGGTCACGAAAAGGGCGCGTTCACGGGAGCGATTTCATCGCGGACAGGCCGATTCGAGCTCGCCGAAGGTGGCACGCTGTTCCTCGACGAGATCGGCGACATGAGTCTGCCGATGCAGGTCAAACTGCTGCGTGTTCTGCAGGAGCGGGCATTCGAGCGCGTTGGCAGCAACAAGTCACGGCAGTGTGACGTGCGCATCGTCGCTGCGACGCATCGCGATTTGCCAGCCGCCGTCGATGCCGGAGAATTCCGGCAGGACCTCTTCTACCGTCTGAACGTGTTTCCAATCGAAATGCCACCGCTTTACAAGCGGAGCTCGGATTTGCCGATGCTCCTCGACGAGCTGCTTATTTCGCACGCTGGCGAAAATCCCGGGGCGCTGCGTATTAGTGCACAGGCGATGCAGGCGCTTGCGAACTACCGGTGGCCAGGTAATATCCGCGAACTCAGCAATCTCGTCGAGCGCCTTGCGATACTGAAGCCCAAGGGTGTTATCGACGTCCGTGACCTGCCGAGCAAATATCGCGACACGATGCCGCTGCCTGGCGCCGACATCAACAATGTCGCAAAGGCAATGCAGCTCACGAACTCAACCCTAAAAGAACACCTGCAATCACTCGAACAGGATCTCATCGGTCAGGCCATGCAGGCATCCAACGGTGTCGTCGCCAAAGCGGCGAAACTTTTGCACATGCAGCGCACGACGCTTGTCGAGAAGATCGGCAAATACAAACTGACGTGATTTCGGCGTGCGATGCGCACCCGACGATGCGGCTGCTATCCCGGCGACCGCAGTAATAAGAATCCGACAATCTATCTGGCGACACGCTGCCGCACGCCGCCGAGCCGGCTTGTGCGAATTCGCCGACAAATCCAGATCTTGGGCAACCGCCATCCGCACGTCGACAGGTGTCAGAATTTTGACGCGGCAGACCGCGTCGTTACTCATATAAGTTATTGTTTATAAATTAAAAACGTCTTTGGCATGTATCTTGCTTAACCAAGTACAGATAACTTTTTTGAGCAATGGAGGTCCGTTTTGGCAGCACTGTCAGCCAATGCCGAGGAGCTCAAGAGCGCGTTCGAAGTCTTCAATCGCCAATCGGACATGCTCGAGCAGTCTTATCGGCAGCTGCAATCGAAAGTCGAAACCCTGACGCGGCAACTGCGGCGCGAACAGTCTGCACGGCTTGCTGAACTCGAGAAGAAGGAGCGGCTGAGCCGTCATTTGTCCGAGCTCCTCGAGTCGCTCCCCGGTGCGATCGTTGTCATCGACGGCGACGGCGTCATTCGCGAACATAACACTGAAGCCAGCGTACTTTTGAAGCAGCCGCTGCTGGGTTGTGCCTGGGCGCAGATCGTGCAGCGGGAGGTGCAGAGCGGCAGCAGTGAGGACGGCAACCTGTTACTGCATGACGGGCGCTGGCTGAGTTTGTCGCGCCGGTCGCTCGCGCATGAACCCGGCGAAGTCCTGTTGCTGGCCGATATTACCGAAAGCCGACAAATGTCGGCGTTACGCCAGCGGCAGGAGCGACTGACCTGTATCGGCGAAATGACGGCGAAATTTGCGCACCAGGTCCGCACGCCGTTGGCCTCGGCAATGCTGTATGCGGCACAACTCGACACAACGACTACCAGCCAGCAGCGTGTCGTCGACAAGATCTCTGCCCGACTCAGTGACATTGGTCGCATGGTCAACGACATGCTCGGATTTGCTGCCGGCGCCAGACGTCCACAGGAAACCGTGCCAGTCGGCGAGCTGCTGACCGAAGTACGCAGCGCGATCGAAACCCAGCTGGATGAGCAGACGAGGCTTTCTGTCAACGTTGCGGACGATGATCTGTGTGTCGCCGCGAATAAGAATTCCTTGAAGGGTGCATTGATGAACCTGATCACGAACGCGGATCAGGCCTGCGGCGAGCAGGCAGAAATAACGCTTGGCGCGGAAATCGACGACGTCGGCGTACTTTTCTCGGTTTCGGATAACGGCCCCGGCATCCCTGCGGACGTGATGCCGAGACTTTTCGAACCATTTTTTACTACCCGTCCGCAAGGCACCGGACTTGGACTCGCGGTGGTGCAGGCAGTCGCCGCCGCGCACGACGGCGAGGTCGGAGTCTCGACGTCGCCCGCGGGAAGTCGATTTACGATTCGAATACCGGCGGCGGCCGGCCGAAATGCGGATGTCGAGAATGACTAATCCGGGTGTCCTGATCGTCGAAGACGACGCGAACCTTCGCGAGGCATTATTCGATACCCTGTCGGACGACTCGCTACGTGTATTTACGGCGGACAACGGTCTGACGGCGCTCGAGATTCTGGATAAGGAGCATGTCGGCCTGGTCGTCAGCGATTTGCAGATGGAGCCGATGGACGGGGCTGTGCTGCTCGGCAAGATTCGTGCGCGACACCCGACGCTGCCCGCGGTATTGATGACCGCACACGGCACGATCGAGAGCGCTGTCGATGTCATGCGCAATGGCGCTGCGGACTATCTCGTCAAGCCGTTTGCCGCTGAAGAACTCAAGAGAATCGTCAGTCGGTATCTGCAATCCGCGATCGAAACGGATCGTCCGATAGCCAAAGATCCGGCAACGCTCGGGCTGTTGCGCGTCGCCGAAAGAGTGGCCGCGACCGAGGCAACCGTCACGATCAGCGGGGAGAGTGGCTGCGGCAAAGAAGTGTTTGCGCGTTACATACACCACCAATCGCCACGCCGGGACTTTCCCTTTGTCGCGATCAACTGTGCGGCAATACCCGAGAACATGCTGGAGGCATTGCTGTTCGGCTACGAGAAAGGCGCTTTTACAGGCGCGACGAGCGCACACGCCGGCAAATTTGAGCAGGCCGAGGGGGGCACATTATTGCTCGATGAAATCTCGGAAATGGATCTGAGCTTACAGGCGAAGCTATTGCGGGTTCTGCAAGAGAAGGAAGTAGAGCGAATCGGCGGTCGCAAGACCGTAGCGCTGAATGTCCGCGTGCTCGCAACCACGAACCGTGACCTGCGGCAGTTTGTTGCCGAATCCAGATTTCGTGAGGATCTCTATTATCGTTTGAACGTATTTCCTCTCGTCATACCGCCGCTGCGCGAGCGCAAACTGGATATCCTGCCGTTGGCAAGAATGGCATTGGAGCGTCACAAGAGTCCGAACTCGATCGTTGCCACGCTGGCACCGTGCGCGGCGGAAAAACTGCTTGCGCACAGCTGGCCAGGTAACGTGCGCGAACTCGAAAACCTGGTGCAGCGCACGCTGATTCTGCTCTCTGGCACGACAGTCAAGGCCGGCGATCTGGCTTTCGAGCATGGCAACAGACTCCCGGACAGAGACGACAGCGACCTTCAGCAGGGGCTGAGAAATCGCGAATATCAGCTGATTCTCGACGCATTGCGTGGGTATGGCGGCAAACGCAGTGTCGTCGCCGACGCGCTCGGCATCAGTCCCCGCACACTGCGCTATAAGCTGGCACGCATGCGCGAGGTCGGTATACCGATTCCGGGCGAGCGTGGCAACGACGAGTCCGGCATAACCGCAACAGGAGCAATGTCATGAATGAAATTTCACCGGATCAATTGCTGAGCCAGATTCGTTCGCTCGGACGCGAACTGCAGTCGTCCGCACAATCCGTGGCAACGCCTCCGGACTCGAATTTCGGCGACATGCTCAAGACGACACTCAACGCAGTGAACGAAGCCCAGCAACATGCCGCTCAACTGAAGGTCGGTTTCGAGACGGGCGCAACGGATACGAGTCTTGCGGAAGTGATGATTGCGGCGCAAAAAGCCGACCTCTCGTTTCGCGCGGTGACCGAGGTGCGAAACAAGCTCGTTTCAGCCTATCAGGACATCATGAACATGCCCGTCTGAAGTCAGACGATGCAATAACCAGGAAAGCCGTAACAGACTATGGAAAACAATGCCGTCGTTGAATCGACCGTCGTCCCGGCAAGTCAACTGAATCTTGCCGGGGTCTTGCGTATTCCTGCTGTCCGGCAGGTCGTCTTGCTGATCGGTGTCGCGGCAGCGGTCGCGGCCGGATTCGCCATCGTGCTGTGGTCGAGGACGCCGCTGATGACCCAGCTCTATGGTGATCTGAGTGGGCCGGAGGCCTCGGAGGTCGCCGAGGCGCTGCGCGCCGCGGAGATCGACTACAAGCTCAACAGCAGCAATGGCAGCATCATGGTGCCCGAAGCGAAGCTGCACGATGCGCGGCTGCACCTGGCATCACAAGGGTTACCCCAGAGTTCGGCTGCGGGGATGAACATGCTCGACGGACAGTCGAGTTTCGGTGTCAGCCAGTTCATGGAAAATGCCCGCTACCAGTATGCGCTCGAAGCGGAATTGGCGCGCACGATTGCGAGCATCGGTGCCGTGCGTGAAGCGCGGGTGCACCTCGCGCTGCCGAAACAGACGGCGTTTATTCGCGATCAGAAAAGTGCCACCGCGTCGGTGCTGCTACAGCTTTTCAATGGCCGCGTGCTCGAATCGGACCAGGCGTCGGCGATCGTGCATCTCGTGGCGTCGAGCGTGCCGAACCTTGCGGCCAAAAATGTCGCGTTGATCGATCAGTTCGGACGATTGCTGAGTTCCGGGGACCAACAGCCTGCGGATGCGCAGGCGGCAACGCAATTCAAGTATTCGCGACGACTCGAGGACACCTACAAAAGCCGCATCGAGGAACTGCTGACTCCGCTGGTCGGCGCCGGGCGCGTGCGTGCGCAGGTCGTAGCGGACCTTGATTTTACGATTGCGGAGGAGACTCGCGAATCGTTCGATCCTGCCCGGGCCGTTGTGCGCAGCGAACAGTTGACCGAGGAAAATCGCACGACCGGCGGTCCGGGTGCGGCCGGCATTCCCGGAGCACTCAGCAATCAGCCGCCCGAAGCGACGGGCACAGGCACTGTCGCGGATGCCGCGTCCGAGACGACCGCAACGGAAGCGCTCAACACATCACGCATGAGTACCCGCAATTTCGAGGTTGATCGAACGATCAGCCGTGTGCGGCCGCAGGCGGGGTCAATCAGGAAACTGTCTGTTGCGGTGCTCGTTGACGATCGACCGGTCGGCGACGCCGCGGAGCAGACTTCTCTGAGCGAGGCGGATATCGCCCGGTACACGGCGCTGGTCAAAGAGGCCGTTGGCTTCAATGAACAACGCGGCGACACAGTGGTCGTGATCAACGCCGCGTTTCGCGACGTGGAGCCGATCGTCGAAACAGAACCACCCGCGATATGGGAAAAGCCGATTTTGCGCGAGGTGTTGAAACAGGTACTGGGCGCCGCACTGGTGCTCGCGATCGCGTTCGGTGTTGTAAGGCCGATGTTGCGCGGTGTAATGGCGAGTAATGCGAGCGTGACCGCCGAATATCTGGGCAGCGGACGCGATTTGGGTGGCGCAGCCGGTGCCGTTCAGCACAGCAGCGGCGGCGCTGCAATCGCGCTGCCGAGCTACGATGAAAAGGTCGCTGCCGCAAAAAACATCACGGGCCATGACCCGGCGCGCGTGGCGCAGGTCGTCAAGAAATGGGTGACGGCGGATGGCTGATAACACCCCGAACCTGAACGGTACAGAGCGTGCCGCGCTGTTGCTGATGACGCTCGGCGAAAAAGAAGCCGCAGAAGTTCTCAGATACCTGGGCGCTAACGAAGTGCAACGTCTTGGTACAGCCATGGCCACGCTCAAGAATGTGAGTCGCAACGAGGCGAGTAACATATTAGACGTATTCATTAACGATGTTGAGGACCAGACCGCGTTCGGAGTGGATACCGAAAGTTACGTGCGCAAATTGCTCGGCAATGCCTTCGGTCCAAGTAAAGCGAACGCATTCGTCGATCGCATCATGATCGGGGATGACGCCAAAGGTCTCGATGCGCTTAAATGGATGAGTTCCCGTGATGTACTCGGCATCATCGAGGATGAGCACCCTCAAATCATCGCAATCGTGCTCGCCTACCTGGACAGCAACCAGGCGGCTGAAGTCGTCGAACTCTTGCCCGAGGAGTTGCGCGCCGACGTCGTGATGCGCGTTGCCCGACTGAGCGACGTTCAGCAAACGGCGCTCGCCGAGATCGAGCAGCTCATCGCGAGCAAATCGAGTGACGGCAGTCGCGGCGGCACGCGCAAGGTCGGCGGTGACAAGGTCGCAGCGCGCATCGTCAATGCGCTCAAGCCCGAGCGCGGCGAACAGCTGCTAGACAAAATCAAGGAAAAGAATGCGGAGCTGTCGGACAGAATTCAGGAGATGATGTTCGTCTTCGAATCGCTCCTCGAAGTCGACGATCGCGGCATTCAGGCGCTGCTGCGCGAAATCTCCAATGACCTATTGATTGTGGCGCTTAAAGGATGTGATCCAGCAATTGGCGACAAGATCATGAACAACATGTCTAAACGCGCGTCAACTTTGCTGCGCGAGGACATGGAGGCCAAGGGGCCGATCAAGCTCAGCGAGGTCGAGCAGGCGCAAAAGGAGATTCTCGCAATTGCCCGGCGCCTCGCCGACGCCGGGGACATCAACCTGGGCCAGGGCGGAGAGGAGTATGTCTGAGGAGGCGGCAGCCGATGCGCCGATCCGCTGGGATGTTCCTGCGATCGAAGGCCCGGCTGACAAGGTTCGCCTGACCGCCGGTCGCCTGCAAGCGCTGCAAAAAGAAGCATATGACGAGGCCTGGCAGGACGGTCACACCGACGGCGTCAAGGCCGGCGAGGCCGCGGTGCGCGCGCGCGCCGAACGTTTCGACGCGTTGCTCAATGCACTGGCGAAGCCTTTTGACGAACTCGACGAGTCGGTCGAGAATCAGCTCGTCGAACTCGCAATGACCGTGGTCAAGCAGTTGTTTAGACGCGAGATTCGGGTGAACCCCAGTCACGTCATCGGCGTGGTTCGCGAGGCTATTCGTCTGCTGCCCGTTGCGAGCCGCAACGTGCAGGTCCATTTGCACCCGGATGACGCGGCGCTCGTGCGCGAGTCGCTGCCGCCTGCCGACAGCGACCCCGCCTGGACGATCGTCGAGGACCCGCTGGTTACACGTGGCGGATGCAACGTCACCACCGACAACTCACAAATCGACGCAACGGCCGAGGCTCGCCTGCAGGCCGTGATCAACGCAATCGTAGGCGACGAGCGCGACTGATGGCGGACCAACCCGAGATTCTTGTCGGACCGGATCCCGACCGTAACCTGGAACGGGCCCTGCGTCTCGGGGCCTACATCGATCGCGCATTCGACAAGCCGACAAAGCTGGTTGTCGAAGGCAAGCTGAGGCGCACGGTCGGGCTCGCGATGGAGGCCGAGGGCTGTCACTCGGCGCTGGGCGGTCGCTGCGATGTCGTCGCAGCCGACGGTCGCCGCGTGGAAACGGAGGTCGTCGGGTTCTCCGGCGAACGTCTGTTCCTGATGCCGATAGGAGACATGCGCGGCGTCGTGCCGAATGCACGGGTCATTCCGGTGTCCCGGACACCCGAAGTCCTGGTCGGCGACGAGCTGCTCGGCCGTGTACTGGATGGTCGCGGTGCACCGCTCGACGGCGGCAAGCCGATCGAGCGAGGGAAACGCGTATCGTTATTCGGCCAGCCGATGAATCCGCTCAAGCGGCAACCGATTCGCGCGCAGCTGGACGTCGGCATACGCTCGATCAACGCACTGCTGTCGATCGGACGCGGTCAGCGGATGGGACTGTTTGCAGGCAGCGGCGTCGGCAAGAGCATGTTACTCAGCATGATGACCCGCAATACCGAAGCAGATGTCGTCGTCGTCGGACTCGTTGGCGAGCGCGGCCGTGAAGTTCGCGAGTTCATCGATCGATCGTTGGGCAGGGAAGGCATGCGCAAATCCGTTGTTGTCGCTACGCCCGCCGACGACACGCCACTCATGCGCATGCACGGTGCATGGTTGACGGCGGCGATTGCCGAGTACTTCCGAAACCAGGGACAGCACGTATTGCTGCTGATGGACTCGCTGACACGGTTCGCGCAAGCGCAGCGCGAGATCGGTCTCGCGATCGGCGAGCCGCCGGCGACAAAGGGATATCCGCCGTCAGTGTTTGCGCGCTTGCCACAACTCGTTGAACGCGCGGGGAATTCCGAGCACGGGCGTGGCTCGATCACGGCGATTTATACGGTGCTGATCGAGGGCGATGATCCTCACGATCCGATCGTAGATGCATCGCGGGCGATTCTCGACGGACATATCGAGCTGTCGCGGAGCATGGCTGACGCGGGAATTTATCCCGCTGTCGATGTCGAGTCCTCGGTCAGCAGGGCGATGCCCCATTTTGCCAGCGAATCGCAGCAGTGCCTGATCACACGTTTCCGCCAGGTCTATGCGACCTACCAGGAGAATCGGGATCTCGTCTCCGTTGGCGCCTATCAGCGTGGGTCCAACCCTGAACTCGATGAGGCTATTGCACTGTGGCCGTCCATCATCGATTTCTTGCGTCAACCTGCTGCAGAACCCGTTTCTGCCGCCGACAGTCTGAACGCGCTGCGCGATCTTTTCGATGCTTTGCCGACCGATGCGGAGACAGGGGTAGCTGAAAACCACGACTGAGATGAAAAAACGTTCCCAGAAGATCGACAAGATCGTTACGCTGGCGAGGTCGGAGGAGCGCCGCTCGGGTCAGGCAGCCGGTCAATTCCGGCGCGAGCTCGAAGAACAGGTGGAGCGTCTCGGTGAACTTAACGCGTACCGTCATAGCTATGCACAGTTGGCGCAGTCGATGCAGCACATCGATTCGGCACATTGGAAGGACTACCAGGAGTTTCTCGCGCGCCTGGACGAGGCGGTCCAGTCCCAGCGTCAGGTCGTCAAGCACTGTCAGCAACATCTGGATCTGTATCAGCGCCGCTGGATGATCAAGCGCCAGCGCCTCGAGTCGCTCGAACGCGTGCTGGAGCGCCACCGCCGGCGCGAATCGACGCTCGAAGAGCGCCGGGCGCAACGCCGGATCGACGACCGCACTGCACCGCCCGATATTTACGCCAAAGACATTGAAGACTAGCGCTATCCTCGCAGCCCTGGCCGGAAAAGCTGGCACGCATCTTGCTCCCTAACGTACAGAGATATTGTTCGAACTCTGAGGGACACGCATGCTGGCCAGTATCAATCTGCAACCGAGCACCGTCGACTTTGCTGACGAAAGCCTGAATACCGCGAAACTACTGCCTGATGAGGCCGCCGGCCTGAGGGCGAGCTTTGCCGATCTGCTCAGGCCGCACCTCGATCCGGCGCAAATGCTCGAGGTTACGGACGGAGGCGCCTTGCCGCCCGGCGGCAATCGGCTGCCGGTAACCGACTTTGCCGAGTCCGCCAACGCGATCGACCCGGAGCCCGATCCTCGCGAAGCGGCGACGACCGCCCATCTGGCCGCTCCGTTGTCTCCGATACCGGTCCCCTACCCGGCGGCCGGGGACGCGGCGCCGCCGCAAGCGGCTGGCGCCCACCAGGCACTATCGGCAACGTTTGACGTGTTGCCGCCAGTGCAGCTAAACGGCGGTGGCGCGCCGCCGCGCTCACAGCTCATGGCCGCGTCGCCCGCGATGACGATGGTCCAGCCGGAGGCGCCGCTCGAGACACGGATGCCGGTAGCGCCGGTATCGTCCGCTACGGGCCCTGCCAAGCTAACGCCGAATGCCATTCCAGGCGGCCTGCCGTTGCGCGTCGAGCGACCTGGACGCGGGCAGACAACGCTCGGCGAGGCCATAGGCACGCTATCGCGCGCGGCCCCGGCCGAAACGTCGGCCCAGCCACGCAACCAGGATGTCGAGCGAATCCGGCGCCTGTTCCACGCCACGTCGCACTCTGGCGGCAACGAACGTTCGCTGCCGGCGTCGCTCGAAACGACTGCCGCGCAATCCGTCGATGCGCTGCGGTCGGCGGCCGGTGACACAGTGCCGGCACGGCCGCTCGATATCGTTACCGGTTCGCTGAACGCGGCACAGATGTTGCGCGCGGCGCCAGCCGAAACCGCGCAAGCCGCGATGCGAGCATTACCGCCTATCGACGTGCCGGTGCAGGATACGGTTTGGGGCGATCGCGTGGGCGAGCGTGTGCTTATCATGGCCGGTAACCGCCTGCAGAACGCGGAGATTCGGCTGACACCGGCCGAGATGGGTCCGGTGCGCGTCCAGGTGATGGTTGAAGATGGCGCGGCTAACGTGACCTTCCTCGCGCAGCACGCCGTGACGCGTGAGGCCCTGGAACAGGCCTTGCCGAGATTGCGGGAGATGCTCGCCGACAACGGTATTCAGCTTGGCCAGACGAGTGTCAGCGGGGAGGGCGTGGCACAGGGCGAGCGCGATGGCAATGCCGATGTACCCAACCGGATCAGCGTTGCGGTCAATGTGCCGGAAGAGTCGGGCCGCGACGAATTGGCGGTGCCGTCAGAGGGCTCGCGTCGCGGTAACGCTCTCGTCGATACATTTGTCTAGTCCCAATCCGATGGTCCCCGCGAGAACCGCTTCGCGACCCTGCGAGATCGCGAGACAGGTTCCAGCACCCCGACGTCAAAAAAATGACGGGCATGCGTGTAAGCCCTGCAGCGCTGCTCGAACGCCGGAATTCCGACGCCGATAAATGCCCGAGCAGATCGAGATAGAACGTTTATCCTATTGATAAATATAGATATTTAACCACATAGCCAGCTTTGGCACGACGCTTGCATTGGCCAGTGTAGGGCACATTGGAGCAAGCCATGGCTGAAGATGTTATCGACAACGAAGACGCCCCGGTTCAATCCGGTGGCGGCTTGGGGAAGATGCTCGCGTTCGGGGGCGTCGGCATCGTACTACTGGTGATCGGTATATTTCTCGGTCCCGTGGTCACGAACATGATCTCGCCCCCGCCCGAGCCCGAGGCCGCGACAGAGGAAGTCACCGAGCCGAGCATAGGGCCGGCCTTCTACACGAGCCTGCATCCGCCGCTCGTTGTCAATTTCGATGATTCGTTCGGCGATGCACATGTCATGCAGCTCACGCTTGAAGTCATGGCGCCGTCTCAGGCTATTGTTAACGCCGTGCGTGAGCACACGCCCGTCATTCGCAACAACCTGATTCTCCTCTACAGCAGCGCGGTTTACGAGGA
>Ga0224497_10001231_pt1 | contig 16557 bp, 22 predicted proteins | sample SF_Jul11_sed_USG_4_FD_167970 | JGI IMG/M metagenome (GOLD analysis project Ga0224497, IMG submission 167970) | Sediment microbial communities from San Francisco Bay, California, United States - SF_Jul11_sed_USGS_13 | ecosystem: Environmental > Aquatic > Marine > Sediment | place: USA... | reverse complement strand
GAAAAGGGTCAAGCGATAATGCGCCAAAGAGCAAATGAACAGGTCGCACAAGCACTCTCATCACCTTCAGTATCGGAGCAGCCTAAGGTCGGACGGACGGTTCAGCCCTCAGCGGTTCCTGAGTCCCTTGAAGTGCCGATGGCAGATAAGGTCCCACAAGCCACAGCCCCTAACAGATTTGCCGACCAAGCTGTAGGAGAAGCACCTGTAGCACCTCCAAGTGCCCAGGAACTGTTTTATGCGGCTAGTGGATCTCTATCCGATGAAGTTATTGGCGATAAAAACGATAATGATAGGGACGACCAGGCCCTTCGTGGATCCCTTTCCAAAACCATGAAACCCTCTTCCAAGGAGAAGCCCATGTCCTTCCCTTTGCAGCGAGATTTTGCAGGGGGTGCAGCTATTCCAACTGCCAGAGGGATCCGATACAGCTTTGTTCAACATACGAATGAGGGAAAAGATGAAGAGGTGGAAGGCCAGCACATCACCGGAAATTGGTCGGCAATTCGGTTGGCCGTGGAATCGAACGTGCCCGGATATCTCTATGTGCTGACCTCGTTGGGCAATGGCAAGTGGCAGAAGCTGGTGCCGATTGACACCGCCAAGACGGTAAAAACTGAAGGGTGGATTAACGTGAAATCATTTCAACGTGTGGAATTTCCACTCGGTCAATTGACCAACGCGTTAGGAAGGCCTGTTGTTTCTGCAGTAACCGTGTTGGTTTCACCCAAACCGCTCGATGATCTGGGCCAATGGCTTGGGACTAAAGCTGACATATCTGAGGTTTTAATTGAACGGGAAGAAAGCGCAGTTTTTGTGATACAGCCTGCATTAGTAAAAGAAAATCCACTTTATGTGGAAATTTCATTAGTGGAACCGTAATGATAAGAACGTAACTTTGGTATTTCGGTATCTGATATTTGCCCACAATGCCCGCCCTATCGCTTTCTATCCGCAAACTCCGCTTAGTTCTTAGTTAGAATGTTATTCCACTTCCCTTTGTAGTGCGTGTAGATACCACAATAGATTTTCGGCATGGTATCCCCAGTGAGAACGATACTTAAAGGAGAAATGCCACAGCGCGACATTTGAGTAGGCTTTTTCATAAAACCATAGTACTTCTTGTAAATCTCCGATGATGTCTGCCAGATCATCTATGGCGTCACCAATAAGCCAATTTGTTTCGCCGATTTGATGTGTAATGTGTTCTGGGAGGTTGTACATACCAAGTATGGAAAATCTGGCTGTGCAAATTTCTCGTCTTTTTTTATAGGGCCATTTTTCTGGTTCAACATCTTCTACGCTTGTTTCAACATCTTTATCTTGTATTCTTCTTCCCTGCATGAGTATTTCATAAAGATGATCGGAAAGGGTTTTTAGGTCTTCCAAGGGACTGTCATGTGGTTTCTGATCCTTTACGAATGACAAAAAGGATTCAATGGATTCTTTGATTTGTATTCCATCCATAGATGATGTTTTTGACCCTACCGGAAATTTGCATTCCTGAAGGGAGTTGGAAGTCGTTGTACAACATCAAAAAATATCACAAGATTCTAGTCCTTTTCTTGTTCCAAAATTCTCTCCAAATCCTCATTCAAGCGAACGGGATTCTGCATCGCTCCATGGAGAATGCTGATCACGCCAATGTCGTTGCCAGAGAGTTCCCGGAAAAAATGTCATGCTTTTCGTAACGGCTAAAAAATATCGAAAGGTTCAAATCTGATGGTGTGAGCAGGTGTGTGGGAAGCAGTTGCCATGGGATTTATTTGTCGGCAAGCCTTTGAAGGTGATCGTGCAAACCCTGAAGGTATTTCTTAGCCTGGTTCTCGCCCCATTGTTCGGAAGTATATTCCCAAATTTCATCCTGCCGTTTATCCGCCGCGGGGGAAAATCGATAGCCAGCCATTAGGGCTTAGCCCTCTTGGATTTGGTATTTCGTCTAATCACATCGGCGGCGGTCACTTGAATAAATTGACTGTCATCTGTTCTGAGGCCTGGCTCTAACTCCTGGCGTAGCCACTCCCAAGCAGTTTTACGGTTTTTCAGATCCCGTCGGATGAGATCACGGATATATTCGCTCGCATTCTCATACAGCCCATATTGACCAATCTGTTGTTGGAGATGATTGCGAAGATCCCCCGTTACTCTAACGTTGACATTTTCTGATGCCATAACTCCGTTCTCCTTTCTTTGGCTGGCCCGTTTTCCATATTTTCGTCTCTGTAAAGCATAAATTCAATATAATTTACATGAGAGTGGCTTCCCCCCTGAAAGGATTTGGAAAGTGCTGCCATACCCTCCTGTGAAGCGGCATGGGGCCGATGAAAATAAGGAGGGAACATATGAAGGTTGTAATTGGCAGAAAACGATGGTGGGGTTTGGTGGTTGGAGGAGGGCTGGCCGGGCTGCTGGCTCTAGTCGGAGCGGGTTTTCTCGGCACGGAAACCACCATTCCTGTCCCGGTAGCCCATGCCGGTGCCCATCCCAATGAAGGGTGGGTGAATGGAGATCAATCCGGAAGCCTGGTGGGACTAGACCCGGAAGGAAAATTCACCCAAGCCTTTCCCCTTAAGCATACTGATGTGTCCATCCAGGTCAGCGGGCCTCTTGCTCGGGCTCAGGTGACCCAGCAGTTCGAAAATCCCTATCCCGACAAAATTGAAGCCGTCTACACATTTCCCCTCCCGCAGCATGCGGCGGTGGATGCGATGACGCTTACGGTCGGAGATCGAGAGGTGAAAGGGACGATTAAAAAGCGAGAAGAGGCTAGAGCCATTTATGAGGCGGCCAAACGGCGAGGCAATGTGGCAGGGCTCTTGGATCAGGAGCGGCCGAATATTTTTACCCAGTCTGTGGCCAACATTCTGCCTGGAGAGAAGATTACGGTCACGATCAGTTATGTGGAGACGCTCTCCTATGACGATGGAGTCTATTCGGTGATTTTTCCCATGGTGGTGGGACCCCGTTATATTCCTGGCCATCCCATTGCACAAGCGCCACCTTTGGGAGGGGGTTGGGCATATGACACTGATCAAGTCCCGGATGGCTCACATATCACGCCGCCCGTTCTGAAGCCGGGTACGCGGTCAGGACATGACCTGTCGTTGTCCGTCAAGATCAATGCCGGGGTATCCATTCAACAGGTCCAATCTAAAACGCATGATATTGTTGTGAACAACTCAAATGGTTCTCAGGCGGAAGTCCACCTCAAACACGAAGCAACGATTCCCAATAAAGATTTTATTCTGACCTATGCGGTGGCGGGGGAAGATATTCACGATGCGGTTCTGACGCATCGAAACGGAGAAGATGGCTTTTTTACCTTGCTCCTCCAACCGCCGGATCGGGTGAAGACCGATGAGGTTACGCCCAAGGAACTGGTGTTTGTCCTCGATACTTCCGGGTCAATGTCAGGTTTTCCCATTGAAAAAGCCAAGGAAACAATGCGCCTGGCCATCGAGGGATTGAACCCGCGCGATACGTTTAATCTGATTACCTTTGCCGGTGATACGCATATTCTCTTTCCCGAACCCGTACCGGCGACTCCGGCAAATATCCGGAAGGCTCAGGCGTTTTTGGACTCCCGTTCTGGCGGAGGCGGAACCGAAATGATGAAGGCCATAAGGGCGGCGCTGGAGCCCTCGGATTCGCAAGAACACATCCGCATCGTGTGTTTTATGACGGATGGATATATCGGGAATGATATGGCCATTCTGGGCGAAGTGCAGAAACATCCCAACGCCCGTGTCTTTTCTTTTGGAATTGGTAACAGCGTCAATCGGTTTTTGTTGGACAAGATGGCCGAACAAGGTCGCGGCGAGGTGGAGTATGTGGCTTTGAATGATGACGGCTCGGCTGCGGCCAGGCGTTTCCATGAGCGGGTCCAACATCCTTTGCTCACGGATTTGTCCGTGGACTGGGATGGGCTAGACGTGTCGGATGTGTATCCAAAGCGACTCCCTGATTTGTTTAGCGCGAAACCGTTGGTGCTGACTGGCCGGTATACGACACCGGGCAAGAGCACGATACGGTTGCGTGTCAAAGTGGCAGGGCGTTCAGTGGTGCGGAACATTATTGTTGACCTTCCCGGTTTTGCTCCAGAGCATGATGTGCTGGCTTCTTTGTGGGCGCGGACCAAAATCGCGGAGCTAATGGCGAAGGATTTCGAAGGTATTCAGCAAGGAAACCCCCGGAAGAATGTACGGGAAGCCATCACGCAATTAGGCTTGGACTATCGGCTGATGACCCAGTTCACGTCTTTTGTAGCCGTCGAAGAATTGATTATTACGGAAGGTGGACAACCGCGTCGCGTAGAAGTGCCGGTGGAACTACCGGAAGGCGTGAGTTACGAAGGCATATTTGGTAGCGGGGACGAACAAGGGAGGAGTGTTGGACAACGCATGATGCAGCCAATTGCGAAAAGGAGCCGAAGTTTTCTGGGAGGGGTTGTCGCTCAAGAGTCCGTAGCTTCAAGCGCACCTGCAATGGTTGATCGTGTTGAACCGGAAAGGGACTCTACCTGGCGCAAGGATAAGGTTACCAAATTGGATTCCACACTCGAATTGTTAGTGGATCATGTGGAGAAGAAAACCACGTTATCCGAGAACGTGGCGCAACATGTGACCGATGGGAAGGTATTGCTTCAAGTCTGGTTGACGGATACCAAGCCTGAGACCTTGGAGAAGTTGAAAAAACTCGGCTTTGAAGTGGTGGCTCAGCCCAAGACGGGCCATCTGGTGATCGGGAGGCTGTCCGTTGAAAAATTAGATGCCTTCTCGAAATTATCCGTGGTGGGGTATATCACGTTGCAACGGGCCGCAGCGTAAATTGATGTGTTAGCTTTCAGGCGGCTCAGGCTCAGACCTGAGCCGCCTGATTTTTTTGTCATTCCTGCCTGTTGTTAGCAGGAATCTATCTTATGGGGAAAACCCTTCCAAACGGTTCGGATGGCGTATTGGGTAATCAATGGATCGGGTGTGAGAATAGTCAATTCATGTTGAATGGCTTGGCAGATCAACATGCGATCAAAAGGGTCTCGGTGGTGGAGGGGGAGTTTGGGCAGATGTCCGGTTGAGGCTTCTTCCAGGGAGAGTGAACCAATACCATGGCGCTCCCTCTGCTGAGGAATGAATTGATCCACCGGGGTGGGTAATTGAATTTTTCCCAGGGAGAATTTCACCAGCATTTCCCAAACAGAAATCGCACTCAGAAATATTTCATGTGAGGGATCGGAAAAAAAATCCCGACTAACCGACGAAAGAGCCTTGTTGTCCGTAATGATCCACAGAAATGTGCAGGTATCCAGCAGAACCTTCACTCGGATTGTCCGGAAAAGCCCTTGAGTAGGTCATCGGAGAGTGGCTCAAAAAAGCTATCGGGAATGGTGACTTGCCCCTTGGCTAAGCCAAGGGGCCGTAAGAACGCGCACATAGGTAACTTTACTTATAAGTGCGGGCAGGATTCTAATCAATTCCTTGTGCTTTTCCACGACCTTTTTTCCTAAAACATCTTTCCGGCAGTCTTTCTTTGGCAAAAGAAAAACTCCTCCATCTCTCTCGTATAGGCCCCAATAAATCAAAAAATGGAACATGATAAAAGCCATGATCATATTAAAACTGGATGATTGAAAGCTTGGAGAGGAAGACATTTTAGGATATAATGTACATGTGTAGTAAATTATATACATAGGGTGAATATATGGCATTAAACATCAGAAACCAGGAAGCGGAAAAGCTGGCGGAAGCTTTAGCCGCGATCACCGGCGAAACCAAAACACAGGCTGTGACGGAAGCTCTTAGGGAGCGCCTTGAAGCGCTCAAGCGCCGCAAGAGCCGGCGTAGCGTGGCGGACAGGCTGGATGAAATCGCTAAACATTGCGCCTCCCTGCCTATTCTCGACCAGCGCAGCCAGGATGAAATCCTTGGCTACGACGAACAGGGGTTGCCGACGTGATCGTCATTGACACTTCGGCAGTTCTTGCGATTTTAAATGACGAGCCGCAGCGCCGGTCGTTTAATGAAGTCATCGAAAAAGCGGAAGGCTGCCTGATATCGGCAGCCAGCTTCGTGGAAACCTCCATAGTGCTGGAAGCTCGCAAGGGTTATGAAGGCATACGGGATTTTGATCTGTTTATCGCTCAGGCCGGAATCAAAATGTCCGAGGTCGATGCAGAGCAAGCTGAAATCGCCCGGGCGGCCTTCCGCAATTTCGGCAAAGGCCGTCATGCAGCGAATCTCAATTTCGGAGACTGCTTCTCCTATGCCTTAGCCAAAGCCAACGATCTTCCCCTGTTATTTAAGGGGAACGACTTTTCACAGACGGATGTTGAGCGGGTAGTATAAGGAAAGAAAAACACTGTCTGGCAAAAACAAGACCTCATTAATAATAAGGTAACGAAGGAAGAAAAAGACCCGGACTATCAGGAACAACTCATGGAATGGTGCAACGCGCTGACTGGTTTCGTTCTCGCCATGCCAGACAACCAATTCTTCCTCTAACTTCTGATGTTTAGCATCCTAAGGTCTCTAACAGCTCGATGAGAAGTTGAAAGGGCGAGCCGGCCAACTCCAGCAACGTTTGCCCTTCATGCGCTGATAACTTCTCAAGCACGGGGTACCATCAACTCCATGCCGGTGTTACAGGGAATCCATGTTGTCGTTTTTTTAGATAGATACCCGCTACAAACTGCGGGTATGACGGAGCGGAGTGGGAGACAGTGCCTGTCCGTTTGAGGGCAGAGACGCGGGAAAATGAATTTGGTTAAAACGGTTCTTGACCGGCGCGGAGTTTGACGAGGGCGTCTTTGACGAACTCCATGTCTTTGCTGCCGGGCTCCATGTTTTGTGCGGCGAGTGTCCAGGCGGCATCCGTTTCCTGTCGGCGATTTAAATACCACAAGGCCAGGCCCCGATACCAATTGACGGCGGGTTGATTGGGAAGATCGGCCAGAACAATGTCGAAATGAGTGAGGGCCTGTTTGAAGATATCCGGATCGTCAATTTGACGGGTTTCGATCTGGAGGACTCCTAAATTGTAGTGGGCTTCGTGCTGCTTCGGATCCAGCTCTAAGGCTTTTTCCCAGGCCTTTTTGGCTTCAGGGATACGATTCAAGGCTTGATAGGATCGCCCGGCCATGATTTGGCCTTGCAGGTCATCAGGATTCTCTTTGAGGCGTTTCTCCAGTTTGGCGACCATCTCCATCGGATTCGGGCCTCCTCCCATTTCCGCTTCAATGGCCATCAGTTTTTGTGCGGCTTTGAACTGAAGCGCACCGTAAATGCCGATGGAGGCAAGTAAGACCACCAAGCCGGAGGCGATGGTCGGAACCCAATGTATTCGTTTCGAGGCTGCAGATTGCTGTTCGCTGGTTTCGTCGTGACCTACGTCCTTGAATGTGTCCAGCCGGTCTAACAGATTGAGCAGACGGCGTTCGTCCGTGGCTTTCAACCGTTCGTAGTCGGACGGGTCCATTCTTCCTTGTGACAGTTCCATTTCGAGGTCCTGTAGGGAACGGACTACGGTTTCTCGTTCGATTTGAAGGTCGAGGAGTTCCTGAGCCCGGTCATCGTCCAGGCCAAAGGAGACGGGTGAAGGATCCCGCCGCCAAAACGGAATGGTGAGGGAGACAAGCACGATCCCCAGGATGACTACAAATGGAATCACGAAAATGGCGAAAGTCGACATACAGGATTGAGACTATTCAGGACTCGAGTTCGCGCTCGATTCGTTTTCGAGCCTGATCGTCCAGTGGCGGTTCAGGTTGGCTGGGCGGAGTTGGTGTGTCCCGGACCCAATGGGTGACTTCCTTGTAGAGAAAGAATCCCCCGACCAGCAGGAGGAGAAACGGAGCCACCCAGATGAGCCAATTGACGCCATGTTTGGGTGGTTCCATGAGAATATAGTCCCCATAGCGGCTGAGGAAATACGCTCGAATCTCTTCCGTGCTGTGCCCCAGGGCGATGCGATCGCGAATAACTCCCCGCATCTGTTGGGCGAGTGGGGCTCCCGATTCCCAAATATTTTCCGTTTGGCAAACCGTACAGCGGAGCGTTTTGGCAATTTCCCGGACTTGAATATCGACGTCCGTCTCATCCTGCACAGCAGCGAACAGAGGAACAGGAATGGCCAACAATAGAACGAGGCACAATGTGAATCGAAGGCGCATCAGGATTTCGTGGTAGCGGGTTGAGCCTTGAGCAATGGGGCAATGACTTTTTGTGTGATGTTGTTGTACACCTCGCCGGTAATCGGACCGACCCATTTATGCCGGATTTTTCCCTGTTGATCGATCACGAATGTTTCGGGAACCCCATAGACCCCATAATCAATCGCCAATTGTCCCTTGAGATCGCGGACGTGGGAAAAGGTTGTGCCGTATTGCTGTAAATATTGCTGCGCATCCGGCAATTTGTCTTGATAGTTCACGCCGAGCATGACGAAGTCGGGATTATCTTTAAAGTGTTGATGCAGTTGTAAGATGCTTTCGTGCTCCACCTTGCATTCATAGCACCATGATGCCCAAAAATTCAGCAGGACCACTTTCCCCTTGAATTGGGCCAGAGAGATCGATTGTCCTGTTTCGACATCCGGTCCTTCAAAGTTGGGAGCTTCCGTCCCGATCAGAACCGTGGGAATGTGCCGTGGATCCCCCCAGAGCCCCTGATAGAACAACGCGAACAGGCCCAGCAGGATAAGGACCAGAGTCAGTTGCCAGCCTTTGCTCATTCTTCCTTCTTTCGGGGGCGGAGAATATTCAGAATCACGCCGAGGCCCATGATGACCCCACCGCCCCACACCCAGAGCACCAGTGGATTGAGCACGCCGCGCGCGACGGCCACACCGTCTGCGGACACTTCCGGCATGGTCAGAAAGATGTGCCCCATGTTGATGGCATAAATGGCCGATTCCGTGGTGGGCGTTTGGGTGGCCGCGTAGATTCGCTTTTGTGGCCGAAGTTCCGTGATCAGATTCTCACCGCTAAAGACCTGAAAGACGCCTTCCTGCGCGGTCCAATTCCCGCCGGCCACTTCGTGAATCTTGGTCAGTTTCATTCGATAGTCCCCGATGGAGAATTCGTCCCCCACGCGCATCGACACCACTTTTTCCGTTTGATAAATGGTTGAGGCAATGATGCCCACGACCAAGACGAGGACCCCGATATGGATAATCATGCTGGCATAGCGGCGTTGATTGGCGGTAAAGGCCGCCAGACCTCCCTGGAAGATATTGCTCCCGTTTCGCTGGGCATACAGTTGCGAAATTTTGCCGAAGTCTAAGACAATCGCCATGCCCGCGAACGCCACGACATAGCTTCCTGCCAAGGCATACAGGTTATGAATACCGGTCACCAGCAGCAGGATGACCATAACCGCTCCCGCTAAGAGAGGCGTGGAAAAACTTTTCTTCAAGCTGGCCACCGACGCTTTCCGCCACGGGATATAGGGCCCAATGCCCATAAGAAACAACAGTCCAAGGGCGATGGGCATAAACACCGCATTGTAATAGGGCGGGCCGACGGTCACTTTGGTGTCCTGCAGCGTTTCGAGAATTAAGGGATAGAGTGTACCCAGAAAGACCGTGGCGGCAGCCACCAGGAAGAATAAATTATTAAAGAGGAAGATCGATTCACGGGATAGCAGCGAATCCATCTCGACTTGGGATTTCAATTTATGGGATCGCAAGATCAACGCGCCGAAGGCAATCCCGATGACGGTGCCGACGAACAGAAGAATATACAGGCCGCGCTCAGGATCCGTGGCAAAGGAATGGACGGAGGTGAGCACGCCGCTTCGCACGAGAAAGGTGCCAATCAGGGACAAGGAAAATGTGACGATGATGAGAAATAAATTCCAGACTTTGAACATCTTCCGCTTTTCCTGCACCAGCACCGAATGCAGGTACGCGGTGCCCACCAGCCAGGGCATAAACGACGCGTTTTCGACCGGATCCCAGCCCCAATAGCCACCCCAGCCCAGTTCGTAATATGCCCAATAGCCGCCAAGAAGGATACCCGTCGTCAGGCAAATCCAGGCAAACATGGTCCATCGCTGCGTGACCTTGATCCATTCTTCTCCCAATCGTCCGGAAAATAATGCGGCCATGGCAAAGGAAAAAGGAATGGAAAATCCCACATAGCCCATATAGAGCATGGGAGGGTGCAGGACCATCGCCGGGTCTTGGAGCAACGGATTCAAATCTTTGCCATCCAGAGGAACGGGCAGGAGCCGTTCAAACGGACTGGAGAGAAACACAATTAAACATAAAAATCCGAAGATGATGGCCGATTCCACCGCGATCAAATAGGGCATGATGGTGGGTTGGGTGCGCCAATGCAGCCAGACGGCCAGGGTGCTAAAGGCGGAAAGAATGAAGACCCAGAGCAGCAGGGAGCCTTCATGACCGCCCCATACGGCCGCGACGGTATAGAAAAACGGGAGTTTCGAATTGGAATTATTGGCGACGTAGAGGACAGAGAAATCCCGGACAATAAATGCGTAGACCAATGAGAGCATACCCACGCTGAGCAGGAAGAAGATGAGGGTGAGGGCCATGCGTCCCGACCGGGCCCAATCGGGGTTGCGGGTATTGAGGGCTAAAACAGCGCTGGCCATGCCAAAGACCGACAGTACCAGGGCCACAATGACCGAAAAATGTCCAATTTCAATAATCATGGAGAATGGCAAACCGGCTTACGGCGAGAGGGTTTTCATGAAATCTTTTTTGGGGAGTTCCACGCCGGCGCGTTTGAGTTCCATGGGCATGTAGTCCTCGGAGTGCTTGGCCATGATCATCGTGGAATGAAAGGTGTGGCCGTCTCGCCATTGGCCTTCCACCACAGCCCCTTGTCCCTCCTTAAACAGGTCTGGAGGAATACCCTGAAACGCGACAGGGATAGTAGCAGCACCGTCTGTGAGCTCAAAGGTCAGACCCACCGGCTCGGGTTGGGTTTTGAGGCTGCCTTTGACCACCATGCCACCCACCCGAACTTTTTTGCTGTAGGCTTCGGCGGAAAAGGCTTTCACCTCCGAGGGAGTCACAAAGTACACGATATTTTCGCCGAAATTCCCAAACGCGAGATAGCCGAGCGAGCCGGCAACCAAGAGGATGCTGACGACGATCGCGATTTTTTTATTCTTTGTGCCCAAGAGAGTCTGCCTCTGGTTCGTAGAGTTTGGATTCTTTGATCTCTGTAAATAAAACCATGACTCTCTGGTTCATGGCAAATACCATCCACCCCAAGGCCATGACGGAAATTAGGTAGGCGGCGGCCACAAATCCAAAATTATTGATCAACGCCGTCTCCTGCGCACGAAAAATCTTGGCCTGGCTGTCCCAGCGCCCGATGAGGACCAGCGTTTTCAGCTCGCGGATATTTTCCAGTGGAGGACCCTGGTAGACCACAGTGAGGCTGGATGTCCCGTCGACGAATTCAAACGTGGCCTGTCCATGCTCCACATCACCCTGCAAGGTACCACTTTTCACCATCCCTTGTATCCGGACCGGTTGGGCGGCGGGAGGACTCTCCAGCAGCGTTCCCATGGACAATGTGGATAAGTGCTGCTGGTAGTGCTGATAGGTCAGGATGGCGAGAAGGAGGGTTGCCCCCAGAATCAACGCCCAGCGTGTATATAACCCGGTCATGGAGCCGTTTGGGAAAAATGGGTCTGACTGAGCAAGCGGCCTTTTTTGGCATGCAATAAATCAGTCAAGTATAAAATTTGGGTCCGGACCATCACCATATAGGCAAACAACAACCAACATCCGAGGCTCATCAACGTCAGGGGGATCAGGATGTCATCTGAAATACTCACTCCTCTGGTGGAGAACGACATGGGTTGATGGAGTGTTCTCCACCATTCTACCGAAAATTTAATAATCGGCAGATCGATGCCCCCGACAATAGCCAGAATTGCGGCATAGCGCCCGCCCCGGACAGGATCATCCACGAGTCGTCGCAGCATGAGGTATCCCCCTAAGATCAGGAGGAGCACGGTAAAGGAGACGAGTCGGGGATCCCAGGTCCACCAGGTATTCCACGTGGGTTTCGCCCAGATCGATCCCGTGATAAGGGCCAGTGTCGTAAAGAGTGCACAAATACTAGCCGAGGCCTGGCACATGTTATCCACCAATGGATCACGTTTCCACAAATACCAGATGCTGCCGCCGAATAACACGGAATAGGCCAACGTGCTCGTGTGCGCCAGGGGGACATGGACATACATAATCCTGACAAGCTCGCCTTGGTAATAATCAGGCGGGGAGGCGAGTAAGCCGGTGTACAGGCCTAGAAAGATGCAGAGAGCAGCCCCTCCCCCAAACCATCCTTTATAGCGTTGGATCTGTCGGATAATGCGATTGATCATGTTCTATATTGTAAACGGACAACCCGACGGAGGAAAGGGCCGAATGGCGTAATCCCTGAGTAACGGGTCTGGGGGGGGATGAAAGACAAAAATGGACAGATGGGTTTGCTGAACAGGTTCCGCGATGCGTATCGGGATGCCGGGTAATCTTTTGCAATGGGGATCTCTTAGCAGATTCTTTGATGGCTTGAAAAGAGGCAGTGAGAATAAGCGTTTCCACCGCGCTCTTTTTTGGACGTGCTACGGAGAAACCACCAGCATCTTTCTTCAGCCGTGCCTGGAAAAACATTTTCAATCACCACGGGGTACTTTTAAAAAGTCGTGCGGTAAGAGCCAGAAAAAATGATGGTAAAAAAGATGTTGGTGAAAGTGCCGAGTCGTGCACTCTGCCGGAGATAAACGAGAACGAATCAGAAACACGAACAGTCATCCTGCCTCCCGTGAGGACCCAGGCCAAGGCCAATGCCAATGCCAATGCCACCTAAGTTGTTGGAGATCCGTCCGTTCCCAACCCCTTAGGTGATGGAGGATCCTGTTGGTGTGCCAATACCCTGACAAGGCGAGGATTGACGTATCTTGCGGGGGTTCGGTGTCTTGGGCTAATGGTTCTCGCCCTTGGGTTTGGCGATTGCCCGGAAGACGGTGGAACGGTGCGCGGAGAAGGTGCCTCCGCTTGATGAGCAGGGTGCGTGTGTGGTCTGCATCGGGACCTAACTGGGCGGGGCCGTGCGGTTGGGATTCGGGTCAGCAGTCAATATTGCCACGTTCGGCGGGACTACTCCCCGATACAATAAAGGGTCCTGATTCCTTTCAGGACCCCACAGATCAACACCCCTATCGGGAAGAGGCAACCATTGCTACTTGCAAAGTTGCTATTTGCATAATATGATGAAGATCAATGATACAGAGTTTCAGGCACAAAGGGCTCAAAAAATTGTTTGAAAGAGCTGAGGCCAAAGGCATTCGCCAGGATCACGTGGAAAAAGTGGAAAACATTCTTTTTGTATTAAACCGCGCCCCCAAGCCTGAAGATATGAATTTGCCCGGATTCAGGCCCCACCCTCTGAAAGGAAACCTGAAAGGATTTTATGCGGTAACAGTTCGAGCAAACTGGCGCGTGATCTTCCGCTTTGAAGAGGGACACGCGTATGATGTGGATTTAATCGACTACCATTAGGAGGCAAACATGCGCATGAAAAATCCACCGCACCCCGGAAGGATTGTCCGGCAGGAATGTATTGAACCGCTTGGCCTCACGATAACTGAAGCGGCAGAGCGCCTTGATGTCACCAGGCAGACTCTTGATAAACTCGTCAACGGCAAGGCGGGAATTTCACCGGAAATGTCCATACGGCTCTCCAAGGCCTTCGGCAGTAGCCCGGACATGTGGCTTGGGTTGCAAATGGAGTATGACCTGAGCAAAGCTGAAAAGACCGCCGCCACCATTAAGGTGAAAAGGATCACTCCAAAACACGCCATGGTTTAATCCTCGATTAGACTGCACGAGTTGTCACATGGGGTAGTTTTACAGCAGCTCCAGGTCAGCCAGTGCTCTACTCTACCCTCTTCGGGTCGAGAGCCAGATCTTGGCCCCGTCGACGCATCGAGCCGATAACCTGATCCCTGAAATTTCAAAACATTATAGGCAGGTTCTAAGAAATAATTCACGATCCGCATCATCCAGAACAATTGCCTACCGGGCGTTGCTGCACCCGGTCACATGCTAAAGGGCACCAGGAAATGCCAGGCGGAGCGGGCGAGCCATGAGTGAACACGATCCCCACCAAAAGCGTGATGTCCAAACTTGACCCCAAATGCAGGTGCGAGCGGGGCTCGGGGGAGCGAGGGGTGGAGTTGGGATGGGAATCGACAGACGGAATGTGTCTTTGCAAGGCCTGACCCTCAACACGAAAGGCCGTGATGATCGAGAACCAGGGATTGACGGGATTGAGACTGCTGAAGCATCCCGCAAAAACCTTCATTGGCAAGACCGAAAAGGAGTTTGACTTTCTAGGAGCCTGTCCGAAATTAGCGATCGTGGCGTGGTTGTGCTGGTTTGAGTCAGATTGTTCGATCGTTTGAGGCGAATAGTGGGGCCTATTGAACGAAAAGGATCTGAGAATCTGGCCAAATCCAGCGCAACCGCAGTAGATCAGTCTAATCTTGGACAGGCTCCTATGGTATCACCTCAGCCCCGAGGGGCTGACCGTTGCCCGGAAGACGGTGGAGCAGTTCGTCACACGTGCGCGCCGGCTTTATGAACAAGAGCGGGGGCGGCGAAACGCCGCCGCGCGGGTTGGGGCGTACGTCCGACGGTGGAACACGTTGGCGAGGGCAGGCGAGGGGTTAAGGGGGTGCGAGGCACTAAATACATGTGTGATATCAAGGCCTGAACCCAAGTCGGAAATTCAGCAGGCGAGGCGAATGGACTAGGTGGAAGCATTAATTAGTCAACAAACGACTTGACCTCCTTTTCTGCGCGAATGGCAACTTGACTGGTGTCACCTGCCACCTTACACTTAAAAGATGATCGGCAGCTTTAATCATCGGGGGTTAAAGCGGTTCTTTGAACGCGATGACCCCCGGCGGTTACCACCGGAGATGGTAGAGAAGATTCGACTGATTTTGGGTGAATTAAACACTGCCGAAGTTGTGGAAGATTTGAAGGTGCATTCGTTTAACCTCCATCCCTTGACAGGGGACCGGCAAGACGAGTGGAGCATCACAGTTCGGGCCAACTGGCGGATCACCTTCCGCTTTGAACAAGGATTGGCCCTTGATGTGAATTTTGAAGACTACCATTAGCGAAAGGATGTCATGATGAAGAAGCCCGCCTTAAAGATGAAAAACCCGCCGCACCCGGGTCTTGGCATACGGGTCGGGTGTTTGGAGCCGTATGGGCTGACGATCACGGAAGGGGCCAAGATCCTTGGGGTAACGAGGCAGACGCTCAGCCAGTTGGTCAATGAAAAGTCTGATCTGTCGTGGGATATGGCCATTCGTTTGGCAAAGGCCTTTGGGAGTAACCCCGATCAATGGATGCGGATACAGTTCGCCTATGATTCAGCTAAAGCTGAGGAACGGGCAAGAAAGATTAAGGTGAAACCTGTAAATTTGGAACTTGAACCCGCCTACCAATAGTGCTTCGTCATTGGCCATAGACGAATAGGAATTTTAAAAAGGCTTTTGGGGGGAATCAAGAGAGCAAGGCTCAACGTGTTTGAGGCGATTCCTTATCCCCCCCGATACCCCTTGCTCCTCCGATCACCACCAGGCCCCAATCGCGTCACGTGCCGTTGTAACCTACGCGCGATCTCCTCTTGAAAGTGGTCATCCCCCCCCTTGGTCTCTGTATTCGCGGCACGCTGGTCGAAGACAGGAAATTCAGCAGCTGAATGGAGCAGGTGGAATCATTAGTTAGTTAACAAAAGACTTAACCCCCTTTCCAACCGTGCACGACAAATAAATCAATACTCATGCCTGACCCCAAATCCAAATCCATACACTCGGTGGCGGTTCCCGCCACAGAAGTGGGCAAGGATGCCTTGAGGGAAAGGCGGCCTAATGGGCAAAAAACAAATGAGAATACTGACCGTTGATAGTTGTCAGGGGTCATAGTATTATCAGGGATGATAGAAAGTTTTCGGCACAAGGGGCTTAGGGCGCTGTATGAGAGTGATAACAGACAGAAAGTTCCCGCCGCTCATGCTGAAAAAATCGGACGTATTCTTGCGCGCCTGAATGAAGCGAGCAAGGTGCAGGACATGGGCTTGCCGGGACTTAAATTACATCCCCTGAAGGGGGACCGTGCAGGAACCTGGTCTGTATGGGTGTCTGGGAACTGGCGGATTACGTTTCGGTTTGAAAGTGGAAATGCGTTCGATGTTGATTTGGTTGATTATCACTGAGGAGAAAAAATATGCGCATGAAAAACCCACCACATCCCGGACAATCTGTGCGGCATGACTGTCTTGAGCCCCTTGGGCTAACGGTGACCGAGGGGGCGGAAATTCTTGGTGTGAGGCGTCAGACCCTGAATAATCTCGTCAATGGGAAAACAGGAATTTCCCCGGAAATGGCAATCCGATTGGACAAAGCTTTTGGCGGGGGATGCGAAACCTGGATTCGCCTGCAGGCGGCGTATGATTTGGCGCAAGCAGAAAAGAAGGTCGGGGATATTAAAGTGAAACGCTAT
>Ga0224497_10001230_pt1 | contig 16573 bp, 12 predicted proteins | sample SF_Jul11_sed_USG_4_FD_167970 | JGI IMG/M metagenome (GOLD analysis project Ga0224497, IMG submission 167970) | Sediment microbial communities from San Francisco Bay, California, United States - SF_Jul11_sed_USGS_13 | ecosystem: Environmental > Aquatic > Marine > Sediment | place: USA... | reverse complement strand
CGGACGCTGATTGATATCGTTTATCGCAGGCTGATGCTGGGGCTCGACGCGGACCAGGGCCGGCCGCTCTACGAAATGGTTGCCGCGATTGCGGCCGACGAGCTTGGCTGGAGCGATTCAGAACGACACGCGCAAATCGAAGCTTTACACGCTTACAGCGACTCTTTGGGTGTATAAGGTATCGCTCGGCTCGTACGGGAGTTCAGCGCTGCCGACCCAGCGGGGAGCCGTATCCGCGTCCCGCCCGGAAACGAACGTCTCAGCGCGCAGCGCAACAACGTCGAAATCATAGATGTGGCGTCCATAACTTGCATCGATCGCCAGGAACCAGTCCGCACCCAGCTGCCCGTCGGCAGCAAGCTCGATGCCGCGGTGCGCGCTGCGCGCGCCTGTTACATTGAAACCGTCCGCATCACGGCAAACGCTGTCGCGCTTTCGCATCGCGTATAGGGCGACATCTAGCGATCGCGCTACAGAATCCCACCGGTCGAGTAGGAATGCCGTTCTCGAGAAACAGGAACGCGCCGCAAGAATCGCCACCGGTCAGCACAGGCGAGCGAATCGCCGTGAGGTGCTCCTGACCGCTGGCGCGGGTGAGCCACGCTGCCGCAACACGGGTCAGGAGTTCACGCATATGTTGGTGCTGAACGTCGGCTATCGTCGCGCTATCAAGACGATCAATATTTCCAGCGTGTAGCAGCCTGGGTTCCTCGCGGCGTTGGCTCGTGACCACGAGTTCACTGATCGCCTCGTCGTGGCCGCTCGCTGCGGCAGCCCGATGATTATCAGCGTGGCCAGGCACAAATTACTGTAGGTTTGTCAAAGGGTTGGTCGCATGCGGTCTCCGGGCAAGCGCGCCATTATAATCACCTCAGGTCAGATAGTCCCCAAGAAAAGAGTTGCCGATGAGAATCCGAAATGACTTACGTTGCTTGCAATGCACGCTCGCGCTGATCGTGGTGTTGTTGAGCACTTTATCCCATGCCGAAAGGCCGCGAATAGGGCTCGCACTGGGCGGCGGCGGCGCCCGTGGCGCGGCGCACATCGGTGTGCTGCGTGAACTCGAGCGTCATCGTGTGCCGATCGATGCCATTGCGGGCACGAGCATGGGTGCAATTGTAGGTGGGCTGTATGCAGCCGGGATGAGTACCGACGAACTCGAAGAGGTCGTTGCCACCCTGGATTGGGTAGATGCGCTATCTGACAGTGCGTCGCGCAAGGACCTGAGCTTCAGGCGCAAGCAGGACGATGCACAATACCCGATCAATTTCGAGTTGGGAATTCGCGACAGCGAGTTGTTGTTGCCCATGGGAGTCATCGCGGGACAGAAGTTGGACCTGATACTGCGTGAACTGACGCTTGGCGTTTCGCATGTTGCCGATTTCGACGATTTGCCGATACCGTTTCGCGCGATTGCTACGGATATCGAGCGTGGCGAAGCCTATGTGATGGGGGAGGGTGACCTTGCGAAGGCGATTCGCGCGAGCATGTCGGTACCCGGTGTTTTCGCGCCGCTGCGTATCGGCGATCGTCTGCTTGTCGATGGCGGCATTGTCGGCAATATGCCGATCGACGTTGTGCGGCAAATGGACGTCGATATCGTCATCGCGGTCGACGTTGAATTTCCGCTTTACACGGCCGACGAACTCACCTCTGCATTAACGATTTCGGAACAGATGCTCACGATCCTGATTCGTAAAGAGACGCTGCGGCAAATCGATTCGCTGGCCGAGAACGATATTCTGATTCGACCGGAGCTGGGGACTTTTGCGTCCAGTGATTTTGCTCAGATCGCACAGACGGTCGAACCCGGCGTGCGCGCCACGGCGGCGGAGACGCAGAGACTGGAGAAACTCTCGGTCACCGAACGGGAGTTTGCGGACTATCTGGCCCGCCGTGCCATCAAGCCGGATCCACGTGGCAAGCTGGCGTTCGTTCGCGTCGCCCACGACCGTCGGGTGTCGCCCGCAATACTCGCGTCGCGTCTCCAGGTCGAGGCGGGTGACCCGATAGACAGCGAGCGGCTCGCGGCCGATGCGGAACGCCTGTTTGGACTGGGCCTTTATGAGCAGGTCAGTTACCAGCTCATTGAGGAAAATGGCGCCACAGGTGTCGAGTTTTTGGCACGTGCCAAGAGCTGGGGACCTAATATTCTGCAGTTTGCGGTATCGCTCGAAAACGATTTCGAGGGCGCCACGGCGTTCAATCTCGGGACGCGCCTGACGATGACGGGACTCAACCCGCACGGTGGGGAATGGCAAACGGATCTGCAGCTCGGCACGGATCCGGCGCTGTTATCGGAGCTCTACCAGCCATTCGGCAATGCTTCACAGTTTTTTGTCGCGCCGAGAATTGATCTCCGCCAATACAACATCAACGCGTTCGTCGCCGATAGCGCCATCGCGCGCTACCGCATATCCGAGACTGAGCTCGGACTCGATCTTGGCGCCGAGATTAAATCGTTTGGTGAGTTTCGCATCGGCGCCTACTACGGTACCGGCAGGGGGAAGGTGAAAGTTGGCGACCCATTGATTCCGAATGTCGAATTCGACACCGGTGGCGTTCTGGGTCGTCTGCGCTTCGATACTCGTGACGATTCGCGGTTTCCCCGTCGCGGTATCCGCGCAGACCTGAGCTGGAGGCAGTCACTGCCGGGGCTGGGAGCGGACGAGCGTTTCAATTCATTGCAGTCCGAGATCGACGCTACCTGGAGCCGCGGCAAAAACAGCTTGCAGCTCGGGCTGAGTTACGCGACGACCGTCAGTGCGGAAGATTCGATCGAAAACTTTTTCCCATTGGGTGGATTCCTGCGCCTGTCGGGACTGGAGCGCGGCGAAATCAGCGGTCCGCATGCGGCATTGGCCAGGCTCGTCTATTATCGTCGCGTTGGCGAATCGGCTGGAGGCCTGTTCGATGTGCCGGTCTATCTGGGAGTTTCTGCTGAAGCCGGCAATGCCTGGGAGTCACGCTCGGATATCAGATTCGATACGGCGCACTTCAACGGCAGCGTATTTGCCGGACTCGACACGATTATCGGGCCCGTGTACCTTGCCGCGGGATTTGCAGAGGGCGGCCGCTCCAACGTCTATCTGTTTTTCGGTGCCCCGCCGCGCTAGTCGCGAAGGCGCAGACTCGGATCAGGTCTAGCGAATAATCTTTTCGAGCACCTGCGTTGGACTATCCGTGTTGCGATAATAGCCGTGGCGGACAGCCATTTGCTCGAACGCGCTGTCGCGTTCAGCCTCGCTTGGATACCAGTGCAGTGTTTCCCAATCCTCGCCGAGGATCTTCCGCATCGTGTCGCCTTCCGGCAATGTCACACGGATTCCGAAGCGGCGCTCGGCGCCAACCAGAGTGGGGTCGACAAGGTTGTGTCGATGACAGTAGTCCATGGCGCGGCAGTATACAGAAACTTCAGCCGCGATCGCCACGGTCCGCCGCGCCTTCGCGATCTTCCCAGCCGAGAAGCCGCCGGGTAATAAACATATACGCCGGTTTCAGCGTCGCCATATAAACACGCGAGGCGCGCGAAGGGTTTGCAAGAATAACGAGTTCGCGCCGACTCAGTTGCTGCGGGCAGTAGCTTCTCTTGTGCTTTAACAGATGGCGAATGTCTTCGTACGCCAGCAGCCGAAACAGACGGCCGCGCCGCGGCGCGAACCACGCGAGCTGAAAATCAATGAACGCAGGTGAGCCATCATCGCGGACCAGAAGGTTCGGCTCTTTAGCAAGATCGTTGTGGACAATGCCGCGCCGATGCAGCTGGCGAAGCAGCCCGGAAGCGGCCCTGAAGTACGCCGGATCGCTCGGCCTGGCACGGTGCATGGGCGTACCAGGCAGAAAGCTGCGAGTCAGACAATCCCCTTCGACCGTTACAAGGTGCGGCACCCCGTCCAGATCGCCGAGCGCCGCCAGAACCGTTGCCTCGCGACGCAACAGGCGACGCGCAAGCCATCTTATCCACGCGCTCGCCGCGCCCGAATCACGCACGATACGTGAGTTGTCACCCGTACCGATGCTCCGGATCTCGCCGAACATGTCTTTTTTGAGCAGCCGTGAATCAGCCATTGTGGGAGAATACAGGAGCGTGGTGCTCTGGGACTAAGGATGACCGTAAATTCCGACGAAAACTCGACTGGCGAAGAACGCGTCAAACTCGACTCGACCGGCGAATTCTTCAGCGTCGGAGCACCGCTGCACGCTGTTCGTGCCGGTTATGTGCGTCGTGCCGCCGATGAAGTTCTGTACGAGACACTCGTCGCCGGGCGTTTTGCACACGTCATCGCGCCTGATCGCAGCGGTAAGTCCAGCCTGATGGCAGCAACCTCAGCGCGACTCGAGAACAATGGTTTCAAGGTCGCGATACTCGATCTCGAGCAGATTGGCGATCGCGACGCTGGCACCGATGCCGGACGCTGGTACTACAGCGTTGCGTACAGGCTGCTGCGCCAGCTGCGTATCCGAATCGATCTGCAGTCATGGTGGCATGACAAGTCGATCCTGAGCAATCGCCAACGCCTCGTCGAGTTCTATTCGGAAATCATCCTCAGCAACGTGCAAGAGCGAATAGTCGTATTTGTCGACGAGATTCAATGTATTGCAGACTTGTCGTACGCCGACCAATTGCTCGCGAGTATTCGTGCCGCGCACAATGCGCGTGCTACAGATCCGGAGTTTTCGCGACTCACTTTTGTGTTGCTTGGCGAATGTGATCCCCTGAGCCTGATTGACGAGCCAGAGCTATCTCCGTTCAACATTACGCAGCCGGTTGCGCTGGGCAATTTTTCTCGCGAGGAACTCGACCTGTTTGCCACTGAGCTGAACCTCGATGCCAGCAAAGCGGCGACCGCTTTGGATCGCGTTTACTACTGGACTGCCGGCCAACCCTATTTGTCACAGAAACTCGCACGCGCAATATCACGTGAACAGCTGCTTGACGAAATTGCAGAGAACGTCGATCGCATCGCCATGCAGCAGCTGGCAGGACGGGCCGCGCTGCACAGCGAGCCGCATATGAGTCATGTCCACCGCGAGGTGGTCAATGACGAGAAGCGGCGCGAGCCGTTACTAAACTTGTACGGGCGCGTTCGCAAGGGTATCCAAGTTACGGCGGACCTCGGCTCACCCATGCATCGCCGGCTGATCGCGATCGGGCTCCTGGCAATCGATGAGGAAGGGAATCTGAAGGTTCGAAACCGTCTTTACGAAGCTGTATTCACTGCGCGTTGGGCGAATGAGAACCTGCCAACGCACTGGCGTACGCCGGCGATCGCGGCCGCAGTGATTTTGGGCATCATAGCGTTGCCATTCTGGTACACGCAGCTGCTGCCGAAGGGCTACGTCAGAATACTGACATCCGACACCGTGGCGCTGGAGTCGGCGGAGGCCGCCTATACCAATCTCCGGTCTTTCCCCGGGCATGTGGAGTCGGCAGACAATGTGTATCGCAGCTTTCTGCTGAGCCGGGCGAAGACCGCGACCAGTGCGGCACAGATTGCGGTGATTGCGGACATGGCTGCAAAACTGCCGGACGCTGAGCGGTTGCCGGATGAATTGCGCGCCAGATTCTGGGACATGCGTGTTGACGACGCGTCGCGTGAGGAGCGTCGCGACGACGCACTGCTAGCATCACTGGAGTCGCTGGTGCTGTCGACCGCACGGCGGCGCAATCGTGCGGCAATGCTGCTTGGCGACGACTACCCGCTGCTGCTGGCCAGTCTCGCGGACGAAGGGAGGGGCGACGTCGAATTCAATCCTGAAAGCCTGCTCTTAACCGAAACGCGCGCGGCCGAAGTGCTCCAATGGTCGCTGGAACCACAAGGGCTGCAGCGTCGTGAAAGCTGGACGATAACGGCTCTCGAGGTGTCACCGCTCGTGCGCCGCGTGGTCGTCGACCGGGAGGGGGAGGTCAGTCGCATCGGTTTGACGATCAATCTGAGCCACGCTCGTGCCAGCGATCTGCGCATCAAGGTTATTGCGCCTTCGGGTCGTGCCGTGGAGGTGGATCCAAGAGTCGACCTTGCCTCTTCCAATGAAGATCTGCGCATCCCTGCAGCGCAGTTGCGCGAACTCGTTGGCGAGCCGCTTAACGGCACGTGGAGCCTGAGCGTGCGTGATGAGGAACTCGGCGTCGGAGGTCGGCTGGTTGGCTGGAATCTCAACCTCAACTCGCAAGGGCTCGTCGAGTATTTTCAGCGAGGACTGAATATTCCGGATCCGGTGGAACGCGAGACGGACAATCTGTGGTTCAGTAACGACGGAAGGTTTGCGGTAGCTCGGGCAATGCAAAGCGACAGTGCCAGGGTTTGGGACCTTGCCTTTGCCAAGCCAGTGCGCGCTGTTGCTGTGAATGAGCTCGAGCAGCTTATCGGTCTGAGCGCCGGCGCGAGGCAGCTCGTGACGGCGACGCAGGATTCAGTCCATCTCTGGGACACGGCGACCGGCAATCGCGTTGCGACGCTGGAGGTCGGTGCTGCCAGTGCCTCATCCGTGCTCACTGCCGATGGAACGCATCTCTTTGTACAACGCCGCAGCGACAGTGACACGACGTTCGAGCTTTGGTCGCTTGACAGTGTCTCGATCGACGCGACGCTCGAAATCGCGGGTACACCGGCACTCGTTTCGCTGGATTCCGGCGGTAACCGAATAGCGATTGCGGACTATGATCAGGCAGTGCGCGTGTGGAATTTTCGCGATGGATCGCTGATCGCGCAGATTGGCCTGGGAGCGCAGCCGAGCAAGATAAGCCTTGCAACGGGCGGGCAGGTCCTGGGTGCGGTGTATGGCGAGCAAGGCGCGTCATTGTGGCGCATCGATCGCCCCTCGCAGCCGTTGCTGGAGGAGTTCGGCGCGGGCCGATGGCAGCTCAGTTTCTCGCCGTCCGGAACCAAAGTGCTTGTCGGCCGGCCGGCCAAAGGGTATCAGGTCTATGACAGCCTGGACGGTCAACTGCTTGGACCGCGACTCGGATCAGGGGGCCCAAGCGATGGCGCACGTCCGCTGGCGTTCAGCACAGATGAACAGATCGTGGTAACCGGTGGCATGAACAGTGCCGCCCGTTTCTGGCGCGCGCCTGTACGCCCGGCGCAAAATGATGCAATTGACCTTATTTCGAGTTCGATGATCTGGCCGCCGTCAGGCGACGCCGTCGCCGTGTCGACTCCTGATGCAGCGTCGATCATCATTGGTGACCATCGCGGCAACGTACATATAGTGCCGGCTGATAAGGGCAAACAGGCGCTCGCACTAAAAAGCCAGGACGTTAGTTTTTTCGGTCACAGCGTCGATGTGCGGCATCTGGCTGTCAGCGCAGATGGCAAACTCGCGGCGAGTGCAGCGGACGACAACACAATACGAATATGGAATACGGCTGACGGTCTGCCGAATTCGTATATGGTCGATATTGCGGGCGACCCGGTCGAAAGACTCGCGTTCTCGCCCGACGCGGATTTGCTCAGCGTTCTTAACGGGAACAGCGTCGAAATTGTCGATGTGGGCTCAGGCGAGTTGCTGGCGCGTTTCGATCTGGGCGAACGGCACAGAAGCCTGACGTTCGCTGACAGCGGCCACGTGTATGTCGGCAGTGAATCAGGCGCGTTGCGCGTGATTGCGCGCGAGGCTGCGGACACCTGGGGGATGCAAACGTTGTGGCAGAGTGACCTGGCCATCCGATGGCTTGAAGCATCACCGCGCTCACAAATTTTGGTTCTGGTCGATCAGAACAATAGGGCCCAGCAATTCAGCCTTGCTGAAGGCCGTATTGGCGAGATGGTGCTGGAATTACCCGACTCGGTGGAGGAGGTGACTTTTGCTCCCGGTGGACTGCGCGTGCTGTTTCGCACCTCGAACTGGATTCACCGTGCCAGCGCCTCCGTGGCCGGCCTGGTCTGGATCGATGCAATACTCGCGCCGAAGGCGCTCGACAATGCGCGAATGATCTTTGGTGGGCCGGTTGCGAAGGACGGTGCGGCGCTCGGCAACCGTCTTTTACTGCCGATCGCAGGTGACGGTTTCGTACAACTTGCCGATTTGAGATTCACGAGTCCGCAGGGCCCGGGCTTGTTTGGCAAAAAGGACCAGCTGATTGAAGAGTGGAACCGAAAACTCGCACGCGCACAGCCGCTTTCGGAGCAAGATTGACGAACCACCGCGGCGGCTCATGATCATCGATCGTCGCCGCGCAATGTCCTGACAAGCAGCTCGAGCCTTGCGGCAGTAACGTCTCTCGCGGGTACTGCCTCTCCGACCGTAATCGGAACTCGTGCGAGAAGACGCCCAGGTACTGTGCGAATGCCACCGCCCGAGCGGCGACTGAACCAACTGCCCCATAGTCTTCCCAATGCGACGGGCACAACCGGAACGGCGCGTCGCGCAATGATCTTCTCGATTCCCGGTCGGAATCGCTGCACTTCGCCATCGCGCGTAATGCCACCCTCCGGAAAAATGCAGACGATGTTACCGGCCGCCAGTTCCTCATCAACTCGTTCGAACGCTTCGTTCATTAGCTGCTCATCTTCCATCGCGCCTGCGATCGGAATGGCCCGCATGTTTTCGAAAAAGAACCGCAGTAGCGGAATCTGAAAGATTCTGTAGTACATGACAAAGCGCATCGGCCGCTGTATCGATCCTGACAACAATATCGGATCCATGTAGCTGACATGATTACAGACGACGACGGCAGGTCCTTGATCCGGGACGTTCTCCAGGCCGGTAGGCCGAATTCGGTAAAAGACGTTGATGAGTATCCACGCCAAAAATCGCATCAGGAATTCTGGTAGAAGCGAATAGATATAGACGGCAACTGCAACGTTCAGTGCCGCAAGTATCAGAAACAATTCGGGAATCGAAAAACCGAGGTTCAGAACGATAATGGACAACGCTGACGCCACAACCATAAAGATAGCGTTAATGATGTTGTTCGCTGCGATGATGCGCGAAAGGTGCTGGCGCTTGGATCGTCTCTGTATCAGTGCGTAAAGCGGCACGCTGTAGAAGCCGCCGAAAGCACCGAGCAAACTCAGGTCCAGAAGAATGCGCCAACTTCCATCACGTGCGAGGAACTCACCGACGGAAGCGACTTGCTGAACGTTGTCGACGGGCTGTGCGAAATAAAGATCAATGGCGAACAGGCTGAGTCCGATCGAACCGAAAGGGACGAGACCGAGTTCGATACGGTGGCCCGACATCCGCTCACATAGCAGCGAGCCAACGCCGACACCGATGGCAAACGCGACGAGCAGGCTGGTTGTGACTGCTTCGTTCCCGTTGAGGATGTCCAACGTGTATGCCGGCATCTGCAAAGTCATCGCGGAGCCGAAAAACCAGAACCACGAGACGCCAAGAATTGACAAGAACACGCTTCGCTCTTCGCGGGCAAAGCCGACGATGCGCCACGTTTCAGTCCACGCGTTCCAGCTTATTATTAATTCGGGATCCACAGCTCTCGTTATCGGTATCTGGCGGCTTGCGAGGTAGCCGAACAATGCGAATCCGACGAGACATGCTGACAACAGAGTCTGATTTAGTGGATCGATCGCCACGGTCAGCCCACCGATGATCAGTCCGACAATAATGGCGACATATGTTCCTGCCTCGACAAGTGCATTGCCACCTACCAGCTCCGCGGGCACGAGCTGTTGCGGCAGGTAGGCGTATTTGACGGGACCGAACAGCGTCGATTGACAGCCCATCATAAACAGCACGCTGAGCAGCAGCGAGTAGCTTTGCGTCAAAAAAGCAACCGCAGCGATCAGCATGAGGCCGATCTCAAGCAGTTTTATGCGCCGCATGAGCATCGACTTTTCGTATTTGTCGGCCAGTTGGCCTGCGGTCGCCGAAAACAGGAAGAATGGCAGGATGAAAAGCGCGCCAGCGGTATTAGCGAGCTGGCTGTGATTCATGCCGAGTACAAGAACACCCTGAAACGTGATCAGGATCACGAGACCGTTGCGAAAAACGTTGTCGTTCAGGGCACCGAGGAACTGCGTGATGAAGAATGGAGCGAAACGGCGCTGGCCGAGTAGCGAAAACTGGCTCGATTCTGTCACGTCAATCGCGGTCCTTAGTCCTGGCCGCGCCACTATAGCCCGTTAGCGTCGAATTCGCGCCGAAAACTGCGAACTCGCGCCATTTCACATATTGACAGCGGTGCTATGATGCGGAATTGCAGGACGCTGAAAACTATACCAATTAAGCAATTCTAGGATTGGCGACGACGAAAAATGAAGAATCGTGTGTCATTGCTGCTGTGCGGATTCGTGATCGCTGCGGGCTGCGCCAAGGAGCCACCGCCCCGATCGGTTAACGAGTTCATGGACGATCCGATCATGCTCGAGGCTGTGGTGGTCCGCTGTGCACAGAATCGAGTCGAGTCTCGCTATGATGCCGAATGCGTCAATGCCCGCCAGGCAGTTTCGATCATCGAGGCCAAGCAGGAGCGAGAGCGGCGCGATGCGTTCGAGGCGCAGTCGGACAGGAAGCGCCAGGCATTGCGGCGCACGCAGCAAGCCGCAGCCGAGGCCCGCCGACGCGCGGCAGAAGCCGAGCGCGTGCGAAAAGAAGCCGAATACCTTGCCCAGTTCGGCGAGCTTCCGCCGACACCGGATGACGCAACCGATGTGGTCGATCCGGCCGCCAATGCCCCGAGCGCGGTTATGCCTGATCCCGTCGAAGCTGCAGATGAAGCGCGGGCGCCGACCCAGTCTGTACCGACACCCGACGGCGGCAATGCGCCCGTTGCAGAGTCGCAGCCGCCGAGTAGTAACCTTGACGCAATTCGTGAAGAATTGCGCAAACGCACCACAGAATCCGGCAACTAGCTCGACAATACCTAAGTCGTATCCGGCATCGTCCGCACGTGCAGATCGCGCTGCGGGAACGGTATTGCGATGTCGTTATCGTTGAATGCTTTATAGACTGAACAGCCAAGTTCGTGCCGTAGGCGGCCACGGTCGACAGGTCTCTCAATCCAGCATAAAAGTTCGAAATCAAGACTCGATTCGCCGAATTGACGAAATCTGACGCGCGGTGCCGGATTGCGGCAGACCTCGGAATGATCGGTGGCAACTTTCTCGAGTGTCGCTATGACGTGATCCATATCCGAACCATATGCAACGCCGACAGCGATTCGAATACGGTGCCTTTCTGACGGGCCGCCCGCCTCATTCGTGATCATGCTGTTGCCCATGATGCCGTTCGGCACGGTTATCTCGACGTCGTCGCGCGTCAGGATGCGAGTGCTGCGCAAGCCGATATGCGTCACGATGCCGCGTTCGCCGGATTCAAGGATGATGTAGTCGCCATTCTTGTATGGTGCGTCCATAACAATGGAAACGCCAGCAAACAGGTTCGACAAGGTGTCACGGGCTGCAAAGCTGAGCGCCAGGCCGACGATACCGGCTGATGCGACCCAGGCGGTGACATTGATGTTCCAGGCAAGGAAAACAAAATAGATTGCCATGGCAAACAGAACGACCTTGATGACGTTCTGTATGAGCGGAAGCATTCCGTTCTGCACCAGTCGGCTGTCGCGATTTCGCTGCGCCGTGTCGACCAGGATGTCGGTCAGGTGACGGAGCATGTTGTACCAAATGACGATAGCGATCGTCTTCAGAGCACCCAGCGTTATGAATTCGGGCGGGCTCGGTAATTGCAGACGTTGTGTTGCAAGACTCAGGCCGAGTAGTACAAATGAGAGGAAAATCGGCCGGTGCAGCAGACCGACGATACGATCGTCAACATCGTTTTTCGAGCGACTGACCAACTTGCCAATGGTTCTCGAGATAATCCAGTCCGCGGCCTTGCCGATCGCAATGAATACCACGGCAATAACCAGTGCCTGAAGGTAAATATTCGGGCCGATCAACTCGGCCAGTTCCTGCACTTGTCGGATCTTTTCGTTCAACGCGGACGGGCGGTTCGCTTAGTAGTTCGGATCGTATTCGTCTTCCTCGGAGTCCGGCATACCGAAGGTCCGCACATTTGCGGATTCTTCGTCCACAACGCCCGGAGCGGCTGTGGTACCCGCCCGCATACCCGGCTTGGTCGGCAATCGAGCAGTCTGCGCTGTCAGAATTTGCACAAACTCGTTTGCGATGTCCGGCGCGATATTGGGCGAGCTGACAAATATCTTTTCTGGCGTCATGGTTGTCGAGCCATAAAACGACGCATTAGCTTTGCGGTCCATTGTGACGCCGGCACCCTCGAACGCGACGCCGGCAAACAAGCCGCGGCTGCGCGAATAGGAAACGACCTCGGCCTGAAACTGAATATCGGTTGCAATAGACGCCTGACGACCGACGGGTCCGGCTGCGACCGAGGCATCGGCGCCCAGAGTCAGCTTGCCGTTAGCAATATTCTCGACGCCCTTGCGGGTTCTGAACACGAGAATGACGTCTGTCGATTGCGCACCGACCTGCCAGCCGATGCTGCCGCCTGTCATCGTGACAAAGGCAGGATTGCTCCAGGAATTGTCATCCTGACGAACCACAATGATCCCTCGTCCGCGGCGGGCCCCGAGGCCGAATCCGACCTTGACGACATTCGGAATGACCGCGACGGCGTAGGCTCTCGAAAGCAGGGCCGGCGGAATCGACTGCTCAGGGATCCGCAGTAACTGGTCGAGAACGTCGGCTGCATCGGCGACGCGGCGTTCTTCACGGGTCGCGGCGGCTGCCGGAATTGTCAGTAGAAGCCCCACTACCACCAGGACTGCCATGCATGATTTGTCGCTCAATTTATTGCTCATAATTGAATAGAGAGGGAATTGCGATGGGAGTTCAATAATACGCCAATTCGAGCCGTGGCTCAGCATTAACGCCGTTAACTATCTATCGATCAGAATCGGTGGCAACGGACAGTCCAGGCTCGCGCAGATTGCCCGTATCAGTTCTGTCTCGGCCACGCTCAGCGTCTTGTCTGACATGACTACAGCCGTGACGGCCTTTAGCAGCATCTGTATGCTATCGCCGTCGAGCGAAAGCAGCATTTCGAGGCTCTTGTCGAGTACGGCGACCGAGTACTCGTGGTCGGCCTCGTACGCGAAATCGCGGCCCCATTTGCCGAAAACTGAAATACCAGCGGCGTAAGCGCGCCTGCGCTCCGCATCATCCGTGTGGCCATGCCTCGCAATGACACGCAGCAGGTCTGCTGCCGCACGGCGCACGGGTTCGCGTGCCCCATGACGACGTTTCTGGCGACCCGACGGGTCGTTCGCCTGCCCGAGACTGCTCACGAGAATTCGGTAATAACAGTATTCGTAAAGATCAACTTGGCCATCGACTTCAATCAGACGTCCGGCGAGATCGATTAAGTAGCCTAACTGCGGTGCGGGTCGGAGTTTCAGCGCAGGGAACGCTATTCCCATGAGCGGCAGCCGATACTCTGCGCCGGTGTTCGAGATCCCGTCGTAGTACTGGCGAATCAGCTGCGTGCGTTCGCGACCGAGCTGTTCCTCGGTGAGCGCGAGTTGGCGTTCGGTCGTGCGACCGCTGCCATCAAGGATCAGAGCGATGACCAGCAGGTAGGCCAGCTCGTGTGAATGCGCGGCGTCATAAAGCAGCCCCGGCACGGAGCGTCGCAGGTGCGAGGCGAATGTGACATGTTGAACTTCGGGATCGCCGACCATGTCATTAATCGATTCGGACAATGTGGCGGCGGATCCGCCTGCCAGCGCAGTCGTCAATCCTTCGTGCGCTGCAGATACGGTCGAGTCGTCCTCTACAGGGCTGCGCAAGCGCAGGTCGACTGTCGGGTAGTCACTCGCTTTGAAGTTCGGATCTAGCGCCTGGATTCGTTCGGTCAGTGGCGGATGCGTCGCGAACATGCCGCTCAGCCTGGAGCCGATGCCAAACAACATATGGCTGACTTCCTCGGGATCCGTTGCGCGTAACAATGAGCTGCCACCGTATCCACCGATCTTCTTCAGGGCATTGGCCAGACCGTCGGTCTGGCGCGTAAATTGCACCGCCGAGGCATCCGCGAGGTACTCGCGCTGTCTGGAGACGCCGGCCTTGATTACCCGGGCGCAGAACACGCCCACGGCACCGAGAATAGTGAGGCCGAGGCCGATGATCAGAACCGCACCAGCGCCTTTGCCGCGGCGGGATGTCGCGAATCCGGTGTGGCGACCACCGCGCAGGATCATGCGGCCGATCAGTCCGAGTACCATGATGCCGAACAGCACGCCCATTAAACGAATATTGAGCCGCATGTCGCCATTCAGTACGTGGCTGAACTCATGACCGATTACGCCTTGCAGCTCATTGCGGTTGAGCAGCTCCAGTGCGCCTCGGGTGACCGCAATCGCAGCGTCACCCGGCGCGTAGCCGGCGGCGAATGCATTGATGCCACTCTCTTGCTCGAGGACATAGATATCCGGCACCGGCATGCCGGATGCGATCGCCATTTCCTCGACGACATTGCGTAGCCTGCGACGCAGCGGGTCCTGTACATTTGGAGGCACCAGCGTACCGCCCATATCTGTCGCGACACGGCCGCCGCCTTCGGAAAGGGCGGCGGTCTTATATGCGGTCGCGCCGAGTATGAAAAGCGTCGCGAACGCGGCGACACCGAGCAGAAGCGGATAATAGTCACGAACGAACCTGGCGGAATCTATGCCCCGCCCCATGTCGGAAAATAAGAACAGCGAAGCGCCGATAATGAACGTAACGCCGACAACGATCAGAGCTGTCGCAAGAACATAGACAAAAACAAGCCGCCGCGTTGTGCGGCGGGCCTGATCCTGCGCATCAAAAAAATTCAACGTGGCTCCGATCGCTCGGGCGGACGCCGGGGGCTAGGTAAACGAAACCTCGGGCACGTCACGCTTCTCTTCCGCGTCGATTTCGAGAAAACTCGCCAGCTCAAATCTGAAGAACCCGGCGATCACATTATTCGGGAAATTCTGCGCCGAATTATTGTATTGCAGGACTGAATCGTTGAAGGCCTGGCGTGAGAACGCAACCTTGTTTTCAGTAGTTGCGAGCTCTTCCTGAAGCTGCATCATGTTTTGATTTGCTTTGAGATCAGGATAAGCTTCAGACAGGGCAAACAGCCGACCAAGCGCGCCAGCCAGGGCACCTTCTGATGCACCGAGTTTCTTGATAGCCTCGGCATTGGACGGGTCGGCCTTGGCGGCCTCGAGACTGGATGATGCGGCATTGCGCGCGGTGATGACGGCTTCGAGCGTCTCGCGCTCGTGTTTGATGTAACCTTTGACCGCTTCAACAAGGTTTGGAATCAGGTCATAGCGACGGGTAAGCTGTACGTCGATCTGAGCAAAAGCATTCTTGACGCGGTTGCGTTCGTTGATCAACCGGTTGTAAATGCCAATGCCCCAGAACACAATCGCGGCAAGAATGCCGAGGAATATCAGGAATGCAATCACTGTCCCGCTCCTTGTCGAAAATTCGAATTTGGAAGCATAACGCCCGCGCAAAGCCAGTACTAGCGATGGTGGCGATCTTCGCGATTTCAATCCCTGTGCAGGCCGAGTGGGTTGGCGACGCGCGGCCATTGATGGGCACCGAGGTCAGCGTATTGCTGTGGCATGACGACCCGGCGGTCGGCGAGCAGCTCGTCGATCAGGTCTTTGCCGAGGTCGAGCGTATCAATCAGCTCATGAGCACCTACATCGAGGACAGCCGCATATCCGAGATCAATCGTCTCGCAGCGGAAGAGCCTGTGGTCGCAGGTGACGAACTGTTTCTGATTATTCGTCGTTCGCTCGATATTTCAGTGCTGACGCTTGGCGCTTTCGACATTACCTACGATAGCGTCGGGCAGCATTATGACTTTCGCAAACACCAGCGACCGGACGCCGAGACCATCGAGGCCGAGCGCCAGCACATCGACTACCGGCTCGTTGATCTCAACCAGGCTGCGGGCACGGTCAGCTTTCGGGAAAAAGGCGTGCGCATAAATCTCGGCGGAATTGCGAAAGGCTACGTCGTGGAACGCGGTGTCGACATCCTGCGCATGCACGGCATTCAGAACGCGATCGTGACGGCCGGAGGAGATTCGCGGTTGCTTGGCGATCGTAGAGGCCAGCCCTGGATGGTTGGAATACGCGATCCACGAAATGAAGGGCAGGTCGCCATTTCGGTGCCACTCGAGGATGAGGCCATATCCACGTCGGGGGATTATGAACGCTACTTCGAGGAGGGCGATGTTCGCTACCACCACATTATTCAGCCGAGAACCGGCGCTCCGGCAAGCGGTGTGCATAGTGCGACCGTGTTCGGTCCGGATGCGGTCATCACCGACGCACTGTCGACGTCGGTATTTGTCATGGGGGTCGACCAGGGTCTGCGCCTGATCGCGACGTTACCGGATTACGAAAGCATCGTCATCGACGCCGCTGGCCGCATCTACTACTCGGACGGGCTGCAACAGCCCGAAGCACAGGATTTCGATTCACCAATTACGGACGAGTAGGACCGCGCCCGGGACACTGCTCATCGGAAGTAACGCGCATCGGAGCGAGCTCCCCCAAGCAGGATCGAGACATGACGATGAAGAATGTCCCGAACACGCTTCTTCGCCGTCGCGGTTGTTGCAAAAAAAGTACCGGAAT
>Ga0224497_10001228_pt1 | contig 16586 bp, 13 predicted proteins | sample SF_Jul11_sed_USG_4_FD_167970 | JGI IMG/M metagenome (GOLD analysis project Ga0224497, IMG submission 167970) | Sediment microbial communities from San Francisco Bay, California, United States - SF_Jul11_sed_USGS_13 | ecosystem: Environmental > Aquatic > Marine > Sediment | place: USA... | reverse complement strand
AGGATGCATATCCGTTGCAGGCCAATCATATTCCCAGCGCATACATGTATGAAATAGTTCGTGGCAAATCAACAGGGCGAGTACGATGTAGCGAGTACGAAATGATCTTTCCCGAAGTGCCCAGAGGCGCTTCTTTTTTCGAACAGCAAGCCAAGGCACATTGAATTAATTATAATCTATGAAAGCCCATTTTGGGTCTTTACAGGTTCGCTCACCGCGCTATTGAACTCGTCAATCATCCGATCCCAAGTTGGCACTATCTCCATAAGACTGTTCCAGAATTCCGGATCACGACGGGCATCGAAGTCTTCCAGCGATACGCCTTGTTGCTCGACCCATGTGTAGTAGCCAAGATTAAACACCCGCTCTCGATTACGCAGGGTCATTTCCTCCATGTTATCGGTGGTTGTTGCCAACATGTAACGACCGTAACTTTCTGCGGCTGCCAGTTCATCGAATGAGCCACCAAAATCTTCCGCAGTTGCCTTGACGATCTCGGTACCATACATTTCTGCACCATCGGTTGCCACCGTCAGAACCACATCATCGGCGCCCAGCCCCATGTACCGCGCCATTTTGATAGCGCCGAGAACGTTGGCTATGGATGAAAGACCCAGATCGGCCAGCCCGTTGATAACTTCCTGACTTATACCGGTGCGCTTTTTCAAAAAGTCCCGGCCGACGGGCGTGTTAAAAACCAGGTTCAACGCGTTCGATGCCTTGTCTGTAACAGCAACCACATAATCCGTATTCATTACGTTATGAATAAATGGCACATGCTTATCGCCTATGCCCTGGATGTTATGGTCGCCATACCCGTTATTTAGAAGCGTCGGGCATTCGAGGGCCTCGACAACACAAATGTTCGTACCAAGCTGTTCTTTCAGGTAATCCCCAGCAGCGAGCGTTCCGCTGGAACCAGAGGCAGCCACATAGGCACGTGCTTTGATTTTTCCGCTGGTATTCACGGCATTAAAGATACGCTCCAGCGCCGGTCCGGTTACAGCACGATGAGCGATATAATTACCAAACTCATTAAATTGATTCAGGATTACGTTCTCAGTATCTTCAGCCATTACGTTGCAAGCGTCGTAGATTTCCTTGACGTTGCTTTCAGTGCCATAGGTCCGCACAATGTCGCTCTGATCGGTTACCCAGTTTTCCAACCACTCGAACCTTTCTCGGCTCATGCCTTCAGGTAGGACAGCTACGCTGCGGCAACCCAGAATGCGGGAAATCGCGACACCGCCCCGGCAGTAATTCCCTGTTGAAGGCCAGACAGCGCGATGATGAACTGGATCGAACTGTCCGGTAATCAATCGTGGTACGAGACAGCCGTAGGCGGCCAGCACTTTATGTGCACGGATCATCGGGAAGCGATTGCCGATAGCGACAACAATTTTTGCATCGACACCGGTCAGTTCTGACGGCAGAACGATATGTTCAGGCACATCGACCAGGCTTTTGCGATCAGCGCCGTTGTGCCAGTGCACACGGAACAGGTTACGCGCATCCGGTGAGTCGGGATCAGCGGATTGAATCCGGGACTCGATCTCGGCACGCGACGCAACCGGATCGGCTAACTGGGAGATTGTGGGCAACCTGATACCGGCTTGCCGAATCCGCTCAACAGCACGCTCATACACTTCACGATTCACGATTTCGGTTTCTAATTTAATCGACATAATTCGGCCTCGCCGCAGACTTGAGTCCACGGCACCTCATATTGGTTAAGTTCTAGCTTTCAATTATAAAAACATCCGTTCATTCGACGGGTCGAAAAAAGGCCTCAGGCTAAGCGTTGCTGCGATTGCCCTTCCTTCGACCATAACCTCGTAGTTAGCCGTTTCGAGGTCTCGTTTGTCTGTCGAACTTTGCGGTAAACTAACCAGACAAAGGCCAACGGCGGAGCCAACAGTGTAACCATAAGCAGCCGATGTCACAAAACCTGCTACTTTGCCATCTCGCAAAACTGGTTCGTTGTGATAAAGCATGGGATCTGGATCGGTAAGTTTTATGTAACAAAGATAAGGTCCGGATTTTTGGTCCCGTCTCTCCAGGTATGCTTGCTGGCCGATAAAGGAAACTGGTTTTCTGGTTTTGCACAGAAACTCGCAACCGACCTGATGGGGCGCTTCGGTATAAGACATGTCGTGGCCCCAGTGCAGGTATCCTTTTTCAATCCTCAGGGCGTTAAGCGCCTCGCCGCCAATCAGGCGAAGACCAAAGGCTCGTCCCTCATCCATCAGCACTTCAAAAACATGTTCCGCAAAATCCGGGGTTATAAAAATCTCCCAGCCGAGTTCCCCAGAAAACGAAATTCGCTGCGCCCATACCGCGGCATGCCCGACATGAAACTCTTTCCAGCTATTGAAGGGGAAGACCTCGTTCGACATATCGATTCCCGACGCTGCTTCCATAAGATCGCGACTTTTCGGCCCCATGACGGACAGGATTGCGTAAGCCGAAGTGACGTCACGCAGCCTGACATCCTCGTCAACCTGGATATGGTCGCGCAGACGAAAATAATCACGCCTGGTGCGCGACATGGAGCTCATGACCATAAAGCGGTCTTGCGCAAAACGAGCCACGGTCATGTCGCTTTCGATTCCACCACGCTGGTTGAGCATCAGCGTGTATACCAGCCGCCCCGTCTCAATCGCCATATCGTTTGTGCACAGCCGCTGCAGGAAACTCTCGGCACCCCTGCCTTCGACCAAAAGCTTACCCAGCATGGAATAGTCAATCATGGCAACGGATTCACGGGCCGCTTTTTGTTCTTGCTGTGCGTAGGCGAACCAATTTTGCCGGCCAAAGCTGTATTCGATCACTGGTTCTACACCTTCCGGCGCAAACCAGGCCGGGCGTTCCCATCCCTGAACCTCGGCGAAACAGGCCCTGTTTTCCTTCAGGGCATTGTAAAAAGGAGTTTTCCTGATGTTTCTCGCGGTAGCACGCTGATTGTTCGGCCAATGCATGGCATAGGTGCGCGTCTGGGTTTCTGGGGTTCTCTGCTGCAGATAAAGGTCGCGCGCCTGAAATTCCTCGATGCGAGCGGGATCCATGTCGTTCAAATCCTGTTGAGGAAATCCCTGCATAATCCACTGGGCCAGCGCACGTCCGGCGCCAGCTCCTGACTGGATACCTGTCGAGTTAACCCCCGCCAGAATATAATAACCCTTTAAATCGGGAGCCTCGCCGAGAATGAAATTGCCATCGTAAGAGTAACTTTCCGGGCCGTTGAAGAAGGTCCGGATTCCCGTTTCCTGCAATATCGGAACTCGCTCCAGTGCCATTTCGAGAACGTCCATAACGTCGTCTTCGACAAACGGCAGGGAATCAAAGCTAAAATCTTCGGGAATACCCGCCATGCCCCACGGTTTTACACGATTATGGGCGAAGCCAAACAGCAGCTTTCCGGCATCTTCCTTGAAGTAGGTGGAATCATCATAAGACCGCAGAACCGGTAAATCCTGCGGCAAATCGGGAATAACATCGGTAACCAGGTAATAATGCTCGCAGGCATGAAGCGGGATGTGCGCGCCGTTCTGTCGTCCCAGTTCTCGAGCCCACATTCCCGCGCAGTTGACCACGAATTCGGCTTCGACGACCCCCTTATCCGTACGCACCCCACGGACTTGCCCGGCGTGCATCAGAACTTCCTCGACCCTGGTGTCTTCGAATATTTGCGCCCCATTTGAACGGGCACCTTTCATCAAAGCCATGGTTAAATCGATTGGATTGATGTATCCGTTGCCAGGAACATAGATTCCCCCGAGAACCCCTTCGGGGTTGATTAATGGCCAACGTTCCACGATTTCTGAAACGCTGATTTCATAAGCTTCCACATCATGGATTAATGCGAAGTCCGCCTGTCGACGAAGTTCAGCCAGGCGCTCTTCATTGGTTGCAATGGAGATCGAGCCGCAACGCTTGTAACCTGTTTTCTGCCCTGTTTCGCGTTCCAGCTCTGCAAAAAGATCGGAGCCATACTTGGCAAAATTCGTCGTTGCATGACCGCCTTGCAACCGCCCGACCAGGCCTGCCGCGTGCCAGGTTGTTCCGCTTGTCAGTTTCTTCCTCTCAATCAGAACGATGTCGGTCCAACCTTCTTTGGCAAATTGATAAGCCACAGAGCAACCATGTATACCTCCGCCAATGATTGCGACCCGGGCGTGTTTCGGCAATAACGATGTCATACATGTATCCTTGAATAAATACCTTGACTAGATATTGGGTAGCTCAACTGCCGCATTTTAAATAAGCATCGAATTCTGTTTTTATATGCGACGGCAGATTTTAGGCTGGCTTTCCCTATAGTTGAAAAACTCAAGATAATACGTTTCTACAATTTGGTAGAATAACTTTTATTCCGGTTGGCGGTGATTTTATCTGGCGGGCCCCTCTAACAGCATTCTTTGCCGAAATCACGACAATCCCCCTTCGTTCAATAATTCCTTCACATGCTGGGCCTTAGAATACACCGAGTAAATTCAAAGGACTATCAGCCCTCGATTTCACGTTTTACCGAGTCAAACCTTATATTTAGAGCACCCACGCAGGCATGTTACGCACTATTTAGAGTAGTTTTTAGAAAGTAAGTTATTTCGACAAACGGCCCCTGATGTCTCATATCTGAGTAACGGCTACGGGTTGCAGATTCAACTGGTCGCTGCAACACATTGGTAAAACCGCTCCGCAAGCGTATCGTCGCGCTATTCAGTTACGACCGTAATCCTGGCACCACCTTCGATCAATGGTATATTAGGCAGCTCAGCCAGGGACTACCGAGCTAGCCATGCACGCACAAACACCGGATCTCGACCGATACCCGGTTGCCGAACGCGCCACCGTCGCCGAGCAGGTGCCGGTAATCGACGTTGCCGATGTGTTCGAGAATTCTTCGAGCGCCGCGGCGGCCGGCGCGATCGCCCAGATAGCCGAGGCCTGCAAAACCTGGGGTTTTTTCCAGGTCGTCAATCACGGCATAGGGGACGCGCAGATCCGAGACGTGTGGAAACAGACGCACGTGCTGTTCGCCTTGCCGGTCGAGGAGAAACTGGAGATCGTGCGTACCCGCGAAAATCCGTGGGGATTCTACAATAACGAGCTGACCAAGAACCAGCGCGACAAGAAAGAGGTATTCGATTTCACCAGCCACGGAATCGACCCGATATATCACCAGGCCAACCGCTGGCCGTTGCAGTATCCGCAATTCCGCGCCACGATGATGGCTTACCTCGACGCCTGTACCGGGCTGTCGCTGAAACTGCTCGAAGCCTTTTGCCTCGGCCTGGATTTGCCGGCCGACTTCATGCATCGTCACTTCGACGGCAACCATACCGGCTTCGTGCGCCTCAATTACTACCCGGTAAAGGATCCGATGGCGGAACTCGCGATCGAGCACCAGCCGACGGCCGACCTCGGCATTCACCATCATACCGACGCCGGTGCCCTGACCGTGTTGCTGCAGGACGAGGTCAGCGGACTGCAGGTATACCGTGACGGTTACTGGTACGACATCCCGACGGTCGCCGGCGCGATGGTGATCAATACCGGCGACATGATGCAGGTATGGTCAAACGATATTTACCGCGCCGCGATCCATCGCGTACTAGCGATGGACACGCGGGAGCGCTACAGCATCCCGTTCTTCTTCAATCCGGCCGCCGCCTGCCAGGTCAGCCCGCTGCCGTCGGTTGTCAGCGAGCAGAATCCGGCGCGTTACGCTGCGATCGAGTGGGGCAGCTTCCGCGGCAAACGCTCTGACGGCGATTACGCCGACTACGGCACCGAAGTACAGATCTCCCAGTACCGAATCTGAAGCGCAGTTACGGCGCCGCTTTCGGTCAGTGTTCAGATGAGCCGTTACCGCCCTCCCGGCCCCGCGAAATCCCCGTATATCACGCCCCCGGGCATGCGCGCGCTGGAAGCGGAGCTAAAGCAGATTTGGGCGAAACGGCGCGAGGTGGTCGCGGCCCTGTCGGCCGCGGCGGCGGAGGGCGATCGCTCGGAAAACGCCGAGTATATTTATCGCAAGAAAGAATTACGCGAGCTCGATCGGCGCATCCGCTACCTGCAAAAACGCATGCCCGAACTAAAAGTGGTCGAGCAGAAGCCGGCCAGCGCTGACCGGGTTTACTTCGGCGCCACGGTAACCCTCGAGGACCAGCAGGGGGATACCGTGGCCTATCGTATTGTCGGTCCCGACGAATTCGATCGCGAGTCGCATTACATCAGCGTCGATGCGCCGCTGGCGCGGTCATTGATGAAACGCGAGCTCGGCGCCGAGGTCGAAGTCGACGTGCCCAGCGGCAAACTGGTTTACACCATTACCGACATTGCTTACTGAAACGACGAGACAGGTGCATTGAAATGAAGATAACCCGCTTCGGAACCACGCTGGTAAACGTGCCGCTGGAAACGCCTATCGCGACCGCGATTCACCAGATCGAGAGCACCGGCTGCGTGCTGCTAGAGCTCGAAACCGACCAGGGCCTGGTCGGCGAAAGCTACGTGCAAACACTCAACGCCGTGCGCCTTGGCGCCCTGCGCGAAATGCTGTGCGGATTCGCCCACCAGGTCAAGGGACGTGACCCGCACATGGTCGCGCAGATCTGGCAGGACATCTGGAACGAGATGAACCCGATCGGTCACAAGGGTTTTTCGATCGCCGCGCTGACCGCGATCGATACCGCCTGCTGGGATCTGGTAGGCAAGGCTGCCGGATTGCCCCTGTACAAGGTATTCGGCGCCTGTCGGGAAAAAGTAAAGACCTACGCCAGCGGCGGCTTGTGGATGTCGCAGTCGATCGACGGCCTGGTAGAGGAAGCCGCCGCGTTCATCGACGCCGGGTTTCTGGCGATGAAGCTGCGCCTCGGCAAGACGACGATCGCGGAGGATATCGAGCGCGTGCGCGCGGTACGTGACGCGATCGGGCCCGATATCGAACTGCTCGCCGATGCCAACCAGTCGCTCACTGTGAAACATGCGATCCGGCTCGGCCGGGAGCTCGAACAATTCGACCTGTTATGGTTCGAGGAGCCGGTGGTCTATCACAACCTCGCAGGTTGCGCCGAGGTGCGCGCCGCGCTCGCTACCCCGATCGCCGCCGGCGAAACCGAATATACCCGTTACGGCATGCGCGATATTCTCGAAGCCGGTGCCGTCGACGTGCTGATGCCGGACCTGCAGCGCATCGGCGGGCTTAGCGAAATGCGGCGCGTCGCCGCGCTGGCGTCCGCCTACGAAATCCCGATCTCGACTCATCTCTTTACCGAGCACAGCCTCAGTATCGCCGGCGCCGAGGCCAATTGTATCTCGGTCGAACACATGCCCTGGAACGCACCCCTGTTCAACGAAGCGATGGATATCAGCGACGGCATGATTATCATCCCCGACCGCCCCGGCACCGGTTTTAGTTTTGACAGGAAGGCGATTAAACGTTTTAGTGTCTGATTATGGCGTTTCTCGAAGGCAACAAGATCTCCGGCCGGTTCTTCACCCGGCTGTTGCTGTTGCTGCTGGCCGCGGCCAGCGCCGGCCCGGCGCAGGCCTTCATCAATCGCAGTTACAGTTCGCTCGCAGAGGCGCAGCCCTTCGACGGAGATTTCGTCGACATTCTGCGCCAGGGCAAGTTGCGCATACTGTTGACCCGTGATTTCACCAGCGCTTCCTATTTACCGCGCAGCCGTTCTCCGCTCGCCGAACAGCAACGAATCGCCGAGGAATTCGCGCTATCGCACGGCCTGATCCCCGAACTCGTCATCGTCGACAATTTTTCCAAGCTGATCCCTGCGCTGGAAGCGGGCCAGGGCGATATCATCGTCGATAACCTCACGATCAACGATCAGCGTCTCAGGACGATTTCATTCTCGGTGCCGGTCGATCATGTCAGGGAGCAGGTAATCGTCGCGAAAGACGATAAATCGGTGCAGCGCGTGCGCGATCTCGACGGCAAATCTGTCATGGTGAACCGGGGTTCGACTTTCTGGCATGCGCTCAAATGGCTCAAGCAAAACAGCTATCCCCATATAGAAATTATCGAGACGCCGGACGGGGTGCAGATCGAAGACGTGCTCGACGATCTCGCCGCCGGGAAAATAGATGCGACGATCATGGACAGCAACCTGGTCGAGATCTACCAGTCGTACCGGGACGACTTCAGGGTCGCGGCCAATTTCAGCAGCCAGCGCGATATCAGCTGGGGAGTGCGCAAGAATGCGCCGCAGCTGGTTAGCGAAATCAATCGTTACCTGCAGCTCGAGCACCGGGTCGAAGATCACGACAGGCGTTATACCGGCGATTTCGATCAGATCAGGAATCGCCGCGTGCTGCGGGTATTGCTGCGCAACAACGCGGCCTCGTATTTCATCTATCGCGGAGAATTGATGGGTTTCGAGTATGAGCTGGCGCGCGAGTTTGCCGACTACCATGGACTGCGTCTCGAGGTCGTGGTGCCGCCCAGCCACGCCGAAATGACGACCTGGCTGCTCGAGGGCAGGGCCGACATCGCGATGAGTTTTCTCGAACCCGAGCATAAGCAGCGCGGTCTCGGGGTGGCGTTTTCGCGGCCTTATCACTACGCGCAACAGCACATTGTCGTGCGCCAGGACGACCAGGCCGGTTCGCTGCAGGACCTCGAATACCGAACGGTTTTCGCGCGCCATCACAGCCGTTACTGGGAGCGGTTATCCCAACTTCAGGAGCAGGGTGCGCGTTTCAGCTTGCGCGCAACCGAGGACAGCGTCGAAACCGAAGAGCTGATACAGATGGTCTCGCGTGGCAAGTACAAGGCGACCCTGGCGGACGAGCATTTGCTCGATATCGAACTTGCCAAGGGCTTACCGGTGCGTTCGGCTTACGCGCTCGACGGAGAAATTCCACACGCGGTTGCCTTGCGCGAGCGCAATCCGCAGCTGCAACAGGCGCTCGACGAGTTTATCGAGCGTATTTACCGCAGCGAGTTCTATAATGTTACTTACGACAAGTATTTCAAGAACCCCCGTTCGGTGCAGCGCCTCGCGCGCGGTCGCGTCGTCGACGCGTTGAAGGGCCGTATTTCTCCATACGACGACCTGGTGCGAAAATACGCCAGCAGCTACGGCTTCGACTGGCGCCTGGTAACCGCGCAAATGTACCAGGAGAGCAAGTTCAATCCGAAAGCGAAATCGCCGGTCGGCGCGCGCGGCCTGATGCAATTGATGCCGCGCACCGCGAAGTCGATGGGGGTCAAGGACATCGTCGATCCCGCCAGCAGTATTCGCGGCGGTATCAGGTACCTGGACTGGCTGCGGGATCGTTTTGAGGCGGATTTACCGATTTCGGAGCGCATCTGGTTTACGCTCGCGGCCTATAATGCCGGCGCCGGTCACGTGCATGACGCCCGCCGTCTCGCGAAACGGCTCGGATTCGACCCGAATCGCTGGTTCGGGCATACCGAGGAGGCGATGCTGCTGCTGGCGAAGAAGGAACACGCGAAGAAAGCGCGCTACGGCTATATCAACGGCTGGGAGCCGGTCAACTACGTGCGTGATATCCGGCAGCGCTTCGAAGCCTATATCGACCTCAGCGGAGAGATCGCCCTCCTCGACAACTAAGTATTGTGTCCCCTTATCTTGGGATGAGTATTGTGTCCCCGGAATTCAGGCTGTTGCGAGGGCCTTGAGGTCGGTGGCCGGATCGGCAACTTGCTGTTGCGTCGGATTCTTGCCCGCTTCGATCATCTTACTGCCGAAAGCATAGGCCCTGGGATCGTTCATCGCGTCGACCGCGAGCAATCGCTCGCCGCGGTAATACCAGACCGACATGCTGGATTCGCTTGCGCCGTGACGCACCACGGTCTGGTCGTGCCCCAGGTTGAGGCCGACGATTTGCAGCTTGCAATCGTACTGGTCCGACCAGAACCACGGCAGCGCCGTGTAGGTGACGTCTTCGCCGGCCAGCACGCGCGCGATCAGGTCGCCCTGGTCGGCCGCGTTCTGTACCGATTCGAGCCGGATGTGCCTGCCGTCGCGGGTAAAGTTGCTGCAATCCCCGGCGGCGAATATATTCGCATCCTCAGTCTGGCAGATTTCGTTTACGCAAATGCCGTTGTCGCAGTCGAGGCCGGCCGCCGTGGCAAGTTCGACATTCGGGCTCGCGCCGATACCGACCAGCACCAGGTCGGCGGCGATCACTTCACCGCTCTCCATTTCAGCGCCACAAACCCTGCCGTCTTTTTCCAGCAGCCTCAGCATGCGCGCCGATTCGCGTATATCGACGCCGTGGTCCGAGTGCAGCTTGCGGAAATAGCTCGACGTGGCGTCTGCAGCGACGCGTTGCAGGATCCGGTCCGCCATTTCCAGCAGCGTAACCTCGAGCCCGAGCTGGCGTCCCACGGCCGCGGCTTCGAGCCCGATATAGCCGCCGCCGACGATCAGCAGCCTGCGCCCTGCCTGGAACTCGGTCGACATCATGTCGATGTCGCCGATGTCACGCAGGGTATAGACGCCAGGCAGGTTTCCACCGGCTTCGGCGGGCAGTTTACGCGGCCGGGACCCGGTACAGAGAATCAGCTTGTCGTAGTCGATGACGTCGCCGTCGGCGCTGACCACCTGCTTGTCTGCGCGCCTGATTTCGACGACGCGCGTGTTGAAACGGGTTGCGACACCCTGTGCTACGTACCATTCCAGCGGCCGAATAAAAAGACGTTCGCGCTCGAGCTGGCCGAGCAGGTACTTCTTCGACAGCGGCGGGCGCTGGTAAGGTGGGTGAGGTTCGTTGCCGATCAACAGCAGCGGCGTAGCGTTGCCGAGGGCGACGTGTCGTGAAATAAAGGAGGCCGCGGCCTGGCCCGCACCGACGATGACAACGGGCGCGGGCATTTAGTTAATCCGGTTCGGGCACATAGAGCACCAGGCCGTCGAGCTCCGCCGAGGCGATGATCTGGCAGCTGAGCCTGCTATTGTCTGCGCGCTCGACGTCGGTCATTTCCAGCATGGTGTCTTCGATTTCGTCAACGTCACCGGTTCTGGCATACCACTCGGGATCGACGAAGACGTGGCAGGTGGCGCAGGAGAGACAGCCGCCGCACTCGCCTTCGATGTGAGGCACGTTGTTGGCGGTGGCGGCCTCCATCAGGTTCAGGCCGTCTTTGACGTCGGCGCTAATTTCGCTGCCGTCCTCCATTTTCCAGGTGATTTTCGCCATCTCGTTCGCTAATGATAAGGAGTGTAAAAACCGCGTAATGTATCCTTTTTTATGGCCGATGTCTTTGCAATTTCGCCGATTTTTTCATTCCCCGGCAAACTCTGTCGCGCTGGACTGGAGCAGCTGCCAGAGCTTTTCCAGGTGCGCGCGCTCGGTAGTCTCGACGCCGATGGAGACCCGCACCATCCAGCGGCCGTCGAGTTTGGACGGACTCATGAACGCCGCCCCGGAACGGTTCAGGGCGTTTACCCAGGACAGCGTATGCCGGTCCAGCGCGTCGCCCTCGAGCCCCGGCGGTTGGTGGCGAATACAGACGGTCTGCAGATTGACCGGCGCCAGCACGCGCCAGTGTTCGGCTGCCGCAACCTGTTCGGCAAACCAGCGCGCATTGTCGAGGTCGCGGCGCAGGCGCACGCGGATCGCGTCGATACCGTCGATGCCGAGGTGATACCAGAGCTTGAGCGCGCGAAAGCGCCGCCCCAGCGGGATACCCCAGTCGCGATACTGGCGCACCTCGTCATCGACGCTGGAGCGCAGGTAGCTCGGGTTGGTGGACATGACGCGCACCAGGTGTTCGACGTCGCGCACGTAAAACAACGAGCAATCGAGGATCGTGCCCATCCACTTGTGCGGGTTCCACGAAATCGAATCGGCATGCTCGACACCTTCCCAGAGGTGGCGGCATTCGGGCAGCAGCATGGCACTGCCGGCCATGGCCGCGTCGACGTGCAGCCAGATCGCGTGCTCGGCGGCTATTTCAGCCATCTCGGCGACCGGGTCGAAGGCGGTGATCCCGGTGGAACCGGTCGATGCCACGATCGCGCAGGGCAGTTTGCCGGCGGCGAAATCGCGTTCGATCTGCGCGGCGAGCGCGGTCGGCGACATCGCTCGCGTAACCGGATCCATGCCTACGAGGCGCAGATTTTCACGGCCGAAGCCCGCCAGCAGCGCGGCCTTGATGACCGAGGAATGCGCCTCCTCGGTGGTATAGACGATCAGGGGCTTGTCTTCCGCCTGCAGGCCGCCGTGGTTCGCGGAATATTCGCTGACGCTTTCACGCGCGATCAGTAACGCCGTCAGGCAGGCGGTAGAAGCCGTGTCCTGGATGCAGCCCTGCCAGTTTTGCGATAGCCCGGTTAGCTGTCGCATCCAGTCGCAGACGACTTCCTCGAGTTCCGTCGCTGCAGGGCAGCTCTCCCAGGAAATGCCCAGCGTGCCGAGGCCCGAACTCGCGATATCGCCGAGCGTCGATGCAAGCGAGGCGTTCGCAGGAAACCAGCCGTAATGCATCGGGTGCTGTACCTGGGTGATACCGGGCACGATCTTCTGTTCCAGTTCATGCAACATCTGGTCGGCGCCGAGCGGCGCCTGCGGTGGCGACGACGCAAAGCCGCGGCGGATGTCGCCCGGCTCGACCTGGGCGCGCACCGGGCGCTGTTCGATACTGCCGCGGTAGTCCGCGATCCAGTCAATGAGCCGATGGCCGGCGGCACGGAATTCTTCGGGGGTCATGAAAGTTCTCGTATTGGATTCTCGGGCTTCTCAAAATCGAATTTTCAGGTATCGTTGGAACCGGAGTCAATCATTAACGAGCAGGCATAAGAAACTATGAACAAGGCGATCCGGATAGCGATTCTGGATGCGGTTCCCGAGAGTTACTGGGCGGATGATCGAGGCATAACCGACTCGCAGAAATTTATCGACCTGCTGCAACCGTTCAACGCGAATGCCCGGTTCGACGCGTATTACGTATCCAAAAATCAGTTTCCCGGTAGCATCGGAGATTATGACGCCATCCTGGTTACCGGCAGCCCGTGCAGCGTGCACGACGAGCATGGCTGGATTGCGCGGCTAGCCGACCTGGTGCGGGAATCGGCCGGTCGTGGAATCCGCGTGATCGGTTCCTGCTTCGGGCACCAGCTGGTGGCGCGGGCATTCGGCGGGGAGGTGGGTCACAATGAAAATGGCTGGTTGATCGGCAATTTTGACTTGCGCATCACCGCCAGGTACGACTGGATGGAGCCCGCCGCCGAGGTTACCGGGATGTATCATTTCAACCAGGAGCGGGTTACGCGGTTACCCGAGGGTGCGCGGGGATTTGCCCATATCGACCACTATGCCGATCATGGATACACGATCGGGGACAACGTCATGTGCTTCCAGGGACACCCCGAACAGTCGAGGCTATCGATGATAAACTTTCTTAAGACCACAGCAAGCGTGACCCCGGAACAGCGCGAGCGCGCCACGCGCAACCTCGAGGCCGCGCAACCCGATGCGCATATCTGGGGTGAATGGATGATGCGTTTCCTGCTGGCCTGAATCGGCCGCACATAACCAGGGGAGACCAGAATGAAAATAATCGCGGGATTAATAACCTTGACGAGCTGCGTCATGCCGGCTTACGCCGCCGATATCGAAAATGGCGATGACCTGCACTTCGAACACTGCACCGGTTGCCACGACTCCGCCGTCTACACGCGGGAAAACCGCAACGTCCAGTCCTACCAGCGGCTTGGCGTCCAGGTGCGTTTTTGCAAGGACAGCCTCGGCCTGACCTGGTTCGACGACGAGGTCGAAGACGTGATCGAGTTCCTGAACCAGAAGTATTACCACTTCAAGAACTAGAGCGCTTCACGCTGGTCCGTCCGGGAAATCCGGCTTGCGGGTATCTTGCCGCTCGCGGAATACCCGCGACGTCGCGATCAGCCCGGACGAAGCGATTTCGAGCAACGGCCGCCCGCAACCGGGATGGCTGTCGGAGTTGGGCGTGTTACCAAGCGGGCTGGAAATACCTGGTCGTAGCGGCCTGTTTACTGGCCGTAGACTACGATCGACATGCGCAGGAGCAATTTCGTAAAAAACTCGACGTCCTCTTTCGTCAGATCCCGGTGCGTCGCCAGAAACGTTTCGACCGGCACTCCGGACGCCGCACCGGTCAGCTCGCCCGCCCTGGTGAATATCGACTTGCGCACGAATGTCGTGGCGCTTTCGTGGCAGCCGCTACATTCGTTTCCAAAACGTGCCGGCGTATTTGCCTGCGCACGCAGCAAGTCGTAAAGCGCTTCGATCCCGTGCCCCGGGATATAATGATTGCGCAAGAACAGGCGCAGGTTCTCGACATGATGTTGTCCCTGCAGTTTGTCGTCGATTACCCACAGGTACTTGCCCGAAAATTCGCCGGCTTCTCCGTGGCACTGTTCGCAGCGATTACCCCATAGCGCGTTGGCGTCCATTGCCTCCGCCACCCCGGGTTGCAGGAACAACAGCGTGGCAATCAGGATTGAAAAGGTGATTCGCATCATGGGTATACCGGTCCTGCTATCTTTGGTAAAAGACGCGCTACCATCTGCCGATGATGACTCCCATCGATTCGTTGCGCTCGGGACCCATGCCAGCCAGGTCCTCGTAAACGGTGCCGATCCTGGGTTTCAGACGCCGGCGCCAGTCGAACAGCAGGCGCCGCATTTCCGAGCGTATCTTTTTATGCGTCGGATCACCGCCGAGATCGAGCAGCTCGTGCGGATCTTTTTGCAGGTCGAATAGCTGCGGACGGAAAACATGGTGGTGAATATATTTCCAGCGCTTGTGCCGTATCATGGTGGCGCGGCAATCGTAAGGCGCGAGGTCCAGCAGGCTACGCACGCCGCGCGCGGAAAAATCTATCTCGCTGACCGCGCACTGGCGCCAGTCGCGCGGGGCCACCCGCGAGCGCAGCAGCGGCATCAGCGAATGACCCTCGACGCGCTCGTGATTGATATTGCCGCCGGCATATTCGACGAAGGTCGGCAGCAGATCTATCGCCTCGACCATTTCGTTGCAGACGCTGCCGCGGGTTTCGTCGGCGGTCGAGTTGGGATTGACGATAACCAGGGGAATTTTCGCCGATGGCTCGTGGAACAGGTCTTTTTCGCCGAGCCAGTGATCGCCGAGGTACTCTCCGTGGTCGCTGCTGAATACGATCATCGTCCTGTCGAACATATCGCGCTGCTTCAGGTAGTCGAACAGGCGCCCGAGCTGGTCGTCGACCTGTTTGACCAGTCCCATGTAAACCGGGATCAGGCGTTCGCGCACGTCGTCGCGGGTCCAGGTTTCGCTGTATTCCTGTTGCATGAAGGCCCGGTACACCGGGTGAGGATCGAGCTGTTCCGCGTCGGAACGCACCACGTCCTGCACCGCATCGGCGCCGAAAAGATTGTGGTAGGGACTCGGCGCAATCAGCGGCCAGTGCGGCTTGATATACGACAGGTGCAGGCACCAGGGTTGATCGCCCTGTTGCTGCTCCAGGAAATCGATCGCGCGACCGGTGAGAAACGGCGTCTCGGAATGCGCCTCGGCGACGCGTGCCGGGTAGACCGAGTTACGCAGGCGCCAGCCCGAACGGATATTGCCATCCCTGTCCTCGGCGCTGTTGGCATAGTCCTGCCAGGGATTGTCGCCGGCATAGCCGACCGAATTCAAAAAGGCGGTGTAACCCTGGTGTTCGGGCAGCAGCGCGTCGGGATACAGGCCCTCGTGCCATTCGAAGGGTTCGAATCCACCGCAGGCAGCCGCGCGGGCATAGCTCGACTCGAGGTCTACGCCGAATGCCGCGAGCATCTCGGGATCCTTGCGATTGTCCGCCTTGCCGACCAGCGCGCTGCGATAGCCCAGGGGTCTGAGATAGTCGGCAATCGTCAGGTCGTCGAGCCTGGTCGGATCCTCGTTACACATGACGCCATGGCTGGACAGGTAGCGACCGGTATAGAAACTCGTGCGCGACGGGCCGCACAGCGGCGACTGGCAATAGGCGTTGGCAAAGCGGACGCCGCGCGCCGCCAGCGCATCGATGTTCGGGGTATGCAGTTTCTGGTGGCCGTAGCAGGACAGGTAATCCCAGCGCAACTGGTCGCACATGATAAACAGAATATTTCGCGGCATCGGCAATAATCCGGAGAAATCAGGGGCACAATACTTAATTGCAGTTCCGGGGACACAATACTCGATTTTTTATCATCGGTAAAAATCTGGGTCTGTCGATGAATTAAGTATTGTGTCCCCGCAATTATTAATCGATGACGAGGTCGCCGAGGTAGGGGAGGTTAAACGCGTTGACGATCGGAGCAATGCGGACGCCCTTGCGCGCGGCCCAGGCCAGGTTTTCCCAGTGCAGCGGGATGAAAGCGGCGTCCTGGTAGATCCTCGCCTCGATACCCTGCAACATTTCGGCACGCTTTTTCGGATCGGTTTCGGCGTTCGACTGGACAGTCATCTGGTCGACGTATTCGCTCGAGTAGTTACCCGCGTTGTAAGCGCCCATACCGGTGCTCGGGTTCGGGGTCATCGCCAGGAATTCGAAAAAGTTGGCGCTGTCCTCGGTATCCGAGCGCCAGCCGATCATCATGATATCCGCGGTG
>Ga0224497_10001227_pt1 | contig 16598 bp, 17 predicted proteins | sample SF_Jul11_sed_USG_4_FD_167970 | JGI IMG/M metagenome (GOLD analysis project Ga0224497, IMG submission 167970) | Sediment microbial communities from San Francisco Bay, California, United States - SF_Jul11_sed_USGS_13 | ecosystem: Environmental > Aquatic > Marine > Sediment | place: USA... | reverse complement strand
AACCGATCAACAAACTTGATGAGCTAAACCGTCTCTTAATCTAAAACTCCATTAGTCCGAATTCTTTTGACGACGTACAGTGGCGCTACGAGGTGACGAATGCCGGCAACGTGCCGTTGTCGAACATCCACGTCAGTGATAACCGGGGTGTGGTACCGGTCTACGTCAGTGGTGATGCCAACAACGACGGCATCCTGGACCTGAGCGAGACGTGGGTCTATGAAGCCAGCGGTACGGCGGGTGCGGGCGACTACGCCAACATCGGCACATCGACGGGTGACTACACGGACGACCACGGCAACTCGGAGACGGCCAACGACTCCGACGACAGCTCCTACTTTGGCGGCAATCCGGCGATCGACATCGTCAAGACCACCAACGGTACAGACGGCAGCGAGATCCTCGAGGGCACCACGGTGACATGGACCTACACGGTGACCAATGCCGGCAACGTGCCGCTGGGGAACATCCAGGTCAGCGATAACCAGGGCGTGATTCCGCTCTTCGTCAGTGGCGACGCCAACAACGACGACATCCTGGACCTGACCGAGACGTGGGTCTACGAGGCCACGGGTACGGCGGGTACGGGCGACTATGCCAACGTTGGCACATCGACCCGTGACTAAACGGACGACCACGGCAACTCGGAGACGGCTAACGACAGCGACGATTCGTCGTACTTTGGTGGTGACCCGGCTATCAGCATCGTCAAGACCTTTACCGACGATTCTGTGATCGCAGGTAATGGGGCCGACCCGTTTAATGTGATCAGCACGTTCAAGCTGTTGGTGACCAACGAAGGGAACGTGCCGCTCAGTGGCGTACTTGTCACCGACTTGGTAGATCTTCGCCTAGATGTATCCGGTGTGGAAGTGACGACGCCGACGGCAGCAGGCGGTGAAGACTGCAATGCTTCTGCTGGTCAAAGCGTATCATGTACCATTCCAACGCTGGCGGCAGGTGAGTCTGCTGAGATCACGGTCAGCTTCGCGGTCGACGCCTCAGTGCCCGAAGCGCTCGGTGTTTCCAACACAGCCGATGTCGAGGGTGACTACACCGATGATCACAACAACTCCGAGACCGTCGATGACGCCAGCACGGACACCATCAACATCCTCACCGAGATCGAACTGGATATCGTTAAGACCTTCTATAGGTTTGACGATGATGGTAATCGGGTCGACGCCGTAACGGGTCCCGAAGGCGAGCCTACACTGGAACAGGGAACGAACGGGTTCTTCGAGCTCACTGTGTCTAACTCAGGTCCGTCCGATGCGGTCGATGTGCTAGTGACAGATACGGTGAACGGATCGCTCACGGTGGTGGATGTCCAACCGCAACCTGAATGCGTGGCGTCGATCGACGACAACGACACGCCCGGGGACACGAGCGATGATACGTTTACCCAGGATCTGTCATGCACGTTTGACATCCCCGTCGGTGATGAGGTGGTCGTCACTGTGGAGTACACAGCGGCGCCATTCTTGGATCCGAATGCTGGATCACCGTACGGCACGCAGGAGGGCGACGACTTCCGCTTTGTGTTCGTCAACGGATACATCCTGGAAGGCTCGAGCGACACCGACGGTGCGGCGACCCTGATTCTCACCGCCCCGGATGGCACTTCGCAGATGTTCCCGTACGATGGTACCAAGAACGAAGTGAACTTCGATCCGTCATTGTCGACTGATCCCAATATCCCGGCCGGCGTGATGTTCACCATGCACCTCTCCTGCTCCGATGCCTTTATCGGCGGTTGGGGACAGTCAGGTGGTCCGACTGAGGGTGTGGACACGGAATGGCAGATCTCGTCCTACTCGATCTTGCGATACAACCAGAACGGCTTCTTCAAGGGCTGTGGCGACGTGGTCGAGCCGGCAGATGTGCCCAACACGGCGTTTGCCGATGGGACCGACTCCAATTCACCACCAGTCTCGGAGTTGGTGTCCGATACTGCAACGGTGCAGGTCATCCGCCAGCTCAAGATCGAAATCCGTAACGATCCCGTGATCAAGGGCAAGAAGATGGACGTGCTGCTGAATAACACCGGTGAGGATGTTCTGACCATCACGTAGGTCGAACTCACCGAGACCGCCAACATCGGCGATCTGGTGGAGGTGAGTTTCGGTGGTAGGAACACGATCTACGATGGACCGGGGCTCTCTTCTCCGGCGACGATCACCGATTTCGTGTCGGGTGCCGACCTCACCATCGATCCGGGTCAGGCGCTCAAGCTGGGCTTCTTCTTCCAGAACAAGACTAAGTCCGGTACCTACACGGTCAAGGTCACGCTTGAGGGCGGGCTCACGACGGAGGTGACGACGATCAGCGCGGATCTCTGATCGAATCCTCGGCTGACTGACTGAGCCTGTAGCAGGGCAGGCAGCCAAGGGTGTGAGTCGCAGCAAGGGGACGGATTTATTTTTTAAACCGCGGATGGGAGGTCGATCCCGTGGATCGACCTCGAAAGGTGCGCACTTTACCACTGAGCGCGGCCCATGAGCGAAGACCCTGGCCTCGGCCCGGGTCTTCGCCAGGTCAGGGACGCATACCCAGCTCGTTTTCTTGTCATCGCAAGCAAGAAAAAGCGGAAAGATAGATTCTTCCCAAACACGATAACGGTATAACGGTTGTGTCCGCGCCGGATATAATGACATCTGAACGGACCAATCGCCCGCACCTCCTTTCCGGATCAGGTTACCCCTGCATACGATGACCAATAGAAAGACAAATTTGTCCCCTTTTTACAAGAATCGCGGGGGCTGGGCGTGGGTAGTGCTGTCTGCCATGCTGGTGTTTGGTGTGTCGGGGCGTGCTGAGGCGGCTGCCCCCGACTTGCGCGATCAGCTGCGTGATCTCGCGCAACAAGAGGGTTTCGAGATTCGGGGGCTCGATCTGGTCACGCGGGAGCCGGCTAGGGCCGTCACGGGGGACCTCCGTTATCAGATCAAGCGCATGCTCGCCGATTACAACTATGTCGTCGTCGACAATGGCCCGGGCGCGATCGAGAAGGTGATCATACTGGCGCGGGGTCGGGATGATACGGTGTATCTTGAACAATCCGCGATCCACGCCGTAACGGCCTCCGGCGAGCACATCATCCCTGTCCGGCGCATGGGGGCGCATCAGCTCGTCGAAGCGGTCCTGGTCGGCCCCGGACAGGTGCCCCAAACGGTCTCACTGATGGTCGATACCGGGGCCTCGACGGTGGTGCTGCCGCAGTCCATGATCGGCCAGCTGGGCTTCGAAGTGGGCGAGTTGCGCGATGGCTGGACGCAAACCGCCAACGGCAGGGTACGCGCGAAGGTGGGTAAGCTGCATTCCATCGCTGTTGGCACCGCTATGGCGCCGGATGTGACGGTGATGTTTCTGGAGGATAACCGGTTGAGTGGTGCCAAGCTGCTGGGGATGAGTTTTTTGCAGCGCTTTCGCATGACAATCGACGATGCCAATGGACGGATTATTCTGGTCAACAAGTGATGCAAAAAGAGGACAGATTCATTTTCCTTCCGAGGACGGCCGGGTCCGCGGTGGTCAACTTTGGACAATATGATGAGGGGTGTGTGGAACAATCACTCGCGCCAACTGTGGCAGATTGAACTCCTTTCTTGAATTAGGTTAACAGGCTATAAGACTATGAATAGAAAATTATTTTTGCCCCCTTTTTGGGCACTCGTTGCGGCGACCGTGCTGGCCAGCAATCTGGCTCAGGCGACAGAGGTGCCGCAGGAAACCTATCAGGACATGCCGGTCGGTTTTACCGACGAGGGTTATGCGTTTGTCGGCAATCCCGACGCCTCCGTGATCCTCGAGGAATGGAGCGATTACCTGTGCCCGTTCTGCGGACGGCACTTCAGCCAGACACTACCCGGCCTGCTCGATCAATACGTACGCGGCGGAAAAGTGAAACTGGTGTTTCGCGACTTTCCGCTGGTCTCACTGCATCCGACCGCGCCTAAAGGGCACGTGGCCGCGCTGTGCGTGGGCGAGCAAAGCGCAGCCAGGTACTGGGCCATGCATGACGCGTTGTTCCAGCGCCAGCAGGAGTGGAACCGGTTGCCCGATCCGAGTGATTTTCTCGCGGACGTCGCCAAGGAGGTTGGCGCGGACATGGCGGCCCTGGAGGCGTGCATCGCCAAGGGCGACAAGCAGGCATTCGTCGACCGGAGCGTGCAGGAGGGGCAGGCGCTGGGCTACAACGGCACTCCCAGCTTTCGTTTCGCATCGATAAAGCACGACGAGACCTACAACCTGGTAGGGGCGCAGCCCATCGCCCGTTTCGCTAGGCTGGCCGATCCGTTGATTGCCGGTGAGAAGCCGCCGGAAGAGCCCAAGCCTGAGCCGCCAGAGCTACCACAATGGGCCAAGCCGGAGGGTTTGGTGCCAGACCCCACCCGGCCCGGTTACAACCAGGCGGGCGATGCCTACAAGGGCGACCCGAAGGCGAAACTGGTGGTGGTCGAGTTCAACGATTTCCAGTGCCCGGCCTGCCGCCGGCACGCGCTGGAAGGCCAACCGCGGATCGACACCGAATTGGTCGACACCGGTAAGGTCTTATGGGTGACCAAACATTTCCCGCTGCGTATCCATCCGTATGCGGCGCTGGCCGCGGTGACGGCGGAGTGCGCCGGAGAACAGGGTAAATTCTGGGAGATGCACCATCTGTTGTTCGACCAGACCGACCAGTGGGCCACGGAGGACGCCGAAAACGCCTTGGTGGCGCTGGCCGAGTCCGTGCCGCTCGACCATTCCCGATTCGTGACCTGCTTCAACGGGCGCAAGGGGTTGGAGCGGGTGTTACACGACTTGTACGACGCCCAGGGCGTGGTGCAGAGCACGCCGACCTTCATCATTATCGCAGGCGGGCGGGGCAGCGTGATGAAGGGTGCGCGGCCGGCGGATCAGTTCATCGCTCTGTTGTCCAAGCGACTCGAGGCGATCGCCGCCGGCGAGGAAAGCCCGAATAAGGCCAGCGCTGCGTCGCCAGCCACAGCCGCGCCGCCGGGTTCTTAGACAAAACTGGACGGCGGTTTTTTTAAGGAAAAACACGGCCGTCCCATTCTATTGAGAAGAAGCGGGTCATGTTCGCCGACGCCTATGAGAAAGCAGCTGCTTACACGTTCCCGGTCGTGGTCTCGACGCGCTCCTGGCGTGCTACGGTCAGCTCGGTCTTGGCGGCGTTCGTGATTCTCAATGAGTAAGCGCCAAAGGAACAACCCCCGGTTGAGCTCCTCGTCGCAGCGGCGATGTGCACAAGTCGGAGACTCGCGGTGTGGTGCGGGCGGGTATAATGAACGGCAGACGGTGGTAAGCGCGCGGTGAGGTAAATGTGATGCAGCTGCAGATCGAACCGCGGAAGGATTTGCCATTGCGCATTCGGGAGCACCCGGCGCGACCGATGAACCTCATCGTGTTGACTGCGGTGGGCGTCTGTTTGGCGGTGGTTGTGGCTTTAGCGTGGATTTATTACTCCGGCGAGGAAAACAGTACGGGTTTGCGGGTAGCAGACGAAACCCGCACCGTTGAATCGGGCGCGGCAGATCAAACTCCGCAACCCGCGGGCGGGATGCCTGAGTTCTCTAGCCTCGAACGTGACGAGTCGAGCGGTGCGGTCAGCCCTGATCCGACGTCAGCGGCTTCAAATAACAATCCCTTCAGTTCGAGTCCTTCGCAAGCTTTTGTCAGCGACGACGAGGTCCAAGCGTTCGTCCAGGAAAAACAGCCCGTGGCGCAGACGGTCGTCCGTACGCCCAAACAGCGCGATGCGCCGAAGAAGGTTGCCGCTCCGCTCGGCGATCTTGCGATTTCGGGGCGCGTAATGACCCGCGCCGGGAGGCCGGTGTCCGGCATCGCGCTGACCGCGACGGCGGGTCAAGTGGTCGATCAGGATAAGGGCAAGTTAGTGCTGGCGCGCGGTAATCATCACGAGACGACCAGTGGGTACGACGGCGCCTATAAGTTTCAGCAGCTCGCGGACGGTGAGTATCACCTCCGCACGACGGCCACCCGGCAATATGCCGAGGCGCGCATGTCGGTGCGCGCCGGCGTGGATTTTGCCGATCTCGTGCTCACGGCACATTGGGACTTGCGCGTGCACGGTGTCGTCTCGACGCCGGCAGGGGAGCCGCTGCGAGGGACGCAGGTGCAGCCCTTGATCCACGCGGTAAAAGCCGTCAGCACGGACAAGGACGGCGAATACGCGTTCGCAGTGAAAGTGATGGAGACCGCGCAAAACTTGGTCATTAATGCTTCCAAGGACGGTTATAAAGACAAAAAGGTCAGCCTCAAGGTGGCCAAGGCGAACGCCGGGAACGACGTTGCATTAAACATTGTCATGGAACCGGAACCGACGGCACTCGCCGTAGTCTCCGGGTCCGTGCACAGTTCGTTGGGTGAGCCGGTCGCCGGCCAGCGCATCCAGATGTCTTCCACGCGGGCGCGCGAGAACTATAGCGCCACCAGCGACAAAGACGGGAAGTTCGTCATAGAAGGAGTAGAAGTCAGCGATGACTATATGTTGTCGATCAACGCCGCGGATGCCTATGAGGACTACTTCGAACGAAACCTGCAGGTCACCGATGACGGTCTGACCCTCAGCATCGAACTTAAGGCCAAAGACGTCGGCACGCTGACCGGGCAGATGGTGGATCTGTATGGGAACGCTATCTCCCACTTCAGTCTGGTGCTGCAGAGGAAAAAGACCTCTTATTACAACGCGCGCGTGGTCGGGGATGCGGTGGGTGCATTCCTGGTCGAGAATGCCCCGGCGGGCGAACTGCGTTTCAAAACCAAATCGAATCCGTACCACCGGATCGAGGGTATCCGGCTTGCGGCGGGTGACGAGCACGACGTGATGATCGTCCTGGACTCGGGGTACGACGAGATCCGTGGCCGGGTGGAGGACGGCCGGTTAAATCCGGTGGCGGTGCCCAATATCACCCTGACCTGGGCACACCAACAGAAAGGCATTCGTAGTACCTCGCGGCGCACGACGGCTGCCGACGAGCAGGGGAACTTCGCCTTCACCCAGATTGGCCCAGGCCCACACACCATTAGGATCAACGCGCCCGGTTACAAACCAGTTCAATTCAACCACGATGTCACCGAGAGCGGATCCGATGTCGTGGTGCGGCTGGAAGACCAATGATTGAGGTGTTGCCTACACCGGTATCGTACGTGTATGTCGTCAGCCCATTTGATTCGATATGCATTTGCGCATTGCGTAGTCCTGGGCATCTGTGCGCTTACTCGTAAGTGTGCTCGCGGGCTTTCCTTCCTGCCCCTGGTGCAGTCATAATCCCCCGATGGCAGGGCGGGGCGCACCTTTACTAACACGCAACACATGGTAGTGGTCGGTGGTTCGATCCCACTCGCGCTTACCAAAATTTTAATCACTTACAGAACACGCAGCGGTCGGTTCATCGCGGCGCGCTGCGAGATCATTGATCCACTAAACTCAACAGGCCATGCCGCAGATTCAATTACCCGACGGTAGTCATCGCCACTACGACGATGCCGTCACAGTTCGCAATGTCGTAGTGGATATCGGGCCAGGGCTCGCCAAAGCGGCCTTGGCCGCACGGGTCGATGGACGATTGCTGGATCTCGATGCCGTGCTCGACGGCGATTGCGAACTCGCCATCATTACCGAGCGTGATCCCGAGGGCATCGAGGTCATTCGCCATTCGACGGCGCATCTGCTGGCGCAAGCCGTGAAGAGCCTGTATCCCGATGCGCAGGTCACGATTGGTCCGATTATCGAAGACGGTTTTTATTATGATTTTGCGTACCCGCCCGGATTTAATGAACACGATCTGGTGGCAATCGAAGCAAAGATGAAAGAGTTGGCCGGCCTCAAGCTGCCGATCGAAAGAACCGTCGTCGATCGCGACACCGCGGTGCGCACGTTCCAAGATATGGGCGAACGGTATAAAGCCGAAATCATCATGGATATTCCGGCCGACGAAGAATTATCGCTGTACCGCCAAGGTGATTTTGTCGATCTTTGCCGTGGTCCCCACGTTCCGGACACGGGGCGTTTGAAAGCATTCAAATTAACTAAGGTGGCGGGCGCCTACTGGCGCGGCGATTCGCGCAACGAAATGCTGCAGCGTATATACGGTACGGCGTGGGGCGACAAGAAGGCACTTAAAGCGTATTTGACGCGGCTTGAAGAAGCGGAAAAACGTGACCACCGCCGACTCGGCAAACAGCTCGATTTGTTTCACTTCCAGGACGAAGCGCCCGGTATGGTGTTTTGGCACCAGAAGGGCTGGGTGTTGTATCAGCTTATCGAGGACTATATGCGCCGGCTGCTCGACGAATATGGGTACGAGGAAGTCCACACCCCGCAACTGTTGGACAGGTCGTTATGGGAGCGCTCGGGACATTGGGAAATATTCCACGAGAATATGTTCACTACCGAAGTGGAAAACCGTGATTACGCGCTCAAACCGATGAACTGCCCGGGGCATGTACAAATTTTTAACCAGGGTTTGCGCAGCTATCGTGATTTGCCGCTGCGGATCGGCGAGTTTGGTGTTGTTCACCGCTACGAGGCGTCGGGTACTCTACATGGCTTGTTACGGGTACGGCGCTTCACCCAAGACGATGCTCACGTGTTTTGTACCGAGGATCAGATCCAGCAAGAAGTAGTGGCTTTGATTGACCTGGCCTATCGGGTATACGGCGATTTCGGCTTTAGCGACGTGGCAGTTGGGTTGTCGACGCGGCCGCAGCAGCGGGTAGGGGAGGACGCGCTGTGGGACAAATCCGAGCAAGCGCTGGAGAAGGCGTTGGCCGATAAGAAGATCGAATTCTCCTTGTATCCGGGTGAGGGTGCCTTCTACGGCCCAAAAATCGATTTCACGCTGAAGGATAGTATTGGTCGGGACTGGCAATGTGGCACTATTCAAGTGGATTTTTCGATGCCCGGACGTTTAGGTGCGCAGTATGTGGCAGCCGACGGCGCGAAGCTTGTGCCGGTCATGATCCACCGCGCGATCCTCGGCTCGATGGAGCGATTTATCGGAATATTGATTGAAGATCATGCAGGAAAACTCCCTACCTGGCTGGCTCCGCTGCAGGTGGTTTTACTGAATATCACCGACCGGCACTCCGAGTATGCCCAGAAAGTCCAAAAAACCTTGAATAAACAGGGAATCAGAGTCGATAGTGACTTGAGAAACGAGAAAATCGGCTATAAAATTCGGCACTACACGTTACAGCGTGTTCCGTATCTCCTCGTAATTGGAGATCGGGAGGTTGAAACCAATACAGTTGCCGTGCGCACGCGTGACGGTGAGGACTTGGGAGCCATGGGCTTAGATGAGTTCGTGGGCGTCCTTGCTAGCGACGCGGCGTAGCACGGCTTTTGTCGTTTGGAGGGAATACACTATATCCGCTGAAAAATCGATTCGCCTAAATGAGCAGATCACCGCACTTTCGGTGCGCTTGATCGGCGCCGATGGTGAGCAGGCCGGGGTCGTGCCGGTATCTGAAGCGTTGCAAATCGCCGAGGATGCCAATCTCGACCTGGTAGAAATTTCCCCGAATGCAGACCCCCCGGTATGCCGGGTCATGGATTACGGTAAATTTCGATACACCGCAAACAAGAAGAAACACGAGGCGAAAAAGAAGCAGAAGCAGATTTCTGTTAAGGAAGTTAAGTTCCGGCCCGGCACCGACGTTGGTGACTACGAAGTGAAGTTGCGAAATTTGATTCGTTTCTTGAGCGACGGCAATAAGACCAAAGTGACATTACGTTTTCGGGGCCGGGAAATGGCCCACCAGGAACTGGGATTGGAGATGCTGAAGCGGGTCGAGTCCGATCTGGATGAAATCGGTATTGTCGAGCAGTACCCGAAGATGGAAGGCAGGCAGATGGTTATGGTGATCGCGCCACGGCGATGATTGTCTGTATTTTTTCCGGGAAGAGTAGTGGTTCTGGACAGTAGTGAACTGAATTGTGCGCAGTGATCTAAACACTGCGCAGCAGGAGTAACAGATGCCGAAGATGAAGACGAATCGAGGCGCTGCGAAGCGCTTTAAACTGACCGCCAGCGGCGGGTTTAAGCGCTCGCAAGCGTACCTTAACCATATACTCACCAAAAAATCGACGAAACGTAAGCGACATCTACGCCAAAGTCTGATGGTGGACGACAGCAATAAGGCAGCGGTGAAACGACTGCTGCCCTACGCTTAATCGGAGATACTCAGATGCCTCGTGTTAAACGTGGAGTTACCGCTCGCGCCCGTCATAAGAAGGTAATCAGCCTGGCCAAAGGTTACAGCGGACGGCGTAAGAATGTGTTTCGTGTGGCGAACCAAGCCGTCGATAAGGCCGGGCAATACGCTTACCGCGATCGGCGTCAGCGCAAACGTCAGTTTCGTGCGCTTTGGATTGTGCGAATCAATGCGGCAGCCCGGGAAGTCGGCCTTAGCTATAGCCGTCTAATGGACGGCCTTAAGCGCGCATCAATTGAGGTGGATCGTAAAGTTCTGGCCGATCTCGCGGTGCATGATCGGCAAACGTTTGGGGCACTGGCTGACAAAGCGAAGACGGCGTTATCCGCGTAACGCACAACGCCATCGTGCGTTACGTGAATCCTCCCGAGTAATGAGTGTTTCCAGGGGAAGGCCGCGGCCTTTCCCTTTTTTATTTACAGGGACGTAATGTATGCCGATTTTGCAGGAGCAAAAAATCGGTGGTATTTACAGGGACGTAATGTATGCCGATTTTGCAGGAGCAAAAAATCGGTGGTATTTACAGGGACGTAATGTATGCCGATTTTGCAGGAACGAAAATTGGCGGTGGCCTGGAATTCTCACCAAAGCGGATTGAAAGTCAGCGACATGATTAAGACTCGATGATGAACTATCCGGGCTTCGATTGTGGATAATTCAGAACTAAACGATATAGATGGCCTGCGCGGCACTGCCGAGGCGGCGATCAGCGCGGCCGCCGACGAGGCGGCGCTAGAGCAACTGCGGGTCCATTATCTTGGTAAAAAGGGTGCCCTCACCGAGCAGCTGAAACGCGTTGGCGGGTTGCCACCGGAGCAACGGCGTTCGGTCGGCCAAGCCGTCAATGCTGCGAAACAAAGCCTTGAAAATCGTTTCCGCGAGCGCCGAGAGTCATTACAGACGGAATCGGAAGCGGCTCGATCTGCGGCCGAAGTCATCGATGTCACGTTACCGGGGCGCGGTACGGGATTAGGCGGACCTCATCCCATTACGCGCACGCTACAACGGGTCGAGGCGATCTTCGGGCAACTCGGCTTCGGGGTTGCCGAGGGCCCCGAAATCGAAGACGATTTTCATAACTTCGAGGCGCTTAATATACCGCTCGATCATCCGGCCCGGGCGATGCACGATACATTCTATATCGACGAGCATACGTTGTTGCGCACCCATACCTCGCCTGTGCAAATTCGCTACATGCTTGAGAACCCGCCGCCGTTGCGCATTATTGCACCGGGGCGGGTCTATCGCTGCGATTCCGATGTGACCCACACAGCGATGTTTCATCAGGTGGAAGGCCTTGCGGTGGACGAATCCACGACCTTCGCCGATTTGAAAGGAGTGCTGATCCATTTCGTAAGGGAATTCTTTGAGGCCGACCTTAAAGTACGTTTTCGGCCGTCTTATTTTCCGTTTACAGAACCGTCCGCGGAAGTCGATATCAGCTGTGTATTTTGTAGCGGCGAGGGCTGCCGGGTGTGCCAGCGCACCGGTTGGCTCGAGATACTTGGCTGTGGGATGGTGCACCCCGAGGTGTTTCGCCACACCGGTGTCGACGCCGAGCGATTTCGTGGATACGCGTTTGGTATGGGGGTCGAGCGCCTTACGATGTTGCGGTATGGTGTCGACGATCTGCGTTTGTTTTTCGACAACGACCTCGATATGTTACGGCAGTTCCGATAGGTCCGTCGAGATGGAACCCATATCGTGATAATCAGTGAACAATGGCTGCGGACCTGGGTCGATCCGCGTTTGAGCACCGCCGAATTAGCATCGCGCCTCACCATGGCGGGCTTGCAAATCGGCGCAGTCACCGCGACCAATGTGCTTCACAGCAAGGTCGTTGTCGGTGAAGTACTCAAAGTCGAACCGCACCCGCGGGCGGATCGCCTGCAATTGTGCACCGTTAATGTGGGTCGTAGCCGCGCGCTCCGTATCGTTTGTGGCGCGCCCAATGTCGCACCGGGCTGTAAGGTGCCAACCGCACTGATCGGTGCGGCGCTACCCAACGGCACGGTGATAACGAAGTCCCGTATTCGCGACGTAGTGTCGTCCGGGATCTTGTGCTCGGGGACTGAGCTCGGATTGGATGACAGCTCGGATGGCCTGCTAATCCTCGATATTGACGCTAAGCCCGGGTTGGAACTCAACACTCATCTGCAGCTCGATGACCGGTTGTTGGACCTGGAGTTGACGCCAAACCGGGGCGATTGTTTAAGCATAGCCGGCGTCGCTCGCGAGGTCGGGGCCTTGACTGCAGTGAAAGTATCCGCACCGGCGATTCGCCCGCAGCGCGCCCGCAGCAAAAGCAAACGGCCGGTCCGGTTAGCGGCGCCGCTCGATTGCCCGCGGTATGTCGGCCGGGCTATTGAGAACATCGACATGCAAGCCCGGACTCCGGATTGGATGCGACAGCGGCTAACGCGTGTTGGGGTACGGCCCATTAACGTCGTGGTGGATGTGACCAACTACGTAATGCTGGAACTTGGGCAACCGATGCACGCCTTCGACCTCGATGCCGTTCACGGTGGCATCGTGGTGCGTCATGCCAAGCAAGCCGAAGGCTTGACGTTGTTGGATGAAACCGCGCTCGATTTTGCCGGTGGTGAACTCATTATCGCTGACAAACGTGGCCCGATAGCGTTGGCGGGAATCATGGGCGGCTTGTATTCGGCGATCAACGATCAAAGCCGCTCAATAGTGCTGGAGGCCGCCTACTTTCGCCCCGGCATCGTGGCTGCTACGGCGCGACGTTTAGGATTGCAGACCGACGCCTCGCACCGTTTCGAACGCGGCGTCGACCCGAGTGGCCAACGGTTGGCGATGGAACGAGCGACCGGATTGTTGCTGTCGATCTGCGGTGGTGTGGCGGGTCCGATCGTGGCCGCAGAAGATAGATCGCATTTGCCACACCGCCGCCCGGTGCGCCTGAATTATCGGCATATCGAACGTTTGCTCGGCGCCAAGGTACCGGCCGCCCGCGTCGATAGCATATTGCGCCGACTCGGGATGACGGTGCGACGCGGCCCGGCCGGGTGGCGGGTCACGCCGCCGGCGTATCGATTCGACATCAGTGCCGAACACGATCTCATCGAGGAGGTGGCGCGGGTTCAGGGCTACGACCAAATTCCAGACCGGGTTCCGGCGGTGAGCGCCACGCACCGTACACCGAGCGAACAACGAGTCGCAGATGGGCTGATTCGAGAGACGTTGATGGGTCGCGATTATTTTGAGGCGATTACCTACAGTTTTGTCGACCCGGAATTGCAGTCCAGAATCGAACCGACCATTAAGGCGACCGCGTTGACCAATCCGATTGCGTCGAATTTGGCGGTGATGCGTACCAGCCTTTGGCCCGGCTTACTACAAGCACTGGCTCACAACTACCGACGCCAGCAACGGCGGATACGCTTATTCGAACTGGGCAATGTGTTCGCACGACAGGCGGCGGCGGAGCTGGCACTCATCGGCGGCGTTGTGACCGGCTCGGTTTGGCCCGAACAGTGGGGTTTGGAGCGACGAGACGTCGATTTTTACGATATTAAGGGCGATTTTGAAGCCCTGTTTGCGTTGACCGGTGAGGCCGATGAGTTTGCCTTCAAGGCCGCTAAGCACCCGGCACTACAAGCCGGGCAGTGTGCGCGGATCCAGCGCGGGCGCAAGCACGTCGGTTGGATCGGGCGCCTCGAGCCGGCTCTGCAGCGAAGATTGGACATCGACGCCCCGATCTTTGTCTGTGAACTCCATGCCGATGCGATTCAGAGCGGACGCCGGCCGCAATTCTCCCCAACTTCGCGATATCCGGCCACGCGGCGGGACCTCGCGGTCGTGGTGGATGAGAGCGTTTCTGCGGAAATTCTCCTCAAAACCGTGCGCCAGGCGGGGGGCAGATCCCTGAGAAAGCTCGAGTTATTTGACGTATACCGCGGGGAAAGTATTGATTCAAGACGAAAAAGTCTTACTTTTAGCTTGACGTTCCAGGAGTTATCACGCACTCTTAATGAGAGCGATATCGAAAATATAATGACTCGAATCCAGCAAAGCGTGCAGAACAAGCTGGGGGGCGAGTTACGCAGCTAGTGGGGCGAACCGAATGGCAGTCACAAAAGCAGACCTGGCCGAGACCCTGTTCAATGAATTGGGGCTCAATAAACGCGAAGCAAAGGAATTCGTGGAGTTGTTCTTTGAGAAAGTTTGTGCCGGCTTGGAGAACGGCGTACCGGTAAAGTTATCGGGTTTTGGCAATTTCGGAGTGCGTGATAAAAACTCACGGCCCGGACGAAATCCCAAAACCGGCGAAGAAATACCGATTTCTGCGCGCCGCGTCGTTACCTTTAAAGCCAGCCAAAAGCTCAAAGAACGGGTCGCGAATAGCGTGAAAAATCAGGCGCTTAATTCCGCTAAGGAATCTTCGGCCTGATGCTGGATCCCGCCGGAAACGCAAGCCTGCCGCCGATTCCCGGCAAGCGATATTTTACGATCGGCGAAGTCAGTGAGCTGTGTGCGGTCAAACCCCACGTTCTGCGATATTGGGAGCAGGAGTTCCAACAACTAAAGCCCGTTAAACGGCGCGGCAACCGACGGTATTATCAGCGTCACGAAGTGCAACTCGTAAGGCAGATCCGCAATCTCTTGTATATTGACGGATACACCATCAGCGGTGCCCGTAATAAACTAGAAATGGATGCAGCAGGGGACCGAGGCGATCAGGTCGGAGGAGCCGGCCCGAATCAGCAGTCGATCCGGCATCTTATCCGCGAGCTCGACGAAGTGATCGCGCTACTCGCCGATTGATAGTACTGTAGCGTCACGGGGCGTAGCGCAGCCTGGTAGCGCACCTGAATGGGGTTCAGGTGGTCGGAGGTTCAAATCCTCTCGCCCCGACCAATTAAATCAATAACTTAATTCTTCTTTGTTATCCAATTCATGAACTATTTTTCTACTGTGGGTAGACTGGTGGGTAGACAAATGATCGTGAAACCTGGCGAGTAGAACTACCGACTCCAATTGTCACTCGCCCATGTCGGGAAGTACTTCGGAGTCGTCCTTTTCAATTTGGCGCACCGCGTCGACTAACACTTGCGTCGTCTGTTGTTGAGTCCGCATTTTTTGGGCCTGCGGTGAATCCTTACCCCACGCACTCTCGCACTCAACGCATAGCTTCTCGATAACGCCCAGGAGATCGTCGAGTTGGGCGGCGGTGGCGAGTTCGTCGTTCACGCGGTCACGTATATTTATTCCGTCGGCTTCCATTCCCGCGCCAGTATTTGTGCTTCGACAATCTGCTCATGCGTCATTCTTTCGGCGATGAGGTCACGGTTCTCTATCACGATTTCATTTCCTTGAGTCCGCGCAAGGCTGAACCACATATACGCTAATACGTCGTCCTGCGGTATGCCTACACCGTTCGCGTACATCGCGCCGAGGTTGCTTTGCGCATCCGCGTCACCCTTATCCGCCGCGCTGCAATACCACTTTATCGCTTCGCCATAATCCTGCGGTACGCCATGACCTTCGTGGTACATATTGCCAAGGTTGCCCTGGGCATGGATATTGCCTTGTTCCGCCGCCTTGCGATACCACTTCGCGGCTTCGTCGTAATCCCGCGGTACACCATCGCCGTTTTCGTACATCACGCCAAGGTTGCTCTGCGCCCTGGCGTCACCTTGTTCCGCCGCCTTGCGATACCACTTTACCGCTTCGTCGTAATCCCGCGGCACGCCTCGACCATTCCCGTACATCACCCCCAGGCTGTACTGGGCCCGAGGAAATCCCCGCTCGGCCGCCTTGAGATACCACTTTGCCGCTTCCTTGTAGTCCTGTGGTACGCCTTCACCATCGAAGTACATCTGGCCGAGGTTGTTCTGCGCTGGAGCGTCACCTTGTTCCGCCGCCTTGCGATACCACTTTACCGCTTCGTCGTAATCCTGCGACACGCCTTCACCGTTCTCGTACAACCAGCCGAGGCACCCCTGTGCCCAAGCAAATTCCTGCTCGGCCGCCTTGAGATACCAATTTGCCGCTTCTTTGTAGTCCTGTGCTACGCCATCACCGTTCTTGTACATGACCCCTAGGTTGTACTGCGCTGGAGCGTGGCCTTGTTCCGCCGCCATGCGATACCACTTTTCTGCTTCCCTATGGTCCTGCGGTACGCCTTGACTATTCGCGTACATCGCGCCCAGGTTGGATTGCGCATCGACATTGCCTTGTTCCGCCGCCTTGCGATACCACTTGGCCGCTTCGTCATAGTCCTGCGGTACGCCATCACCGTTCTTGTACATGACCCCTAGGTTGTACTGCGCTGGAGCGTGGCCTTGTTCCGCCGCCATGCGATACCACTTTTCTGCTTCCCTATG
>Ga0224497_10001225_pt1 | contig 16600 bp, 14 predicted proteins | sample SF_Jul11_sed_USG_4_FD_167970 | JGI IMG/M metagenome (GOLD analysis project Ga0224497, IMG submission 167970) | Sediment microbial communities from San Francisco Bay, California, United States - SF_Jul11_sed_USGS_13 | ecosystem: Environmental > Aquatic > Marine > Sediment | place: USA... | reverse complement strand
CCATCGTTGTAATCTGCATCTCGGTCTCCTTCTTCTTTCGTTGATGGAAGTAACACATCCCCATCATGGCGCATTACGACGCCGAATAATAAAGAGGGAGGAGACCATTACATCGACCTACACTGATGCGTACGACTCTGAACTTCTGAGTCCGCTCAAAGAATCCATGGACGGGCTTTTGCAACATCCTGTGCGAGCTTTTCATCCGGTTTTTGGCAATAACACCTCTACCTGCTGTAGCCAACGTTCGCCAGCGCTCTTATCGAACGAACGGCGAGTGTGGAGAACCCGGTGGTTATCGAAAATGGTGCATTCGCCCGCGCGAAGTACTCGTTCGTAAGCATAGGATGCGTCGTAATGTTCACGCCGGAATTCCGCCAATGCTCGATACCCCGGCTCCGCCTGGTCAATCGGAAGATCCAGTGGCGGCAGGGTTCGATCCGCCATCCGCACACCGCGGACGACACCGTCATCGTCGGTGGCGATCATGCGCCCGCGCGCGGAAATGTTCCTGTGGATGGCGGGCCGCGGCAAACAACAGTGGCGTCCTCGGCGGTTGTCGGCTTCACCTCTAACTGCCCTGCGTATCGGCCAACGACCCGATACGCCTGGATCAGGTCGAATGTGTACTCACGTGGCCGCTTTCTTGATGTACACTGCGCGCCTGCGAATAACCCGAACTTACTGAGGATCGAAACCTCATACTCAAAAGCACAACCCTAACTCGATATCTAGGATTTTGAAAAACTTCGATTACGCCGCGTCCCACCCGACGGTCCGGATCAGTGCCAAGCGCTTCGAGACCTCGCCCTTCGCCGATAAGTACGCTACTGAGGATATGGTTTTCGGTATCTATTGCGGACGCTTCTATGCGATGTCCCGCGGTGACGACATCGTCGAACACTATTGGAAACTGCGGCGTGATGTCGCGCTCTTCGACGTGCCGGAAAAACCCTTGGAGATTATTGGCCCCGATGCGGTCACTCTGATGGAACGTGTTTTTTGCCGTCGCGTTGACAGTCTCAAACTATGGCGTGCCAGATACTGCATTGCTTGTACGCCCAACGGCGGCATTCTTATGGACGGTGTGTTGATCCGCCTGGCACCGGATCATTTTTGGTATGTGCAAGCCGATGGCGAATTCGAATCCTGGCTTGTCGCCCACGCTCACGACCTCGATGTCTCGATCCGTGATCTCAGATCTCGGGTACTCCAAATTCAGGGGCCGAAGGCGCTCGAGGTGCTGCATTCCGCCACGGCCGGCCAAGTGCCAGACAAATTCGGCTATTTCCATGCCGGTCGTTTTAACTTTGGCGATCAAGAATTGCTGGCCACCCGCACCGGTTGGACCGGAGAATTGGGCTTTGAAATCTATAGCGAAGGCGAATCCACTGACCATCATGCGTTGTGGGATCACCTGGTGGCTTGCGGTCAACCCTACGGCCTCGTCGTAAGCAGCCTGGATTCGATGGGAATTCGCCGTATCGAAGCGGGTATTTTAGACAATGGCACGGATATCGATCCGTCGATGACGCCTTATGAAGCCGGGCTTGGCGACTTCGTAGACCTGGACAGCCCTCATTTCGTTGGCCGCAGCGCGTTGCTGAAAGCCGATAAAAATTGCTTGTTGCTCGGATTGAGTTGTGACACAACGGTGCCTTTCTCCGGACTTGAGGTGTACGACGGCAAATCAGCAGTAGGAATAGTGACCGCAGGCGCATGGTCACCCTGCCTTGATAAAGGCATTGGGTACGTTCGCTTTCGTGAGATTGGAAACTGGCTTGGTCGCCAACTCACGCTGTGCGGACGGGACGGTGGACGCCACCCGTGTGGAATCGTATCGCTGCCATTCTATGATGCGGAGAAAAAGATAGCGAGAGGACTGGCCCAGGACTAACGCCAACACATCATGTCGAACCATTTATTCACATTCAAAAATCACAACGTATTGATTACTGCCGGAGCAAGCGGCATCGGCAGATTCATCGCGACCTCATTTATGAAGGCCGGTGCAAATGTCCATGTTGCGGACATTGATGGGTCTGCTGTGGAGGAATTTGAGCAATCGCATCCCGGCGCACTGACGTCACAAGTCGATGTGGCAAATGAGTCGTCGGTGGATCGTTTATTCGGGACGCAGCGCGATGGCCATGGGGATCTGGACGTGCTGGTTAACTGCGCGGGCATTCAGGGACCAACGGCACCCGTCGAAGACATGGCGTTTGATGATTGGCGACAGTGCATCGCGGTTAATTTAGATGCAGCGTTTTTATGCAGCCGCCGGGCAGTACCCATGATGAAGACAAAAGCAGATGGCAAGGGCCGTGGAAATATCATTAACATATCTTCCACGGCGGGCTGGCACGGATATCCGTGGCGTTCTCCCTATTCGTCGGCAAAATGGGCGCTCATCGGATTCACAAAAAGCCTCGCCATGGAACTCGGAACCGCGGGTATCCGCGTCAATGCGATCTGCCCTGGGACCGTGGACGGCGATCGCATGGACCGGGTAATCGCTGCCGAAGCACAGAACAAGAACGTCGATGAACAACAAATACGCGACGGCTATACTCAAGGTTGCTCCATGCGTACGATGATCTCGGGGCAGGATATTGCCGATATGACGTTGTTTCTGGCGTCAGATGCGGCTTCAAAAGTGACGGGGCAGGCGATAAATGTTGACGGACATCTGGAGTCGTTTGCGGTGTCCAATCCGTCGGCGTAGCGACTGTTAAGAAATAGCATACGCAAAGCCATTGCCGTAGATTTGTAGGGCAATTCCCGGCGAATCCCCCAGCAAACTCATACGGGCAATCCCGAAACGATCATAACTCATTGGCAATAACTGGGAACTGGACGGCGCGAAGAATGCCGCACAGTGGTGGTTTGCTTAATCCAGCTCGATTTTAATCTGAGACTCCCGAAGGCCGGCTTTGCCGGCCTTCTCCTTTTTGCAAAGGCAAAATCGTTGGCATAGCGAGGACTAACCAATCGGGATGTCTTATCACTCTTAGGCACATCGGTTTGATAAAATAGCATCGCCATGTCCTGTACTGACAATTTAACTAAAGTAAAAACCGCATGACCGATGTCAACCGGTTACCGCTCACCAGTAGCCATTGGGGTACGTATCGCGTAAAGACCGAGGACGGACGCGTCAAAGCGCTGTATGGCTTCGAACAGGACGACGACGCCTCCGCTATCGGACAAGGCATGATTGCTGTGCAAGATGGAACTGCACGCATCAAAGCACCGGCAGTACGCCAAAGCTGGCTTGAATCCGGACCCGGCTCGAATAACGCGAGCCGTGGTGCTGAACCGTTCGTCACCGTGTCGTGGGAAACCGCAGAAAAATTGGTGGCGGACGAACTTGTGCGCACTACAGAGCACTATGGCAATAGTGCGATATACGCCGGCTCCTATGGCTGGGCGAGCGCGGGGCGTTTTCACCACGCGCAAAGTCAAATCCACCGCTTTCTAAATTGTATTGGCGGCTACACGCGTTCGGTAGATACTTATAGCTTCGCGGCAGCGGAAGTCATCGTGCCGCACATACTGGGCAATTTTTACGGATTTCTTGCATACGCAACGAGCTGGCCATCGATTATCGAGCACACTGGGTTATTCGTCGCTTTCGGCGGCGTACCCCTCAAAAATGGCCAAATTAATGCCGGTGGCGTGGGTCGTCACAGCCAACGCGAGAATGTTGCCGCCGCGTGCGCAGCCGGCATCGAGTTCGTAAATATCAGCCCGGTGCGTTCGGATGTCGGTGAACTCGCACAAGCCGAATGGCTCGCGCTACGTCCAAGTACCGATACCGCGATGCTGCTCGGCATTGCTCACACCTTGTATGACGAGCAACTTCACGACATCGATTTCATCGAACGCTATAGCCAAGGCTTTGATCGGTTCGTTCCGTATTTGACCGGCGCAGCGGACGGCGTCACAAAAAGCGCTGATTGGGCCGCCGCCATCAGCGGCGTGTCGGCCGACGCCATTCGAAATCTGGCCCGACGTATGGCAAGTACACGCACAATGATGTCGGTAAGCTGGTCGCTGACTCGACAGGACCACGGCGAACAGACCTACTGGGCTGCGATCACCGTCGCCGCGATGTTGGGGCAGATTGGCCTGCCGGGCGGCGGCATCGGATTTGGTTATAGCGCAACCAACAGCGTTGGCGACCACTGCAGCAAGATTCCCTCCGCCGCACTACCCCAGGGTGAAAACCCGGTCAGTGATTTCATACCCGTGGCCCGCATCAGCGATATGCTGCTCAATCCCGGCGCACCCTTCGACTATAACGGTATGCGTCATACGTATCCCGATATACACATGGTGTATTGGGCCGGCGGCAACCCGTTCCACCATCATCAGGATCTCAACCGTATGCTGCGCGCCTGGCAGAAACCGGACACCGTCATCGCACACGATTGGTGCTGGAACGCACTCGCCAAGCATGCGGATATTGTGCTGCCGTGCACCACGCCACTGGAGCGCGAGGACATCGCTTTTTCGCCGCGCGATCCCTATGTGATCGCCATGCGGCAAGTGGTGGAACCGGTGGGATCGAGCCGTGACGACTACGCAATCTTATCCGGCATCGCGCGGCAAATGGGCGTGAAACAGGCGTTCACCGAGGGCCGCGATACCACCGAGTGGCTGCGTTGGATCTACGACACCACGCGTCAACAAGCAGCGACACGTGACGTCCATTTGCCGCCGTTCGAGACGTTTGATCGCGACGGTTGGTTCAAGGCCGAGCCGCCGGCCGAACCGGTGATCATGTTAAAGGCATTCCGAGAAGACCCAATCGCCAATCCGTTGTCGACTCCGAGTGGACGCATTGAGATTTTTTCGCCCACCATCGCAAATTTTGAATATGACGACTGCCGTGGACACACCACGTGGATAGAACCGGCCGAGTGGCTCGGACTCGAACACACACGATTTCCATTGCACCTGATATCGAATCAACCATCCACCAAATTGCATTCGCAACTCGACCACGGCAGTCAGAGTCGTGCGGCGAAGATTCAGCAGCGCGAACCCATCACCTTGCATCCGGACGATGCACGACCGCGCAATATCGGTCCCGGTGACGTGGTGCGCGTGTTCAATGCGCGCGGCGCGTGCTTGGCTGGTGCGGTAATCGACGACAGTGTCCGCGACGGAGTGGTACTAATGAGCACCGGTGCCTGGCTCGATCCCCTGGAGCCCGGCACGCCGGGCAGCTTGTGTAAACACGGCAATCCCAATGTGCTGACGCTGGACAAAGGCTCCTCGCGTCTTGGTCAAGGCCCTATCGCCCATTCTTGTCTAGTGGAGGTGGAACGCTATGAGGGAAAACTGCCGGCTATCACTGCATTCGATGCGCCGACGATTATCGACGGCGCATAAGTGAGAGCGAAGTGGTGCGCACGGTTCAGGCAGCACCGACGTCCGTAGTGCCGAGATCCTCAATCAAGGTTGGCGATCATCGACCATCGATTTGTACGGTACACGGCCGAGAGACGCCTAACCCATAGCGGGTTTAATCATTTCCAAAACCGGTTTGTCTCAGAATACCGCTATAGATTTCACTATCACCGACGACTCCTACAAGTCTATCTTGTTCTATTAGCAGAACGGGCCAGCCCGTATGGTGACGAATCTCGATGTTCCAGCGCATCTTCATGCTGGAAGGGGCGGCCACCAGCACGTCATCGCCCAGGTTTTCGATCTTTGTATCATTATCGCAGTTTTCGATTCGTGCAGCTTTCCCGTCAAAACTGGCGGCGATGGGCTTGTCATCTCCATCCAGTGTCACTCGGAAATGGCCTTTGCGATCCAGCACGATATCTTTGCCGTCGCGTTTAAGTTCCACCAACGGAGTCATGAAGGAGGCCCCCTGCAGCACATTCAACGGGTTCATATGGGCGACAAATTCTGCCACATATTTATTGGATGGGTTAAGGACGATATCTTCCGGTTCCCCATATTGGACGATATAGCCTCCTTCCATTATGGCGATATGATTGCCAATTTTTAGCGCCTCATCCAGATCGTGGCTGACGAAAATAATGGTCTTCTTCAACTCCCGCTGCAAATCCAGAAGGAAATCCTGCAAGTGATTGCGGATCAGCGGATCAAGAGCGGAAAACGGCTCGTCCATTAAAAGGATATCCGCATCCGTGGCAAAGGCGCGGGCAAGGCCCACCCGTTGCTGCATGCCGCCTGAGAGTTCGTGCACATACTTGTCTTTCCATTCGTAAAGATCGACCAGTTTCAGCTTTTCATCGACGATGGGTTCACGCTCAGCCTTACTCACACCCTTCAATTCAAGCCCCAGGCCAACATTTTCTTCAACCGTACGCCAGGGCAACAATGCAAATTGCTGAAATACCATAGCAATGCGGCTCATGCGCATGTTACGAAGTGTGTTTTTATCGCAACTGGCGATATCCACCTGTCCACCTTCATGGCTGACAAGCACTTCACCACGTGTCACTTTATTGAGGCCATTTACCGCACGAAGCAAAGTCGATTTCCCGGATCCAGACAGCCCCATGAGAACGCAAATCTCCCCTTCATGAATATCAATGCTGGCGTCTGCAACGCCCAAAATCGCATGGGTTTCCTTCAAAATAGATTCGCGAGTGCCGCCTTTATCCAACAATTCCAGGGCGCGGGTTTGTTCCAGGCCAAAGATGATGTCTACTTTCCGGAAGGAAACAGTGACAGGATTGTTTGTGACAGACATGGCTTATTTCCTAGTTCTTTTCTCTGGTAATTTACAAACGCGATCCATTATGATCGCAACGATCACAATGGCAATTCCCGCTTCAAATCCTTTGGCCGGGTTGACCTGGTTGATGGCGCGAAGGATGGGGATACCAAGACCTGGTGCTGCTACCATGGAGGCGATCACCACCATAGAAAGCGATAGCATAATAGTTTGGGTAAGCCCCGCCATGATATTAGGTATGGCAGAAGGGATTTCCACCTTCCATAAAAGTTGCTTTTTTGTTGCGCCAAAACTTTCAGCCGCTTCGATTAATTGGGCGGGGGTGGAGGAAACCCCTAGATAGGTCAGTCGAATTGGTGCTGGTACCACAAATATAACGGTCGCAACTACACCTGGTACCGGGCCGAGTCCAAACAGGGTAAGTGCGGGTATCAGGTACACAAAAGTCGGTATCGTTTGCATCATATCCAAAATAGGACGGATGGAGGTCCAAAGATTTGGACGGTGTGCCGCTGCGATACCGATAGGGACACCGATTGTCACGCACAGCACGGTTGCCCAAATCACCAGCGACAATGTTTCCATAGTTTCATCCCAATACCCAAGATTCACGGTGAGCAACATGGAAAGGACAATAAACAGTGATATTCTCCAGGACCGATGTAACCAATAGGCCGCGGCTGCTATCAGCGCGATCATCCCGAAGGCCGGGATGAAACGCAAGGCAAGTGATGTCAAATCAAACACATACTCCAGCGCGATAGTGAATCCATCAAAAAACCAAAAAAGATATTCGTTTAGAAAATCGACGAAGTTTGCCAGCCATTTACCAATTGGAATTTTGTTACTTTCTAACCATTCCATCTCTCTGGCCTCATTGTGATTAAGGTGCCTAAAAAGCTCATTACAAACAAAAAGGGGGCCCGTCTAATATAGCCAGGCCCCCTTCATTTCTGTCATTTGGATTACATGCTTAACTTGGCTTTGACTGCAGCCAGTCCATCACCTCCATCGAGCGTGGTTACACCGCTTAACCACCCATCGAGTACGCCCATGTTGGCTTTCAACCAGGCAGTTGCAGCGTCATTAGGGTCCTGACCATCGTCGAGAATAGCACCCATGATTTCGTTTTCCATCGCCAATGTAAACTGCAGGTTGGATAGCAGTTTACCCATGTTCGGGCAGTCGGTTGAATAGCCTTTACGGGTATTGGTGTATACGTCAGCACCGCCAAAGTTCGGGCCAAAAAAATCATCGCCCCCTGACAGGTAAGTCAGCTCAAAGTTGGCATTCATTGGGTGTGGCGCCCATCCCAGGAACACCACCATCTTGCCACGTTTCTCCGCGCGAGCAACCTGGGACAGCATACCTTGCTCAGAGCTTTCAACAAGTTCAAAGCCCTTCAGGCCGAAGGAGTCACTGGCAATCATATCCAGGATGATACGGTTACCATCGTTACCTGGCTCGATGCCATAGATTTCGCCATCCAAGTCGTCTTTGAATTTGGCAATATCGGCAAAGTCCTTCAGTCCGGCGTCTGCTGCCATTTTATTAACAGCAAGAGTATATTTAGCACCTGTCAGGTTTGCAGGCTGGACAACTTCTACAGTACCGGCATCACGATACGGGGCAAGATCACCTTCCATGGTTGGCATCCAGTTGCCAAGGAAAACATCAATATCGCCCGTTTCCAAGCTTTTATAAGTAACAGGAACTGCGAGTACTTTAACATCCGGGCTATAGCCCAAGCCTTCCAGAACCACACTCGTTGCTGCAGTTGTCGCGGTGATATCCGTCCAGCCCACGTCGGACAAACCGACAGTTTTGCAGCTTGCCGGGTCACCAGCCAAAGCGGTGCCTGCCAAGCTGAAAAGGACGGCACTAGCCAGAGCCGTACGAAAAACAGATTTACGTGTCATAGTCATTTAACTCCCAAGATTCTAATGTGCTGTCTAGTAGTGTTTCGATACAGTTTTGGTGATACTCGTTCAAACATTATGGTGGCGCTCGTATAGTCATGATGGAATTGTGACATAGTAATATCTGCACGCAACAAAACAACCAAATAAAAATATCAATGAATGAGATGTGCTCTCTGATTCCGTAAACAATACTAAGTTTGCACACCTTAAGGGCATCAATGCGGAATTCGATCGTTTTGGTCATCTGACGCAGTTATCTACTTTCAAAAAATGTACAAAATTAGACCACTCTCTTTGGCGGATTTGGCCGTTGTCTGCGTTCCCATTCATCGTCAATCCATACTGCTGCATTCGATTCAGACAACGGCTTTTTGCCCAAAATAATATCCGCCGCTTTCTCGCCCACCATTATGGACGGGGCATTCAGGTTACCGTTTGTAATCGATGGAAAAATCGATGAATCCGCGATTCTCAAGTTTTCAATTCCGATTACCCTGCACAAAGGGTCAACCACAGCGAGCGAATCGGTTTCAGCGCCCATTTTGCACGTACATGAAGGATGGTACGCGCTTTCGACATTATTTTTAACCCACTCATCAATCTCCCGATCGGTGGTAACATCTGACCCTGGTTGAATTTCATCGCCTCGATAATCATCCAATGCGGGTTGCTTCAGAATTTCACGGGTCAGGCGTATGCAGGCGCGCCAGTCGATTCGATCCTGCTCATGTTCCAGATAATTAAAACGAATTTCAGGCTTGTCCTTCACATCGGCAGAGCCGATGCGTACGTAACCCCTGCTCGATGGCTTGTTCGGCCCGACATGAACCTGAAAGCCATGGCCATCAAACGCTTTCTTTCCATCATATCTCATTGCCGCAGGCAGGAAATGAAACTGTATGTTCGGCCATTTCAAATTGGCGCGTGAACGAATAAAAGCGCAGGACTCAAAATGGTTAGTGGCGCCCAATCCTGTTTTAAACAGTATCCAGCGTATTCCGATCAATCCTCGGCTGATTAACCCAAGTTTGCTATTTAACGTGATTGGTTTGGTACAACGGTACTGGAAGTAAACTTCCAAGTGATCTTGCAAATTCTCTCCTACACCGGGCAATTCGTGTGTCAACTCTACGCCCGCTTTTGCTAATACATCTTTGGGGCCAATACCAGATAGCATCAGTAATTGTGGAGACCCAATTGACCCGGCGCAAAGAATGACTTCATCATTCGCCATCACGGTGTGGATCTTGTCTGACTCTTCCAACTCGACACCAACGGCTCTTTTTCCTTCGAGCAATATCTTTCTGGTCAGTGTATGCGTCACTACTTCCAGATTGGAACGGCTCATGACAGGGCGTAAATACGCTTCGGAGGTCGAAGCCCTGACCCCATTATTCACCGTCATATGCATTGGGCCAAAACCTTCCTGCTGATGGCCATTGTAGTCCTGGGTCTCTGGATAGCCTGCATCTACACCTGCATTGATGAAGGCCCTGTATAGTGGATTTAGCCTCATATTGTTGCCGTTGCAGATTCCCAGCGGGCCATTGCCTCCCCGATATTCGTCCTCTTTATTCATCCATGTCTCAGCACGCTTGAAATACGGCAAACAATTTCGATATCCCCAGCCTTCCGCACCAGATGACTCCCATTCATCGAAATCGCAGGCATGACCACGCACATAAACCATTCCGTTGATGGCCGATGATCCGCCCAATGCTTTTCCACGCGGGCAGTGCAAACTCCTGTTGTTCAAATGGATTTCCGGCTCACTTTCAAAATACCAGTTGAATCTCTTCATATTCATTGGAAATGAAAATGCAGTGGGCATTTGAATAAATATATGCCGGTCACTACCACCCGCTTCAACCAGCAACACCTGCTTGCTGCCGTCTTCGGTTAGCCTGTTGGCCAGCACACATCCGGCCGAACCTGCACCAATAATGATGTAATCGTATGTTTTGCTTTTCATATAAATACATCGTGGTTTGGATATTGTGTAGTGATAAACCCTTCGCCCGCACTCGAGTTGGCATACGCCCCGACAGTAGATAATTTTTGCTCAGTAAATTGCACCTTGAATCCTCTTTAGAATTTAAACCAAGTTGTAGATCAATAGTTGGCCGGACATCACTGCTATCCCGCTAACGGGTAATTAATAGAGGCCTGATTCACCCATAATTGATACGGTGGGTTTTCGATAACTTATTGACCCAAAAAGAAGAATCAGGCTGTTGGTTCATTGTAATACGACCTACGCTCAAATACTAAAGATAGTGCCGAGACATGATTTCGAGATCTTGGCAACCGGCACAATTGTGGTCATTCTTTCCGCACTGACTTGCGGTGGTCGCAGTTCGTGACGATGGCCATGGCTCAATTAGTCGGTCGAACATGGCGATTTTCCAAGGGCAGCAGAGTGGCTATCGACCGGAGTTATGGTGCACCTACGCTTCCAGCAGGAACCGCTTCGAATGGTAATCCCGCTTCTTTGATCAACTACGCCGCCGTTACGGGTTCGACGCTATAACCCATTTTGCTTAGGACGTCGCCCGCGATGTAGCTCGAGACCTGCTGCCCGGTCCATTCATATGGGTCGGAATTAGTCCGGGTGTCGGCCCGGAAGGTGATCCTTAATGATATCGTACAATTCGGGACGGTTCGCAGCGATTTCCTCTGGACTCAATCCCTCCAACGAGTGCGGAAACTTGATCCAATCTTCGGTCTCGTACAAATAATTGTCCGGCTCGCGTGTTGTTTGATTACGGGTAGGTTTGTAGTAGGGTACGGCGACACGGATATCCTGTGGAGTATTCAGCCGCGCATTTTTGCGCAAATGATCGATCACCGTGTCAATGGTATGGCCGGTATCAAACACGTCGTCGACAATCAATAAGCGATCCTCGCGACTCACATTCTTAATTACGTAATTCATACCGTGTATGCGGATCTCCGTCGAGCGGCCATCGATGCCGCTGTAGGAAGAGGTGCGGATGGCGATATGGTCGGTGTTAATTCCACAGTATGCGAGCAGCTCCTGCACAGCGATCCCCATTGGCGTTCCGCCGCGCCAAATCGCGGTAATCATTGTCGGCCTGAACTTGCTCGCGACAATCTTCGCTCCCAGACGGAATGAATCCTCCAGCAATCGTTGCGCATACAGGTAGGTTTTAGTTGTCATGGTAATTCACAAAATGACTCGAGCTGGCAACGACAAAGAACACCATAGTATAGTCCGAACGAATGCGGTTTCTTAAGTAAATGATGGAAAAACAGTACGTCGAAGAACAGGCGCTACTCAACGACTCCTATCGACTGGCACTCAAAGTCTACGACAGCGGTTTTCGGCCGGATTTTATTGTCGGTGTGTGGCGCGGCGGCTCCACCGTTGGCATTTATGTCCAGGAGTGTTTGCAGTATCTAGGCGTTGAAACCGATCATATCGCCATTCGCACTTCGTATCGCGGTATGGACGACTATTTGCAGCGCTATGATTCCCCGCAGAAAATCCGCGTGCACGGCCTACAATACCTATTGGAAAATATCAATCATGATGATTCGCTGCTGATCGTCGACGACGTTTTCGGCACTGGCCGCAATGTGGAGGCGGTAATCAATCGCTTGCAAACCAAAGCCAAGCGAAACGTGCCCCATGATATACGAATTGCCACACCATTTTACAAGCCCACGCAGAACCAAACAGGACGCACACCGGACTACTACCTGCACGAAACGAATCGCTGGCTCGTTTTACCTTACGAGCTAACAGGACTGTCCATGGAGGAAATTCGCGAAAACAAGAGCTGGATACTCCCGATCCTGAACGAATGTGGTACCGACGATACGCAGCAGAACGGAGGTAAGCAGTAAACCGAGACGACTTACGCTCATCGAGCGATTCATTCGTATGTATCGTGATGCCGTACTGAACGAGTATTCAATATGAAAAGAATCGATAAACTCGTTTGCTTTTATATCGCGATAACCTCGTTAATCTATATTCCGTTTTGTCTTGATATTCCAATAACCGGCGATGAGGTTTATTACCACTCTACCGCAGAACTATTTCCACAATTTATCAAACAGCTATTACTCCTCGATTTCGAAAACGCTAGGCACACAAGATCCCTAATAATTGGCGCAGGGTTCATCATTCCTACAACAAGTCTTCTACTTTCTCCAGTAACCGAATTCACCTCAAGTCTGATAATTTTCAGGCTTTATATATTCGCCCTTAATTTAGGGCTTACCGTCTATTTGCTGAAGCAAATTGATCATCTGTTTGCTTATAGAGTGGCTCTAATTTTTTCTGTGACATCTATATTTTGTCCTCTGTACACGATTTTTCCTTTCACATTCTGGGCAGGGTTTAGCCGGGCGATTAATCGTAATATTAGGACTGAAACTTTTTCACTTTGTAAAAACGGAAGATATCTCACTTTCGCGATTAGTAACCATAGGCTTGATTATGTCTGGTGTTTTGTTATGCAGAAACGGTTATCTTTTAATTATCGGCCTAATACGCGTTTTGTTATTTATCATAAACAGAGTGGGTCGGCTTTCTTCGAATACTACAAACTTACTTTTAATTCCCTCCATTATAGCTTTAATGGGCCTGTCACTATGGAGTATTCCAATAAGTTTACAATACGGAAATTTCTATCTAACGACCACCACAGCAGATACGAGTCCAATCTACCTTTATTCAGACGACAAATTCAAAGAAGAAATGCTACAGTACACAAATGTCGATAAATTTTATTGGGACGTAATATATAAGTATTACTACAATAAAAGTATTGAGGAAGGCGTTAGCTTTAGGAAATTGGTTAAGCAGGATAAGAAACGGATATTGAAAGAGTTGACATTTGAGTAATGCAGAAAAGAAATTTCCCAAAGATTAAAAAAGTTTTACGGAATCGAATTTGTTTTTAATTAGATTTAAGACGGAAACGAAAGATAGTAATTTAGTTGATCCTAGATATATGGCTATGTTTTACGATTTGGCGATTTCGGTTAATACGATTATTTGGTATTCGTTATTAGGTGTATGGTTATTTTCTTTGTTTCTTTTTAACAAAAATGTAAATCTTTTTTCAGTTATTATAATTCCGTTCTCAGTTGCACTAACACTGACTATCTCCACACATCCTTTTATTTTTAGAGCCAACCCAAGGCATCTGTACGGATTGCACCCGATACTGAGCTTTATGTTTGCTTACATTGCGAATGGACTTATAAATCGGAATCTATCATTTAGCTTCGGTTACCTGCGGAAGGAAATTCAACATTACCCAATACTAGTTGGGTTGAGAGTTACATGTATTCTGTTTGTAGGTGCCGCTATTATTGTGTTCCTGTAGATTGGGTGCGAAAATTATTTTTTCGCGATGGACACCATTATTATCTTACCGAGCCAATATTGGAGCTGAATACATGGATTCGTCTGATCTCGGCGGGCACCTGGATGTGCTGGGATCGATCCCGGAACAATACCGCGACGCCGTACTAAGTCAGTGTAACAAGCAGCGTTTCCAGCGCGGCGATACGTTGTGGACTCAGGGTGATGCCGGTGGATTCGTGGCTTTTTTGATCAAAGGTAAAGCGATGTCTACTTATCATAGTCCGGGTGGGAAAGCCGGCGTCACGGGTTTCTGGTCCGATGGAGATATATTGGGCGCTGCTGACTTAGGTGGTTTCGAAAACCGCCAGATGACAGTCCGGTTTCTCGAAACCTCGACCGTATATACATTACCATTGAGTAACTTCTATCGCATTTTGGAAAGGTTTCCCGAAGTTGCACAACAAATAGTCCGTGCGTTATCCGTGCGCTTACGCTGGGTTGCGCATTTGGCGCTTAGCTTGGCTACCCACTCCACCGAAGATCGGGTGCGCAATGTTCTGCTCGCTTTGTCGGCAAGTTTTGGGGTGGAAGATGACCAAGGATTGTTAATTGACCTCAAACTTTCGCACGAGGATCTGGCATCGATGGTTGGGGCATCGCGCCAATTTGTAAATGGCGCACTAAACAGTATCAAGAGTGCCGGTTATATCAAAATTGGTAACCGCAAAATCATTATTACCGATATGCAAGGCCTACGGGCAGCGAAATATCAGACTTAAGAAGATTGGGCTTCCGGGCACGCCGGCCAACTCACCCTTGCTCCTTAGTCACCGCTGTAAGGGGATGTGTCGTGAATACAAATTCATCCACCGCCTTGCCGCCGATCAAGTGTTCCTGAATTATTCTTTCAAGAACCTCCGGTGTGCACGAGTGATACCAAACGCCATCCGGATAAACCACCGCGATAGGGCCCTGGGTACACACCTGTAGACAATTTGCCTTGGTCCGATACACTCCACCTTCTTCAACCAGCGCGAGTTCTTTAAGTCGATTTTTCAGAAAATTCCACGATTCGAGACTTTTATCCTGCTGGGAACACTTTGGTTTGGTTTGGTCACAGCACAAAAAGATATGACGTTGGATCTGATTGATCTTTAGCTCGTCGACCGCAGCTGCAAGGTTTTTTTTGCGCATTGCGATTCTGCGTGCTTCCTTATTCATTCTCTGCGGCCTCGAATTTATTGCATCTTTGCTGCATTGAAATATTTACCGTCAGAATCGTAATTAATGTCAGATTATTGACCAAAACTATCTATTGGACTCGGCGCATCACCACTTCGTAATATGCCACCAGTAGATCTCGCGCCCGTCCGCCACATATCCCGCGAAAAAAACCGTCGTAACCACGTGGGCGAGAAGCCCGACGATAAACATCGCAGCAAGCAATAGATGTAAACGGCGCCATAGTCGCTCCATTGCCGGGATTTCCGCACTTGCGCTAAGTGGATTACGCGCAAGCAATCGCCTTTCCGCTAAGGTCAGACGATGGTAACGAAGGGCCGCGCGTGGGCGCTCGGTCCAGTGATGCCATCGCAGCACGAATTCGCCCTCCCGGGTATCGTCAGTCAATGACTTCAGCAGCATACGCTTGGCGTATATCAGGTCGCTCACCGCATTCGACGTTGCGTTCGGCTGTTCCATAACGGCGTATGGAACCGCGCTGCGACCGAATGCCGCCCCCACCCGGAGCGGTGCGATCACTCGCCCGTAAAGACCGGTAGCGAGTAATCCTATTATCGCCAGCAACACCAGCGTGGACCATTCCCTGAGAGCCGCCTGAGAATGCAAAATTGCCAACGTCGCGCCGAGCGTGCTAACCAAGCTATGCCACGTCTGCGATGCCGGTTTTGCCAGCCGTGTATTCTCCGAACGGCGCACCCGAACGTAATACAATGTCCCCAGTAACACCATCCCAGCACAGATTCCCAGAGACTGACCAATCGGCGATCCAGGGCGCAAATCCCAAGGCAGCCACTTCACTCCGCCGAGTAAATATACCGCGCAGGCGAATATCAGACCGAGCGCGATAAAGGCGAGAATTCGGTTTGCCGGTGCCATCAAGCTTTTCGCACGCTCACCAGAATCGATTTCATATTAGTCTGATCAGAAATCGGATCGCGCAGATGATGATCGATCAACCAATTGACACTCGCGGCAGGATCACGTTTTTGTCGTTCGTCCCAACCAATCGGCACAAATACCGAAGATTCTCGAATACCGGTATGTACCCAGGCCACGGCTTCTATAGAGCCATGCTGGTTTTCAATTATTACGCGATCCCGATCCCGTATACCCAGTGGTTCGGCTTTGCGGGGATGTATCATTACGAACTGCTCTGGCCACATTTCCTGGGCTTGCCAGAACCAATGAGTCCATGAGTGAAAATGTGGCGCAGGTGGGCGACCGCTGACCAACTCTGTATCGTACAAAGGCGATCGCTGTATGGGCTCATTGACGATTCGGACCGGACGGGTCAATGCATTCCCTCCCCACGCCGGGGACGGAACGCCTTCCTCTTCATCGGATGCTAAATACTTCAGATAGGGA
>Ga0224497_10001224_pt1 | contig 16600 bp, 16 predicted proteins | sample SF_Jul11_sed_USG_4_FD_167970 | JGI IMG/M metagenome (GOLD analysis project Ga0224497, IMG submission 167970) | Sediment microbial communities from San Francisco Bay, California, United States - SF_Jul11_sed_USGS_13 | ecosystem: Environmental > Aquatic > Marine > Sediment | place: USA... | reverse complement strand
GTTCGAGGGCCATATCTACCCGGATTCTGTCCATGGCTTCTTTAACGACGCTACGCCGGAGCGCTACAACAAGCCCGCAGCAGAGCTCGCGTGGACGAATACGATCGGTTGGTTCAATCGACATCTGCGCGCGGCTTAGGCTCAAACTGGCTCGCGGCGGCTGGGGCGCCTCGGGGCCGCATTGGACGGTGTCCGGGCGCGCAGCCATGGAGATTTCGCCACGATCTAGGCCAACACTAGAAGCAACCGTGTAGCGGAGGCCGTGCTAGATGTCCGACGTTCATTCTCGCCGCAGCGTACTGAGTCGGCTCGGAAAATTTGTTACGGCGATCGCCGCAGCGAAATGGGTATCGCCGCGCGCTTTTGCGCAACCATCAGCGGAGTCGGCTACGACGTTGTTCGCCTACGTAGGCTGCTTCACAAGCGAGGAACGCGACGCGAGCGGCGAGGGGATCAACGTCTATCGCGTGGATCCAGTAACCGGGGCTTGGGATCACGTTCAGCTCGTTGCTGATCTAGTGAACCCATCGTTTCTGGCCCTCGACCGCGAAAGCCGTTTCCTTTACTCGGTGCATGCCGACGAGGGCTACACCTCCGCGTTTGCTATCGACGCGATGAGTGGACGGCTGACGTTTCTGAATCGTCAGGAGAATGGCGGCATCAACGGCGTGCATCTGGAGGTAGACGCGAGCAACCGTTTCGTCGTGGTGTCCAACTATGCTTCCGGATCAATGGCCGTTCTGCCGATCAATCGAGATGGTTCGCTCGCGCCACGAAGCGACCTCGTCGAATTGCCCGGTGCGCCAGGACCACACCCGACACAACAGACGAGCTCTCACCCGCACCACAATCCCTTCGACCCGCAAGGGCGCTTCCTGCTCGTACCGGACAAGGGCTTAGACAGGATATTCGTGCTCAGGCTCGATAGCGCGAGCGGAACGCTGGTCTGGGCTGATACGCCGTCGGTCGCGGCACAACCGGGTGCGGGGCCCCGGCACGCCGGATTTCATCCGACGTTGCCGTACGCCTATGTGCTCAACGAGCTAGATTCCACCCTGGCGGCCTACGCATACGATTCGCAGAACGGCGAGTTGACCCACAAGCAACTGTTGTCGACATTGCCCAGTGATTTCACCGGCAACAACACGACGGCCGAGATCGCTGTGCATCGATCAGGGCGTTTCCTCTACTGCTCGAATCGCGGTCACGACAGCATCGCAGCCTACGCCATTGATCAAACGAGCGGCTTGTTGACCCTCGTCGGGTGGACGCCGACGGGCGGTGAGCGGCCACGATACTTCGGGCTCGATCCTTCGGGAACGTTTCTCTACGCTTGCAATGAAAGCAGCGATAATATTGTGACCTTCCGGGTCGACCCGGCGACCGGTGCACTGAGCCCAACCGGGCAAAGCGTAGAAACGGGGAGTCCGGTTACGATCGTGTTCGCTGGAGCCCGCGCCTGAGATTCGATCTCCGTGCCTCGGCGAATAATGCACTGCGATCGAATCAGTATGAGATCGTCTAGACCGCAGAAATACACACAAGGACGACCATGAAGCAGCAAGTGTTAGGTAGTGTGGCCATATTCGTTCTGGCGGGACCGGCGCTCGGCCATCACAGCGATGCCGCGTTGGATATGAATACCGTAATGACCTTCGAAGGCACGGTCACCGAGTATTCGCTCAGAAATCCGCACAGCTATTTCGTGGTCGAGACCACGAACGAGGCGGGCGAGACAGTGTCGTGGGAAGTTCAGATGGGTTCGGTGCCCAGCCTCTTGCGACGTGGATGGACGAGGGACACGCTGGAGATCGGTGATCTCGTCATCGCCGGCGTGTACCCGGCTCGCGACGGCAGGCCCTACGGCCTAATCGCGTCGCTTGAAAAGGGCGGCCGGGCGATCTCATACGAGCCTCGGCCACTGCCCAGTGTCGAGGCCAGCACCACGACGCTCGAGGGTGTATGGATCGCAGATCGAGAGCGCCTCGCGCCCGATTATCCGGGTGGCCTCCACGAGCTCATGACACGCGATTTGATCTTGACCGAAGGAGGTCGAGTGGCCGCCGAGGCTTTTGACGAGAACTCACTCGAAAACCCCGAGCTCTCGTGTATCACAAAGCCGACGCCCGGCGGGCTGATCTACACAGACCTCTTCCCGATGCAGATCGAGTTCGTCGAGGAAGATCAGATCGTCATGCTCCGCGGTCAGTACTTCGATCAGGAGCGCACGGTCTATATGGACGGGCGCGCGCATCCGCCGGCCGATGAGCGAACGCACGAAGGCCACTCGATCGGCCGGTGGGAAGGCGGCGTGTTGGTCGTGGACACGACGAACTTCGCCGATGACCGCTCGCCCTACCAGAACGGCGTACCGTCGGGCGCGCGAAAGCATGTCGTGGAGCGATACCGATTGCTCGAGGGCGGAACGCACCTGAGGCTCGAGTTCACGCTAGAAGATCCGGATTACATCGTCGGATCGATGACTCATACGAGGGATCTGCGGTACTCCCCGCATCTGCAGATGACGCCGTTCAACTGCGAGCTCGAATCGACGCGACGTTACTTACCGTTGCAGCCGGAATAAACGTTCAGTTGCCTACGAGTCGCGGCAGCCACGTGGCGAATATCGGCACGTAACTGATCAGCGCCAGCGTTGCGAGCGCGATGCCGATGAACGGCAGTACGCTTTTCGCGATCTCATCGAACGGCAACTTGAACGTCGCCATACCGACGAAAAGATTGATGCCGAACGGCGGGGTAATCATGCCGATCGCTACATTGAAGACGATGACGGCACCGAGGTGCAGCGGGTCGATACCAAGCGCCGTCGCAATCGGGTGAAACAGCGGCGTGAGCACGATGATCGCGGAGTTCGGGTCGATGAACATGCCCGTGATCAGAAAAACGAGATTGACGGACAGTAAGAATCCGGTCGCGCCAGTATCGCCCATAGCGCCTGCGATGATCTGCGGCACGCCCTGCAGTGTCAGAAAATAGGCCATGGCCGAGCCGGCCGTGAGTAATATGAGCAACGAGGCGATGACGATCGATGATCGCGACGTAGCCTCCGACAGCCCTCTGAGATCGAGCTTGCGATAGACGACCATCTCGACGAACAACGCATACATGCACGCGCCGGACGCCGCCTCGGTCGGCGTGAACGTGCCTGCGTAGATGCCGCCGAAAATGATCACCGGGAGACCTAGCGACCAACCTGCGGCGCGAAGTGCGACGTAGCGCTCCTGCCACGACGCGCGGCGCTGTTGACCGACACGTTTGACCCGCGCGTACGTGTAGCAGTAGATCGCTAGAAACAGCATGAATACGAGACCCGTGCTGAGCCCAGCGAGGAAGACACCGCCTACAGAGCTCGTCGTCGAGAGGGAATACAGGATCATCGCGACGCCCGGTGGAATCAGCATGGCGAGCGTAGACGCCGAAAGGATCAAACCGGCGGCAAAGCCGCGGCTGTATCCTTGCCTGATCAGAGCCGGATAGACGATCGGACCGATGCTCACGATCGCAGCCTGGCCTATTCCGGAAACTGCACCGAACAGTGCGCACGTTACAGCGGTCGTGATTGCTATGCCGCCGTATAAGTGCCCGACGGTTGTCTCGACGAGGCGCAACAGCCGCACACCGATCTCTCCACGGGAAATGATGTCGGCCGCGAACATGAACAGCGGAATCGCGAGTAAGCTGAATTTGTTGATGCCCTGCATCATCTGCTGAGTCAGAGCCATCGTCGGCACGGGCGGCCCGAAGAGCTCAAACGTCAGTAGGGTCGGCGCGAGGATCGCAATGAAGACTGGCGCCGAGATCAGCAGCAGAAAGAGTGCAACGAAGGCGAAGACTGCAACGGCCATCGCTTAGCTCGCTTTCGTTGACGCAGGCGACTGTCCCGCGTCCTGGCGGATCGCCGACACCATCGCGAGCTGCAGGAACGCGAGCGTCATGAGGCACGCACCGATCGGGACGGGCAGATAGAAGACACCGGACGGGATCTCGAGCATCGGATCGATCTGCCCGGCGGCAAATCGCGTCCACGTGAACGCGGCGCTGAGCCAGGCGACCCAGGCGCAGGTCGCGGCGCTGAATAGACCGACGAAAATTGTAAGCACGTCGACGATGTGGTCGGGAAGCAGGCGGCGCACGAGATCGACAGTGATGTGGGATCTCGATCGTACGGCCAGGTAGGCGCCGAGAAATGTCAGCCAGATGACGAGCAGGCGTCCGAGCGCCGGACCGCCGACGAACGACACGTTGAGCACGCTGCGGCCGATCGAATTGAAGAACAGCACCGCCGTCATGGAAAGCAGTGCTGTAACGACGACGACGCGCACGATGCCATCGATGGCGCCAAGCACGCTCTCGAGTCTTGCGGCGATCGAGCGCAAGTCAGCGGCCCCGGGCCCGGAGGGCCCGTTCGAACTCGGCGCTCAGCGGTCAGTCCTCATGGCGCGCAATCTCTGCCTTGAGCGCTTCGAGCAGCATCCGACCACGCTCGCCGTTCTGCTCGATATAGCGCTGCTCGATACCGGGCAGCACGGCGTCGCGCATGCGGTTCCATTGCTCATCGGTCGGTGTCGTCATTGCGATTCCGCTCGCCTCGAATGCCGGCAATGCGAGTTCCTCGATGACCGAGTTCGTGAGCTGCGCCGTCAGTCGACCGCCGGTCTCAACGGCATCGCGAATGGCCGCCTGGCAGGACGGCGCACGCGCATCCCACCAATCTTTCGAGACCATGACGACGTTGTCGAGGATGCCGTGGTTCGTGATTGCGGCGTAGTCCTGCACTTCGTGGAATTTCATGAAGAAATTCAGATCGATCGAGTTCTCCTGTGCGTCGATGGCGCCGTTCTGCAGGGCGCTATAGGTTTCCGCAAACGGCATGCCGACGGCCGTGAGGCCGAGCAGGCGGCTCTGTTCCTTGAGTATCATCGAGGGCATGACACGCACCTTGAGCCCCGCGTAGTTCTCGTAGACGTGCAACGAGCGGCGATTGCTCGTCCAGATCTTATAGCCCGTGTGCCAGACCGCGAGCGAGACGATGTCCTTCTCGGTGGTCGTATCGAGTACAGCACGCATGGCGTCACTGCGATGTACCTCGAGCAGATCGTCCAAGCGCGGCGGGAAGAAAAACGGGAAGTCCAGGATGCCGATCAACGGCTGGAAGCCGACGAGGAACGCGCCCGGCAGGATCACCATTTCGATCGAGCCGATCTGCAGCCCTTCGATGAGGTCAGTGTCGCCGCCGAGCTGGCTTGCCGGAAAAACTCTCGCGGTAATGTCACAGCGCAAATCGGCGGTAACGAGCTCGGCCACTTCGGTCGCGCCGCGCCCGCGCGGTGCGACGCCCGGAACGACGTGGCCGATTTTCATCGGCACCTGGGCGGACGTAGCCGCGCTCAGCAGCAACACCGCGACGAACACGTGCGCGCGCCCGCTGCGCCTCGCAGTGGCGGCGCGCGGCGGTCGCGGCTCGGGCGGCGCTCCCGCGAGCTTATTCATGGCTAGCTATTTCTGACTCAAGTACCAGTCGAGGATCTGCGAACCGGTCCAGAACAGCACCCCTGGCTTACGCCGAATCGTTTCGTAGATCTTGCGGAAATACTTGATCCGGTGGGGCACGCCGACGATGTAGGGATGGCAGGGCAGGGCCATGACGCGTGGCTGCTTGAGTGAGTCCTCGTAGAAAGTCTCGAACTGATCGAGCGCGCGGTCGGCATATTCCGATGCCTTGTGATGCTGAATGAGCATCATTGCGACGTCATTGGTCTCTTGGGTGTAGGGGACGTTGACGATATTGCCGGCGCGAGTCTTGAGCTCGACAGGCTGGTCGTCGAGCACCCAGTCGGCGACATACTCGAAGCCCTCCTCCTTGAGGATGTCGACGGTCTCATCGGTCTCCGTCAGTGCCGGGCCGAGCCAGCCGCGTGGGCGCTTGCCCGTAAATTCCTCGATCGTGTCACGCGTCTTCTGGATGTCGAGCCGCTCGTCCTCGACTTTCTGCATGCTGAGTTGCGAATAGCCGTGGCCCATGAACTCCCAGCCAGCCTTGTGTGCCTCCTCGGCGATGCGCGGGTAGGCCTTGCAGACGAGACCGTTGAGCGCGAGTGTCGTCGGAACGTCGAACGCGTCCAGGACTTCTTTCAGGCGCCAGAAGCCGATGCGATTGCCGTACTCGTGCCATGCCCAGTTCGGCACGTCGGGGATTGGCGAGCCACCGGCGGGTGGCGTGATCACCGTGCGTGGCTGCGGCTTCGTGCTGTCCCAGACCTCGACGTTGACGATCGTCCAGACGACCATGCGCGCCCCGTCGGGCAGCTTCGGGACCGGGCGGTCGATGATGGCGGAATACTCGAGTCGTTCGTCCGGGCGCATTGTCATTCTTCTCCTCGTTGGCGGGCAGCTAGCGCTGATAGTACAGAGTCCTTGGACAGCGGGAAAACATGGCTGCCAGGCGCTTGTTCGGCAACGGACGACGGCGCGGGTGCTCTGCGCAAGGCGGCGCGGCCGGGCGTGTGGACGTGCGGGAGACGTGAATGGCCGCTCGAAGAGCGAGATGCTCGCGGCTGTATCGAGCGCGAACTCGAACGGCCCGCTGTCGCCGATGTTCGCCTCGATGACAACGCGGCCGGCGTCTTGGAGTCTATTGTCCTATTGCGCGGGCTCCCCGTACGGATTCGTGTGACCGCCCGCGATGCCGAACTGGTTGTTCTCCTGGCAGATGTACTCCATGAGCTCGTCCCCGGGCTGCGCGAGCTGGGCCGTGAACTCCAGCGTGAACGGCTTCTCGTAGGCGCCGGGGTCGTCCATCGTGACTTCGCGGCGAAGCTCGCCGAGACTCGTCCGCGTCCATCGCTCGACGCTGTGCAGCTGCTCGGTGATTGGATAGCCCTGGTTGTCTTGCCAGGATTTACCGTTGAAGCCGATCGTGTCGATGACGAGCGTGTCGCCTTCCCACCAGCCGATCGAGTGCCCGTACCAGGTCGGGTCCAGATACTCCGGATGCTCGCGGCCATCCATGAAGACCTGCCGATAGCTGTGGATGTTGCCCTCGTGCAAGATGAACAGGTGCGTGGCGTCCTGATGCGTGTAGTTCTGGATGATCCTGAACGGATATGGCGTCGTGCGTGCCACACCCATCGGCAGACACCAGTACTGCGGGTTGTCCCGCGCTGTGCGCGCATCCTTGATGGCCTGCGCCTCGGGCAGCATCAGGATCTCCTCGCCCTCCTTGAGAAACAGTGCCATGTCCTGAACGACACCGCCGCCGACCCACAGCCCGTTGAGATCCGGTGTGCCGTCCGGTAGCCGCGGTGCCTCGCCTTGGGGCGCGGGTGGACGCTCGACTTGCTGTCCCAACGCCCTGACGCGGTCACCGGCCAGCAGCTCGGCGGCATTCTCGTGCACCTGCGCAAAGGTCAGGGCCGGCAGACTCATCGCGATCGCCACGAAAACGTGATTGAGCTTGCTCACGTCGATTCTCCTCGTGTCCAGGGGCTCACTCGGGCTCGTCCGGCGCACGCCCGTTGAACACGGTGCGGCCGTCGGCGAGAACCACCGACCTGACGTTGACGCGGTAGGTATTGTCCTCGCGGGCACCGAAGCCCGTGATCGAGATCTCATCGCCAATCTGTAGCGACCGGCTCGTCCAGCCATTGCGCGATAGTGCACTCGGGCTCGCGAGTTCGAGATTCCAGTTCGTCATGGCGTCGTCCGCACCGGGAACGTCGAGATAGAAACGCACGTGCGGATTCGTCCACTCCACGCGCGTCACGACGCCCGTCAAGGCAATCGGCTTGTCCGCCGTGTACTCCGACGCGAACGAGTGATGCGCGACCGCGGCAACCGAGCACAGCAGACTGGTCCCAGCCGCGATAACCCCGAGCATTGCTTTCATCGGGAGATCTCCCAAGAGCTACCTGTTCCGTTCCGCCGGCCATTAACGTAGCTCGGTTAACGATCTTCTGCAAGCAGAGACCCGCCAAGGGCGAGCCGCTCCAGGAAGAACGTTTCATGGCGTTCACCCGTCGGCTCCTGATCGACAGCAACACCGAGATCGTGATGCAGCGGCCCGCGCGGCTCGACAGACGCCTGGGCGTCGGGCCAGGTTGCGCTGGGCCGATTCTTGGTTGACAGCCATGCGGCACAGGGCTACCGTCGAGTTGCGTTCGTCAACGATTGGCGGGTCGCGATAACCAAATAAGATCGCAGGGGAACTCACCATGAACCGTTTTGCGCTTGCGCTCGCCTCGGCGCTACTCTTCTCTTCGCCGCTGCTTGCCCAGCAGCCCTTCAAGCTCGGCACGTTCGAAGACGCCGGCGAGACCTATCTGGGACTCGTGCTCGATGACACGCGGGTCGTGAATATCGGTCAGGCGAATAATCAGCTGCCCGGCGTCAAACCACCGATCCCGCGAGATATGACCGATCTGATCGTCCGTTACGAGCAGCTTCGGCCGCGGCTCTACACAATTGCCGAGGCGGCTGCGGCCGGCCAGCTCGCTGGGCAGACGAAGGACGTCGGCTCGGTCAGGACACGACCGCCGTTAATGCCGAATATCATCTACAACGCGGCGTCTAACTACTCGCTGCATGCTGCCGAAATGGCTCGACGAACCGCTGCCGGACGAGGTGGATCGACGCCCCCGGTGGACGAGACACCGGTCCCCGACCCGATTCCCGGCATCTGGGAGCGTGAAGCTGGCGATACGCGTCAAAACCCATACATTTTCTTGAAGCAAGCCAGCACGGTCATCGCCGACGGTGAGGCGATCCGCGTGCCTCCGCAGCGGAACGAGCTCGATTGGGAGTGTGAGCTCGCCGCCGTGATCGGCAGGCCCGCGAGCCGCGTGTCCGTCGCCGATGCCGAGGACTACATCTTCGGCTATACGCTCGAGAACGACGTCTCGGACCGCGGCGGGCGCGGTGACGGACGCATGGGCACGGATTGGTTCCTGCAGAAGAATCACGATACGTTCGCGCCGCTAGGGCCATTCATCGTGCCAAAGGAATTCGTTGGCGATCCGCATGCGCTTACGCAGACGCTGACGTTGAGTGGTCAGGTCATGCAGGATTCGAACACGGGTTATATGACCCACAACACGTTCGATATGTTGTCCTATGTCTCCCACATCACGACGATGCAGCCTGGCGATGTTTTCGCGATGGGCAGCCCGTCGGGCGTCGGCACGGCGCGCGAGACGCCGATCTACATGAAACACGGTGATACGGCCGTGTGCACGATCGACACGATCGGGACGCTAACGAATCCCGTCTTAGACGCGGGTCAGTAAGCTAATAGACCTCGGAGGGCCGGCCTGTCGCAAGACGGGCTGGCCTTTTTCCTATTCGTTGTTTCTTTCGAGCTCCAGATACGCCTGGCACTCGTATTCGAGCAGGCGTGCATTACCTTCGATGCGCCGATACAGCGGCATACTCATTTCCCAGGGTTCTGTGAACGTTTCCGGATCTTCGATCGTGACCTCGTAGAGCAAATGGTCCGGGCTCGTGCGCGTGAAACGCTCGATGACGTGCAGGGCATCGCTGTGGAAGTTGCCCGATCGGTCGAACCACGTCTGGTCCGTGAAGTTCACGGTATCGACGACGAGCGTCTCGCCCTCCCAATGCCCCCGCGAATCGCCCATCCATAGCTGTTGGACGGGATTTTCGGGGTGGGCGCTATCGAGGTAGATCTTGCGAACTGAATGGACGTACTCCGATAGTATCGTGATTTGCCCGGGTGTCTGAAATATCTGCAACGGGTATGGCATATACATCGTGCGTGGTACGCCGACCATTTTGCAGCTCGCCTCGGGATCGTCGGTAGCGCGGTTGCGGTAATTCTCCTCGCGTTGCGCGAGCGCATCGGCGCGGTAGGGAATCTCGTTGCCGACGACGACGCCCTGGCCGGCTGGAATTCCAAGCTCGGCTGCGTGGTCCTGAATATTCCAGACAGCCGTGTTCATGGTCTGCCAGATGCCCTGCAGATCTGGCTCCCCGTAGACCGTCTGTGGTGGCCTATAGCCGTCCGCGGCCGGCTGTGCGTTGCCGGCACCGGCAGCGAGGAGTCCCACGAGGGCGGGCGTAACGAGTCGTACCGAAAATCTCACTGTGTTGCCTCCGCTGCGGCGCGTGCCTCTGCCGGCGTCACACCGGGAAAGACACTGAACCCGCTCATGCGAGAGATCCGCATGAGGGCTTCGTTATTCTCATAACAAGCCAATTCCTGAAGTTCGTAATTTTCGTCCGCAGCGCGCCGATACGGAAGCGCTATCGTGAACGGATGTGTAAATACGTTGGGGTCCTCGATCGTCGCTTCGTAGTGCAGTGTGTTGGCGTCGACCAGGGTGAGGCGTTCAACGACTTCGATCTCCTCAGTGTAGAACCGACCGAACTGGTCGAGCCAGGGTAGGCCATTCTGATTCGAGGTTTCGACTACGAGCGTGTCGCCCTCCCAGCGGCCGCTCGAAGCGCCGTTCCACAATCGAATCTTCTGACCCGGCTGAGCGCGGTCGTCTAGCGGAATGATGCGATAACCATGTGAGTTGTAGGTCAGCATGGCGAGGTGGTCGGGTGTTTGCAGGAACTGGCGCGGTCCGCCGTGGTACATCGTGTTCGGTACGCCTGCGAGCATGCAGGCAGCGTTGTGGTGAAAATAGCGTTGCGTATTCTCAGGAATTTGAGCTTCTACCCAGGCCTGCAGCGGCACGCGATTGTCCGGTGGATCCACGACGGTAGCCGGTCCGCCGAGGTTGTCGCGGGTTCTGGGGTGCGCTTCGAGGTCCTCATAAGCACCGCCGATCTGCCCGCCCGGCAGGACCCAGGTGCCATTGAAGTCGGGGCGCCCGATGGGGGTGCGCGGCGGATCGAACGACTGCGCCGCTTCGAGCGCGCATCGGTGGAACGTCACCGGCGAGTTGTCGGGGCAGACCGACTCGCTGACATAGGCCTGGGCAAGCGCCGCCGGCGGCAGTAACGACGAAGTGGCCACGATCACAACGAGCGCGACGATTCTGGCGGCGAACGGTCTATTCACGTGATATCCCCTCCCGATTGGTCGCGTTTCGAAACTGGCGACGGCTGCGATTCAGCTTGATTCTTCATGGCGCTAGTCATTATCTTAGCGGTTAGATACCGATAATACGGGAATGCGCCCGGACCCACTACGGGCGAGGGCAGAGCCCGAGGGCGCCGGCATCGGGGAACGATGTGTCTGTGTGCCGGCTGCGGCGATCGCCGCCTTTGGGACGACCGCGGTCGTCGATGACAGGAGAATTCGTATGAGCCCCAGACTCATCGCCATTGCCTCGGTTGCTGTCGGCTTGCTGCTCTCGAGTGTCCCGTCGCTCGCCCATCACGGGTCGAACGTCGTCTACGATTTGACGGACTCGGTCACGATCACGGGGACCGTCACGCGTTTTCAATTCGTCAATCCGCACGCGCTCATCTTTGTCGAGGTGACCGGCGAGGATGGTGAGGTCGTCGAGTGGCTCGTTGGGCTGCCGAGCGCGAGCGGGCTCGGCTCCAGCGAAGGTTGGACGCGCGACACGCTCAAGCCCGGCGATGAGATCACGATCATTGGTGCGCCAGCCAGAAGTGGCGCGCCGTCGCTGTGGACGGAACAGATTACGCGTGACGGTGAGCCTATGCTCGGTTCCCGCTACACTGGCTGAGCTCCACGCGATGCGCGGCTACTCGGGGGCTGCTCGGGGACAGTGTCGCCATGACATGATGTCCTGACGCTTCTTGAAGAGCGCCGGGGAGGGGGAGTCGAGAATAATGCGAATCGGATTCCGAGGCGTCCTGGCATCGGCGGTTGCCACCGCAGTTTTCGCAGCGCTGTGGCTCAACGCCGCGCCGGTCCGTGCGCAGGCCGGCGACTACACGGCGCCGCGCACGGCGGACGGACGTCCCGACCTCAACGGTATTTGGCAGGCGCTCAACACGGCGCATTATGATCTCGAGGCCCATTCGGCACGGCCTGCGCTCGCGCTCACGGCTGCGCTGCCGCGAGCGGAACAGCCCGGATTGGGTCGTTCGACGCCTGTCCCAATGCCGGCACCCGAGATCCGCGCATTGGGCGCAGCCGGCGGCGTGCCGGGCGGGGAGAGTGTCGTCGTCGGTGGAGAAATCCCGTATCAGCCCTGGGCTGCTGCACGACGGGATGAGAACGCTGCACGTTGGCTCGAGCGTGATCCCGAGATCAAGTGCTACATGCCGGGCGTGCCGCGAGCGACCTATATGCCGTACCCGTTTCAGATCCTTCAGGGAACGAACGAGATCCTCATCGCTTACGAATTTGCGGACACGACGCGCACGATTTTCATGAGCGACGTCGGCGACAGCCCCGAGCCCACATGGATGGGTTGGTCACGCGGCCGTTGGGAAGAGGACACGCTCGTTGTCGAGGTAACCGACCTCAACGATCGCACCTGGTTCGACCGCGCCGGAAACTTTCACAGCGATGCGCTGCGTGTCGTCGAGCGCTATACGCCGATGAGCCCGTATCACCTCATGTACGAGGCGACGATCGAAGATGCGAACGTGTTTACGCGACCGTGGACGATACGCATGCCGCTCTACCGGCGCCTCGAGACGGACAAACGACTGTTCGACTACAAATGTGTCGAGTACGTCGAGCAGCTCATGTACGGTGAGCTCGGGGTCGTCGATCCCGAGACCGGCGAGCAAAACGATTGACGGGGGGTTAGCGATGTCACGCCGAACACAGAAACTTTCTCGTGCCGTTCTCGTGGTCGCCGCGGCGATCATCACAAGCAACACCGAGCGCCTTCCCGCACAGGAGGTTGACGATTGGACGCTGTCGCGCACGCCGTGGGGCGACCCGGACCTGCAAGGCGTCTGGCGCTACGAGGGCGCGACGCCGCTCGAGCGGCCCGACGATCTTGCCGGGCGCGCAACGTTGACGGACGAAGAGATCGCCGAGCTTGCTCGCATCGAGGCGGAGCGCGCGGCAAACCGCGAGGCGGGTCTCGACGGTGTCGCCGTCGGTCGGAGCACGCTGGACGAGTCGCCGATCCGCGGCAACGAGTACAACATTTTCTGGCAGGATCATGGACGTGCGCGTCAAGCCTACGCCCAGACGTCGTTAATCGTCGATCCGCTGGATGGCAAGCTGCCCTACACGGACGACGCCCGCATCGCGGCGCGACGCTCCGACGCGCGATACGGCGTCGGACCGTACGAGTCCTATCTGGACCCCGATACGGGAGAGCGCTGTCTAACCGACGGCGTTACCGCGATCATGTGGCAGGGACCGAACGGCGGACACAACCGCATCGTACAGAGCCCGGGTTTTGTCACGATACTGCACGAGGAATATCGCGACCGGCGGATCATCCCCGTCGACGGACGCGAGCACGGCTCGATTCGCCAGTGGCTCGGAGAAGCCGTTGGGCATTGGGAGGGCGATACGCTCGTCGTCGAGACGATAAACTTCCTCGACCGGACGAATTACGAATGGGCGAGCATCTGGACCCGCGCCTCGGAATCGCTGCATATCATCGAGCGCTTCCGGCGCGTAAGCGAGACTGACATGGAGTACACGATCACGGTCGAGGACCCGAAGACGTTTACGCGGCCGTGGACCGCGGCCGTGCCGATCACGCGGCTGCCGGACGGCATCCAGATCTACGAGTACGCTTGTCACGAAGGTAATCGTGCAATGCCGAATCTGTTGAGCGCCGGGCGTGTCGAAGCCGGGCTGGCTCCGTCGGCCAACTAACAGTGGGGAGAATGTCATGCGTATCAGTCTGATCGCATTCGTTGCCGGTTCAGCTCTCGCGGCCAGTGCCGTGCAGGTGTCGGCGCATCATGCGTTCGCTGCGGAGTTCGACGTCAACCGGCCGATTACGCTTACGGGCACGGTCGTCGAGCTCGAGCTGATTAATCCTCACTCATGGATTCATCTCGACGTGACCAGTGCTGACGGAACTATCGAGCGCTGGATGATCGAGGGCGGCCCGCCGAACGCGCTCTTCCGACGTGGCTTTACGCGCGCTGCGCTGCCTATCGGCTCGGAGATCGTCGTCGAAGGCTTTCAGGCGAAGGACGGATCGATGCGAGCCAACGGCAGGGACATCGTCTTCACGGACGGACGCACGCCGTTTACGGGCTCGTTCGGCGTCGGGCCCGACAGCCGCTAGGGCGGCGTCGCGCAAGGTGATGGCGTTGCACTTCGTGCCCGGACGCCGATTGCGCCTCTGCCTCGCGCTGCTCGGCTTTCTCGCCACGCCGCTCGCGGCCGGGCAGGGCCTGCCGACGGCTGAGCCCGAGGCGGTCGGCTTGTCGTCCGAGCGCCTTACGCGCATCGAGACGCTCATCGAGCGAGCGATCGAGCAGGACGCGGTCGCTGGCGCCGTGGCATTGGTCGCGCGCCGAGGTCAAGTCGCGTACCTGAGAGCGATCGGTATGGCGGACATCGACGACGGCAAGCCGATGGCCGCCGATACGCTCTTTCGTATCGCCTCGATGACGAAGCCCGTCACGAGCCTCGCAATCATGATGCTGCACGAGGAAGGGCATTTCCTGCTCACTGACCCGGTCTCGATGTTCATCCCGGAACTCGGTGATCCTCGGGTGCTGGCGGCCGTGGACGGTGGCTTCGAGGCGCTGCCCACCGAAGGTGAGATCACGATCCAGCACTTGCTCACGCACACGTCCGGCGTCATCTATCAGTTCAACGCGAGCTCGGACCGCCACGAAGCTATTGCGCGCCTCTACCGCGAAGCCGGTATTTCCGATGGGCTATCGCAAACGGAAGGGGTTATTGCCGACTTGAGCAGGAAGCTCGGTTCGGTGCCGCTGATGTTCGAGCCTGGAACCCGGTATCAGTATGGTCTTTCGATAGACGTGGTCGGCCGTCTCGTCGAGGTGGTGTCCGGTATGACGCTCGCGGAGTTCTTCGAGCGGCGTATTTTCGGGCCGCTCCGTATGACCGATACGCATTTTTATCTCGACGAGGCAGACGTCGCCCGCCTGGCCTCGGTCTACGTCCCCGACGGACGCGGCGGTATTCGCGAGCTCGGCGATGAGCCGGTCGAGAACGGTACGCTGGTCTACTCGGCCTCATTCCACTTCAAGGGGCCGCGCACGTATTTTTCCGGCGGCGCCGGCCTGGTCTCGACGGCCTCCGACTACGTGCGTTTGCTGCAGATGTTTTTGAACGGCGGGAATCTCGACGGCGTGCGGCTACTGAGTCCGACGACGGTCGAGCTCATGACGCGCAACGGCATCGGTGATCTCAGCGTGAGCCCCGGGCGCAAATTCGGCCTCGGCTTCGCGGTTATCGAGGATCCGGGCCGCGCGGGCGTGCCGCACTCCCCCGGCAGCTACTACTGGGGCGGTTTCTTCAATACGCGCTTTTTCGTGGATCCGTCAGAGGAGCTCATCGGCATCTTTCTGTCGCAGCGCTATCCGCGCGATGCCGGCAGCATTCGCGACCGATTCATGAGCGTCGTCTATCAGGCCGTCATTGACTGACTTGCGCGCTGCCTCCGGCCCCCGTCTCCAGGGCCGCCTGCAGATCCGGCATGAGTTCCGCGCCGACGGGTACCGTGATCGACGAGCCTCGCAGGTCATCGCCGATCGGCTCCACACGGCCGCCGAGGCAACTGCCGAGAAACGCTTCCGCAGTCGCGTTGAACGCAAGGCGATTTTCCGGCCGCGCAAAGCCATGACCTTCGTCGGGAAAGAGGACGTAGGTAACCGGGATACCGTTCGTCTGCATAGCCGTGACGATCTGGTCGGATTCGGCCTGCTTGACCCGAGGGTCGTTAGCCCCTTGACCGATCAGCAGTGGCCGTTCGATCCGGTCTACGTAGGTCAACGGCGAGCGCGCGGTCAGTAGCTCGCGGCCGGCCTCGGTTTCGTCGTCGCCGACGCGCGTGGCGAACAATCTCTTCATGGGTCCCCAATACGGCGGGATCGTCGACAACAGTGTGACCAGGTTGGACGGTCCCACGATATCCACGCCGCAAGCGAATGTCGTAGGCGTCATCGTCAGCCCTGCGAGCGTCGCATAACCGCCGTAGCTGCCGCCCATGATCGCAACCTGATCTTCGCGCGCGATGCCCGCATCGACGGCCCATGCGATGCTATCGAGCAAATCATCATGCATCTTCCTACCCCATTCGAGATCGCCCGCATTGACGAACGCCTTACCGAAGCCGGTCGAGCCGCGAAAGTTGACTGACAGCACGGCGTAACCACGGTTGGAGAGCCACTGGTGCATGGAGTTGAAGCCATAGAAGTCCCGGTACCATGGGCCGCCGTGAACGAGCAGCACCATTGGGCCCGGCGTTGCCGGTCTACCGTCTCCATCGGCATCGCTCGCTACCGGTAGCGTGTAGTAGCTGACCAACGTTAGCCCGTCGCGGCTCTCGATCTCGGCCGAATGCATGGGGGTCGTGACCGCATCGGCGAGTGCCGGGCGCGCCTCGAACCATAGCTCGGTCGTGCCGGCGTTGCGATCGTAGAGATAGTAACGGGCGGGAGCGGTTGAGCTTATGAGCACGACGACCCAGCGGTCGTCTGTGAGGGTACGAGAGGCAACGCGGATCTCGCCGTCTCC
>Ga0224497_10001219_pt1 | contig 16642 bp, 18 predicted proteins | sample SF_Jul11_sed_USG_4_FD_167970 | JGI IMG/M metagenome (GOLD analysis project Ga0224497, IMG submission 167970) | Sediment microbial communities from San Francisco Bay, California, United States - SF_Jul11_sed_USGS_13 | ecosystem: Environmental > Aquatic > Marine > Sediment | place: USA... | reverse complement strand
CTAATTTTTCTTGCTCTTTCTCTGTAAGTATCTCTTTACCATCTCCCTTTTCAATTATTTTTCGATAAGTATCAAGAGCCTTGTTCAACCCTGCATTTTCTTCTACTTCTATATCTGAAACTTCTTCTATTGATTCTTCTATAGGTTCTACTAATTCAGTTTCAAGGGGATCAGACAAGTAATGAAGGATTCTCAAAGCGTTATATAATCCAATATTTTTAAAATACGAATTGAGTTCTCCTTCTGTCTCTAGAAAACAATTGATCTTGGAAATTAAAAACAAAGCAAAGATTTGTTGTGATCTAAAGCGTCATCTTTCCCCAAAAACCGTGGGCACCATTATGAGATCTTTGCCTTTGGAGGGTCATGCCCATCTTTTAGGTAAAAGTGTTGCATATTTTGAAACCTCTGTTGATTCTGGGATTGAGAGGTCTAGACAAGAATTTAAAAAAGGCGATGTGGCTTTTTTACCTTCTTCTGGAAGCATTTGCTTTTTTCTTTCAGATACTGAACCTGGAAAATCAATGACACCTATTGGAAAACTAACAGGTGATGCTGATGCATTAAATAATATAAAATCTGGTGATGTTTTTTGTCTTTATGAAGAAACTACTTGATAAATATAATGACCACTGTATCCGCCAACTCTTTTAGTTGTTCCTTTTTTTACAGATTCTTTTAGAAACGTGTTTGCTGCAGAAATTTTTACTCCTGTCTGTCTTGCCAAATCATGGGCAGTAACTACCTTGGCATTTTTTATGATTTTCATGGCTTGTTGTTCATTGACCATTACAGTAATCTCAGCTTTTGCTGGTCCTCCTTCACCTCTATCCTTTTTTCCTTTTTTTGAATCCTTTGCACCTTGAGATTTTTCTTGTTTTGCAGGACTTACTTTCTTTGTGCCACCCATATTATTTTTAAAAAATATTCCTCTTATAAACGATATACAATTTTTTGAAACTAAGATATGTTTGAATTATGCAATCACTTCTAATTTTTCAAATATAAATAACATATTGTTTACATAATCTCATGGGTATTGTTTCCAAAGGTGCAAAATGTAATGTTGAAAGCTGTGACAAAGATGGCGCACGTTCATTAAATACAACCAAAGTTGAGAATGCCGGACTACGTGTAAACTCTACTGGCAAAAAAACTGTTCTATGTAAAGATCATTATAAAGAATGGAAAAAAGAATCTAAAGACGATAGAGACCTAGAACGTGCTCGATTTGATAAATTCTAATTCTTTTTCTTGTTTTTTGTTTTACTTCTTTTAATTCCTGGTCTGTTGAAATAATCTTCACTTAGTTTTTCATAATACGCATCTAACTTTTTGTATAACCTCTTTGGTTTTCTTGCTTTCTGATTACTTAGAACATATAATGCAAGAATAGGAAATGCAATTGTAGCATCTGCATAAACTGTAATCATTCCATGATGCGCATCTTGGACTTTCCCCCAACTTTTGCCCTCTTGCAGAGTTGCACCTGAGAGTCCGCCTGTATCTGGTCTTGCATCTGTTATTTGTATAACATAATCTTGTCCTCCATCATCTCTTCTTAGTATTTGATCTAAAAGTGGGCCTGTTTGTTGGGCTGTATTTTTTGGAACCCCTCCACCAAGCTCAACTATGCCAGATTTTTTAGAATTGTACAGAATTGATGCTTGTTCTATAATCTCTTTTACAAAGTCCAAACTGTACACCTTATTTTGTAATCTATGCACTGCAAGATTTAATGCAAGTGATGAATCCTTCATCGTGGAAATGTATACTGGAACATCATAGTCATAGGCAGTTGTTATGAAACTCTTTTCTGGATATTTTGCATTCTCTTTGCTAATTTTTCCCATTAAATTACAAAATTCTGCAGTAGTAAACGGTTTATCTGTAAAATCATTTGCAAACATTTTCTGAATAATTTGATCTTCGGCCTCTAATGTTTCATAGAATTTTATGTATACGTCTCTAATCCTGACAATTTCATTCTCATATAACTTCATATCATCCACATCAAAATGTCCTTGTTTTACAGGGAGTCCCCATGCAAAATGATCCTCGTGATAGACATTTGCTCCCGTGGTTACTATCCAATCAATAAAACCTCGCTCAATTAGAGTTTTGATTATACCTCCAAATCCTACTGGCGTCATTGCACCTGAAACCGTTAGACAAATTGTGGCATCCTCTTTTATCATTTTGGCATAAAGCTTTGCTGCTTCTCCTAACTGCCTTCCATTGTATCCTGAACCTGCAAAAACATCCACAAGTTGTTCGATTGTCATATTTGGATCCAGCTTGATATGAGGAATATCTTTGCCATGAAATTTGTGCGGATCCACCTTCGAAATTAAAAAATTACAGTAATTAATACTTCCGACTAAACTTTAAACTCTCACATGCTTTATGTCAAATTATATTGATATCAAATGACCATTCGCTTGGACTAACAGAGTTTCAATTATCTGATATGTTGGAAATTGACACGTCTCTGGTAATATGTGATCTAAGAAAAAAAGAAGATTTTGCAAAAGGACACATCAAAAAATCAATTCTTGTAAAATATGATGAAGAAAAATTGCTTGATGTTCCTCAAAACTCAAAGATAGTGTTGGTAAGTTATGATGAGGAGCAATCAAAAAAGATGGCTGCAGCATTACGTTCTCAAAATATTGAAGCGCATTACCTAATTGGAGGAATAAAACATTGGAGTCAAGGGCTTTATTGCACCAACATTTCTTATGTTGGAACTGGGTATCCATAAATTATGAGGATTATCGATTTGTATGACCCAAAACGAGTGAGTCAAAAACCTGATAATTTCAAAGTATTGTTTGAATCTGCAGATTTTAAGCAAGATGGTTTTTCAATTAAAAAAGTAGAACTACGTCATTATCTTGAAAGGACAGATGAAAATCTAGGTCCTTATTCTTTAATTACATCCTATGTTGAAACTGACAAGGGGTCTGTCGAAATGATTTATGATGAGGGGTTTCGAGGTGATAATTCCCTTGATAGAACTGTAAAATTTCTAGTTTCTAATCTAGGTATTTCTGGATTGATTATACGCTCAATTATTACATTAAATGAACAACTAAAAGAAAATACTTGAATAGTTTATTCTAATTTACGTAAATTCTATCAGATCTGGCTACATTATTTTAATTAAATTGGTTAAAATAAAGAATTCAGGGTTGAACTGAATCTACTCTGTCTTGAACCCTGTCATAGTATCCATTTATCTCCATTGCTGAAAGGTGAAACGTTGCTGAAACCACATCGCCAATTTGTGCATTACATTCAGGTACTGCCACACTAACACCATCTGGGATTCTGCCACATAGTCATGCTCCGTAGTTGCGATTGCTGTTACATCTTCAGTTATCTGTGTTGGAATTAAATTTCAAGGTGTTAATGTAAACATTAGTGCCACTGCAATTCCTGTAGCCATTAGTCATATGATTACAAGTCATGGTGACTTGTTTTCTGTTTATTTTTGTTCGTACATTTTTCCTCAACTACTATAGACAAATATCAGATGTAATGAATAAGACTACGGTATAATCAATTGCACTCATGTGATTATGATTCAAAACTGTCTTTTGTAAAATCAGATTATTTTCGATTTTTACCACATGATTTTGTTCTCAGGATTTTTTTACAACATGGACACCTAATTTCAGAGGTTTCTAAAAATAAACTACAATATGTACATCGTTTTTGACCGTTGTTGTACCTGTCTCAGTTATTCATTGAAATTGCCTTGATTCTACACATATACCTCTGCATGTTGCTGCCAAAAATATAGAAACATGATATATGTTTTCGTGTCCAACAAATCCTATAATTGCATCTAGTGTTATAACGCCGCAAATATTACAATGACAACCAACTTTTATCTTTTGATTGTATACAGTAATGATAAAATTTTTGTTTATTTTTAATGCATGATAATTATCATGACTGAATTTCGAGAATTTTATCAAATGAGTTTTTTATTCTATATGCAATTAACAACGATGAAAATCGATACTGGATGCTGTATATTTTTTTTTATATTCAGAATCAATGTGTTGGTTCCCTTCATTATTTATTTTATACTTTTTTAATATCTAGTAAATTCATCTTCAGATTAAATTTTTTGTTTTAGTGTAATGCGAGTAAATATCACTCCAATTATGGTTACAAACCAAACAGTGCACAATCTTGTCAATATTACAAGTGACGATGCTATGGAGAGCTCCAACCCACGCTGTAATAAGAGAAAATCTGCAATACTTTCATTGACTCCTATTCCTCCAGGTAAAAGTGACAAAACCCCATATCCCAAAGAAGTAAAATAGATTTGAGATGTCAAAAGATATCCTAAATCCACATTTAAGGAAAGAAATACTGCATAAACTGCAAGCGAATCTATTCCCCATCCCAAAATGCTAAACAACCAACCTTTGGTCATATTGATTGGACTTGTCAAAATCGAAAATGACTCACTTGGTCTAATATCTGGCATAATTTGCGATATGAATTTAATTTTTGAAAGTTTATCATATATTAATCCAGAAAAATTTCTATTACTAATTAGAATATACGTCCCAACAAGTATTGCTGATGAAATTACAACTAGCGAAATTGATATCAAACTAAAATAAATTAAAATACTCACAAAAATTATGCATGTCCCTGCAAATAAATCATGATATCTTTCCAAAAAAATAACTGCAATTGATTTTTCAGTAGTAACTTGAAATCTTTTTTTTAAATAAACAGATTTTATGAAAGTGCCCACTCCACCTGGGGTATTAATCAATGTTAAACCTGCCATGTAAATAATCACATTTTGAATTAGTGAAATTTTTTCACCAAGTAAACGCAGCAATTCTTTTTGACGAAAACTCTTTACTATGTGAGATAGAAACACCAGAAGAAATATCAAAATTAAATATTCTATTTTGATTTCCAAAAAGTGTTTTGAAATTTCACCAACATCAGAAACAAAAATTAACAGAACATAGAAAAAGATAGTGGGAAATACTATCCAAAGAAACCTCTTTTTAATCAGTTCAAGTATTTTCATATTTTATATCAAAACTAGTTTCATTATTAGCTGTGGTTTTTTTAAAACTGCAAGTTCATTTGATTGTAACTTTTGAGTTATTTTCACTTTATTAAATAGAAGATGATCTTTTGAATGTCTCAACTAATTCAAGTGTGTTTTGAATGAATGAAGTGTTTGTAAGTTCAGCTTCTGTTGTAATGAATAACAAATGATTCAGATCAATCGGAATTGTGTATCTTCTAATCTTTTCGTATTGAGCCATAACAAACTTACTCTTTCCAATAGCATCTTCAAATTCTCTTCTAAGTTTCCATGATCTTAAGATATGTTCTGCTGAAAGCCTCTGATCATGTGAATCTAAATAATTCTCTATGCCTTGTTTATTTCCTCCAAAGATTATTTGTCCCTGATTCCCTAAAATAGTCACAAATCTTATTCCAGGGTCAAGATTGAATATGTTCTCAGATAATTTGTAATATTCTTCATTAGACATGAACAAGATTTGTAGTATTTGCTTTAAATTGTTTCTTCATGACTGAATTCTAAAATTATTTATCGCCAGACCAAGGGAACAAGTATAGTCATCAAGACAGAAACTAACAATATGCTGATTAAATTTAATGGAGTGCCAAACCTTGCCATCTTCTTAGCAGTAACAAATCCACTTCCAATCACGATTGCGTTTGGAGGAGTTGCAACTGGCATGATAAACCCATAGCTTGTAGCAATTGCAACTGGCGCCATAAGCATTATTGGATTTATATTCGTTGTAACTGACAAAGATGCCATTATAGGCAACAACAAGGCTGCTCCTGCAGTATTACTCATAATCTCGCCTGAAAAGATTGCAACTGCAACAACTATCAGTATTATCAAAAAATAGTCCATTCCTCCAACAAATGATAGTTGGTCGGCAATCTGTAAATCAAGTCCAGACGAGACAAACCCTCCTGCCAATGCTAATCCTCCTCCAATTAGAATTAACACACCCCATGGAATCTTGCTTGCAGATTTTATGTCCAAAAGGCGACCCTTAGTGGAAGAGGGCACTACCAGTAAAACAATTACTCCGACAATCACAATAGAATAATCTTCTATGAATGGGACAAATTCCTTCCAGAAAAGCCCCCTTGTAATCCAAGCTATTACAGTAGAACCAAATACAATTGCTAGGATTTTTTCATCCTTTTCCATCTTTCCAAGTTTGGACAATTCCTGAATTACGATTTGTTTTGTGCCAAGTATTCTGGTATTACTAAGCTTTGCAAAATTTATCATATAATACCACAATACAACCAAAGAAACAGCACTCACAGGAACACCAATCATCATCCATTGTACAAAGCTAACTTCAATTCCGGTCAGAGTTGCAGAAATGGATGCAAACAAAGCGTTTGGAGGAGTACCAATCAGAGTTGCAAGTCCACCTATGCTTGCAGAATACCCAACACAAAGCATAAGGCACACTCCAAATTTTGATTTCTCATCTGAATCTTTTATCTGGTTTATTATTGCAACAGCTATTGGAAGCATAAGAAGTGTGGTTGCAGTATTTGTCATCCAAGCACTCAGTGATGCAGTAATTATGATGAATGCCCCAACGATGTATTTTGGCCTGGTCCCAAATGTCTTTAGTATGTTTAATGCAAAGCGTTTGTGAAGTTTTGATTTTTCTATTGCCTTTGCAAGTAAAAACCCACCAAGAAAAAGAAGTACAATCTTGTCAATATATGATGTGAAAACTTTGTCTATGCTTTCAATTCCTAAAATTGGAAACAATATCATTGGAATCAATGAAGTTACATGGATTGGAATAGCCTCAGATATCCACCAACTGGCCATCCACAAAGCAATGCCCAGAACTAATTTTTGCAATAAGTCTAGTTGCATAGGAGAGAAAATGATGATTACAAACAGAGTTGGACCAATAATAATTCCAATTATTCTTTTCATCTGGATCATTTGTAACGATTTTTGATTATAAATCCTCTAAGAGTTTATGCATTAAGAATCATTTTTGAGAGTATCTATTCTCAATTATCTACATGCTGATGTATTTGGAACATGGGAATAATTCACATAAAATGAATATTGTCTTGGAAGGAGACAACCTGAAATTTATGAATAAAAATGGAAATATTCACCATCCTCTATTCTCTGACAAGTTTACAAAAACTATCAGAATCTGCTAAATTTATGCATGGAAAATAAAATTCTATTTAAATGCCCTTGAAGAGTTATTTTACACTTGAATTTTGGTCTTAATCTAATGAAATTTAGCCTCTGATCTAAACCTGTTATTTTAGAAAAGAGCCAAAGATTTAATTCAATTATTAATCGAGTCTCAAACTGTGCGTATATTACAACTACATTGTGACAGTATAGAGTATACACCTACAAAAAAAGAGATCAAGAGTGCTGAAGATATTATTCCCGAAACAAAAAAACTTGAAGAAGTTGTTGTTGCTTTTATATCTGTTGAAGAAGGTGATGATTCATCTGTAGCGCTAAACGCGATATCTCAAATAAAATATTCTATGGACAAAATTGGGTGTAAAAAATTACTCTTATATCCTTATGCTCATCTAAGTTCAAATTTAGCCGCCCCTTCAACAGCATTATCTTTACTAAAAGAGATGGAATCTTCTGCATCCGAACTTGATGTGTCTTGTTCTCCTTTTGGCTGGACAAAATCATACAGCATTAAAGTGAAGGGGCATCCACTTGCTGAAAGCTCAAAAGTAATTACAAAAGAATCTGATTCAGAAAAAGAGATTACTTCTGAAGCTTTGAAGGGGGAATCTAAAATTAAATCTTATTGGAAGATATTATCTCCTGATGGAACAATAACTGATATTTCAGATTATAATTTTTCTAAATATAAAAAATTAGAAGTACTTGCAAAATATGAATCTGCAAAAAAACGAAATGTTGATGAACCTCCACCTCATGTTGCACTCATGAAAAAAATGGCAATTGCAGATTATGAACCCGCATCAGATTCTGGAAACATGCGTTTTTTTCCAAATGGTCGTTTGATAAAATCATTAATTGAAAGATATGTGACTGATAGGGTAAAAGAGTATGGAGGGTATGAAGTTGAAACTCCAATCATGTATGACTCTCATCATCCAAGTATGGTTAGCTACTTTAATCGATTTCCTGCAAGACAATACAATATCAATTCTGAAGGAAAAAAATTATTTTTGAGATTTGCAGCATGTTTTGGTCAATTTCTAATGGCAAATGAATTTCAAATGTCATACAAAAATTTACCCTATAGGCTGTATGAGCTAACACGTTATAGTTTTAGACGTGAACAATCTGGCGAGCTAGTAGGACTAAGAAGACTACGTGCATTTACTATGCCTGACTGTCATGCCTTTTGCAAAGATTTGGAGCAAGCTATAGATGAAATCAAAGTTAGATTTGACTTGTCAAGAGATGTCCTGAAAGATCTTGGGATTGAAGAAACAGATTATGAAATGGCTATACGATTTACTGAGGATTTTTACAATGAAAACAGATCTTCTATAGAAGAATTGGTGAAAAAACATGGAAAACCCGTTCTAGTTGAAATGTGGAAAGAAAAGTTTTTTTATTTTGTTTTTAAATGGGAGTTTAATTTTGTTGATAGCTTTGGAAAGGCATCTGCATTATCAACTGATCAGATAGATGTAGAAAATGGAAATAGATATGGCATAGAATTTGTTGATGAGAATAATACTCGAAAAAATCCAATAATTTTACACAATTCTCCAAGTGGTGCAATTGAGAGAATTATCTATGTATTGCTAGAAAAGGCAGCTCATGATTCCAAAGAAGGAAAAAAGCCTCAATATCCATTATGGCTTGCACCAACTCAGGTTAGAGTGATTCCACTAAAAGAAGAATTTTCTGATTTTTGCAATAAACTCTCTGATAAGATATCCTTACACAATATTCGTGTTGATGTTGATGATAGGAATGAGAGCATAGGAAAACGAATTCGTGAAGCTGAAAAAGAATGGATACGATACATATTGGTTATTGGTGAAAAAGAGGCAAACTCTGAAAATCTTAGTATTCGTGATAGACAAACAGGAAATATTAGAGATTTGTCATTTGATGATTTTATTCATGAAGTTAACAAGCAAACAAAAGGAAAACCCTTTACTGGTTTGAATCTTCCAAAACACCTCTCACTGAGACCACAGATTATGGTGTAGATTATGAGCTTTCTTGATTTATACATGAATCAGAATCCTCTAATCACTTCATATGATAGTGATGGAGAACCTGTTGCAACAGTTTTTGGAATTCCGTTTGACTCTACGCATTCTTACAAACCTGGGTGTAGATTTGGACCTGATGTAATTCGTGATGCCTTTAACAATATTGAGATATTTCACCCACAGTTTGGTGTAGATTTAGAGACTGCACACATTGAGGATTTGGGAAATACATCTCATACTGTTTCTTCAAGCAACATGCTAGATATGGTCAAAAAAATCACAAAAGAGCTTGTTGCAAAAAAGAAACAACTCTTTATCTTGGGAGGTGAGCATTCTATCACATATGGCACATACATGAGTTTTCCAAAAGAAACTGGCTATGTTGTATTTGATGCTCATTACGATTTGCGTGATGAGTATGCTGGTACCAAACTTAGTCATGCAGCATATCTACGAAGAATTGTAGAGGAGAGAGGTGCAGATAATATTTTACATGTTGGAGCAAGAGCTTTTGTTAAAGAAGAATTGGAATTTCTAACTGAAAATAACATTAACACAATTTCAGATAGACAGATAAGAGAAGGAAAAGGCCCAGAACTTTTAAAGAACTTTGTATCATCCTTTGATTCATTGTATGCTAGTTTTGATCTTGATGTATTGGATCCTGCTTTTGCTCCTGGAGTTGGAAATCCTGAGGCAGCTGGAATGACTTCACGTGAACTTTTTGATTTGATTTATTCCCTTGAAGGCAAAAAAATATCGGGAGTTGATATTGTGGAGTTAAATCCTCAATATGATAATGGCTCTACTGCATCTATTGCAGCAAAAATAATGTCTACTTTGATTGCAATAAATCTCACACAAAATTGGTAAATCTTATTGACAAATACCTAACAGAATTTGTCTTGATTGAGTTTTATCTAAATTTTTTAATTGACTTTATGGATACTAGAATTGATTCATGTGGAAATTGTGGCGAAGAACTTGAGATTCTGAACACATGTATGGTTTGTGAAAAGCCATCAAAATTTCAATGTTTGGGGTGTCTTCATTATGTAAATGATCCAATTCATACAGAATGTATGATATTTGATGACAGTATATGATTTGAGGTTGTTTTTCAAAGAAATTTTGGAAATTTCTCAAAAATTATGGTGTCTTTTTTCTCATTTTTTATATACGTGGGCTTTGGGAAAATCACGTGTTAAATAACCTAAGAGAAACACTTCGACCTCTTCTTGAAAAGATTGGCAAGGCGTTTGCATCAACTGGACTTTCACCAAACTTTTGGACATGTGTTGGATTAATTCTTGCATTATCCTCTGCAATCGTATATGGACTAGGAATTGAATATGGATTAATTATTGGAGGAATTTTGTTACTTGTTTCTGGATTTTTTGATATGGTAGATGGGCAAGTTGCACGAGTTACTGGAAAAACATCTCAAAAGGGTTCATATCTTGATTCGATGTTTGATAAGATTGCCGAGGTTGCAATCTTTTTAGGAATCCTAATTGGAGGATATACAGAACCATATCTTGTATTGCTTGCAATAACATTATCGTTGTTAGTTAGTTATGCTCGCGCAAAATCAGATGCAATTAATGTAAAACTTCAAGGAGTTGGAATTGGAGAAAGAGCAGAACGACTTTTGGTAATTGCAATAATTGGCATAATTGGGTACATGGAACCTGCAGTAATCATCGTAGTTATAATTGCAGGAATTACCTTAATACAAAGAATGGTTGTCACTGCAAAAAACATTAAAGAATAATTCTATCGAAGTTTTCCACGTTTTCTTCTATTGTCAGCTGATCTAATTTTTAAAATCTTGAAATGAATTGCACATGAAATACAATACCATTTCAAAACAGTTGGAGATGCAATGTATGCTCCTTGAGCTCGAAGTTCTTTTGCCAATGTGTGCTCTACTAGATTTAGTCTTGATGTGACTTTTTTTGCCTTGTCTTTGGGGACTGTTTGACCACAGTTTGTACATTGTACAACACCTGATGAACCTTTTCCTCCTTTTGTTCTACCTCTACTGGCACGTTTTAGTGGCATGAAAAAATACTGTTTTTCCTACTTATAATCTTGCGGATAATTGTTAAATTTACATGTTTTAAGACTAGATTTATCTTAAAAATCAAACATATTTTAATTCTAGATCTATTTCTTTGATAATCAATGCGTGGTCTATGTCATGTCTGCTTTACATCAAACGTTGAACTTAATTTGGTAAAAGGTGAGATAATGTGTCAGAAATGTTTTGCCAAAAAGAATGCAAAAAACTAAATCATCAGACCCTGTAATCTCATAAAATGAAACTGGCCATTTTTTCTCATTGTGCAATTGATTCTATTAAATTAGAAGGTTCAAACTATTCTCAAATTGGCGGTGCTGCCTGCTATTGTGGAATTACTGCAAGAGAACTAAAATTTGATGTTGATCTTTTTACAAAATTTGGAAAGGATTTTCCCAAACAATATCTTACTGATAACAAAATTAGATTTGAAAATGCTGAATCTGAAAGACCTACAACTAAATTTGCAATAAACATCAATGGTGCAAATAGAACTCTAAAACTAGAAAATGAATGTGAATCAATTACATATGATGGAACTAATGCCGATGGATGTCTTGTCAGTCCAATTTTTCATGAAATAACAAATGATGTCTTTTCTACAATAAAAAAAGATTCACACTTTACAATGGTAGACCCACAAGGGTTTTTGAGAAGAACTGACTCTGAGAATAATGTTGTTTTACAAAATACTGACCTTGATTTGTCAGGACTTGATGCAATCAAAGTTAATCCAGAAGAAGCTGAGTGTATTGTCAGCGGAACCAATGACGAAATGATGCTTGCACTTCAAAAAAAAGGAGCAAAACATGTACTTTTTACAAACAAGACTGATGTCTCATTATTAGTAAAGGACAAAGTTTACTCTCTTACACTTCCAAACAAAAATATCTATGACACGACAGGTATCGGTGATATCTTTTGTGCAACCTTTTGTTGTACGATGCTAAAAGAAAAAGACTTTCTGTGGGCACTGTGTTTTGCTGGAGGTTCTGTCCAAGCCGCACTTGATTCAAAAAAAATTGGATTACTAAAAATTCCTAAAAGAGGTCAAATTGAGACAAATGCCTCTTATTTTTATAATCTGGTAAAGTATAGGCAGGTATAGCACTTTACCCTTTTATTGTACAGCTCAGTTTCATTCACTGTGCAAATAGGCATCTATGGCTCTGGAACAACTGATTCTGCATCAAAGACAATAAAAAGAATTCTTGATGATATAGGAATAAAATCATTCACAATTACCTCTAAATCAAAAACACAGCAAGCAGATTGTATTATTGTTTTAGGTGGAGACAAAGGAGTTCGTAATTACTTTCATCGAACCTTTGATTCTGTGCTACCCGTATTGGGAATTAGCGAAGGTGAATCAAGTGGATTTTTGGCTCAGGTTGATCTTAGAGAATTTTCATCATTTGTTAATATTTTAAAAAAACAAAATTACACTATAGAAGAGGTTCCAAGACTTGGTGTAAAAATTGATGGAAAAAATGTTTATCCTGTCCTAAATGATGTTGCGGTATTTTCATCAAAGAGTGCAATGTTGATGGAGCATACTCTACGTGTAAATGGAGAGGAAGTATGGCATGATAACAGCGATGGCATCATAGTCTCTACTCCTATTGGTTCATCAGCATATTCCATGTCGGCAGGTGGTCCTGTGATATTTCAAGACTCTGATGTCTTTGAGATTATATCTGTAAACTCTTTGAATGTTACAAGAAGGCCAATTATTGTATCGAATAAAAGTTCGATTGAAATTGATGATATTGCAGCAAGACTTCACTGCGAAGTAGTGCTTGACGGATTAGATCGATATAAGGTAGATAAGATGGTTGAATGTACTCAATTTTTTCCACCTGCAAAAATAATTCGTCTCAAAAAAGAGGCTACTGCAATATCTGCACTTGCAAAGAAAGTTCATTTGGCCGAAGAACTGCTTAGTATGCCTCCAAGTTCAAAGTTGCTACTAAAAACATTGGAATATGAGGGTGCATTAACACAAAAAGATCTTGCAAACAAGACATTACTTCCTGATAGAACAGTTAGATTGGCATTAAGCCATTTGCTAAAGAAAGGATATGTAAAAAAGAAAGTCTCCATCCGAGATGCACGACAAAAAATCTATGAAATATCCAAGATTGAATGAATTTGATTTTGACTATGAACACCCTAGTTTATTTTTTGGCCGAAGATGCATTTACAAATGCTTCAAATGCTTCTTCAGGATAACCTGGTCTACTGTTAAACTCTGGATGGAATTGGACTCCCAAATAGAATTTGTGACTAGGAATCTCAAGCACCTCCATTCTTTTACCTTCATCACTTTCAGCAGAAAAAAACATTCCATTTTTTTCAAATTCTGGAATATATTTTTGATTTATCTCATATCTATGTCTATGTCTTTTTGAAATCATATCCGCATTGTATATTTTATGTGCCATTGTGTTTTGTTTTATAATAATCTCATTTGCCCCGAGTCTTAGAGAGCCTCCCATATCTGAAATTTCTTTTTGTTCAGGCAACAAATCTACCACTGGATTTTTTGCATTCTGTTTGATTTCAGTTGAATTTGCATCATCCAAATTCAAAACATTTCTAGCAAATGCAATTGCAGCAAGTTGGAATCCAAAGCAAATTCCAAGATATGGGATATTTTTTTCTCTTGCATAGTTTGCAGTATTGATTATTCCTTCAGAACCTCTAATTCCAAATCCTCCTGGAACTAGAATTCCATCATAATCTGAAAGTATTTTGTAATCTGAAATTGACTCAGAATCAATCCAATCAATTTCTATGGATTTGCCAAGTTTTGCACCTGCATGTTTTAGAGCATGATTTACACTAACATAACTATCCGGGAGAGTGACATATTTTCCAACTATTGCAATTCTACTCTTTTGATCCTCGTGATTTATCATGGATTCTGCAATTGTATTCCATGTATCCCAATTTGTAGACGCATTTACCATTCCCACCTTTCCAAATTTCTTGAAAATTGAATCTAGTATTCCTTGATCATACAAAATTTGTGGAACCTGAAAAATTGATTTTACATCATGACATGATAGCACATCATTTACTGTAACATTTGTAAATAATGCAATCTTTTTCTTTGTCTTCTCTTCCAAAGGAAGTGTGCATCTAACTGCTAAAAAGTCTGGTTGAATACCAATTCTTCGTAATTCTTGGGCACTGTGTTGTGTGGGTTTTGTCTTTTGCTCACCTACAACATCTAGGGATGGCGCCAATGTGACATGAACAAAAATTACATTTTGGGGACCATCTTCGACTTTAATCTGTCTGAGTGCCTCCAAGAATGGAAGCGATTCAATATCTCCTACAGTTCCACCGCATTCAACTATTAAAAAGTCCAGATTTTCATCTTTGGCAATCTTCCTAATTCTATTTTTAATCTCGTCTGTGACGTGAGGAATTATCTGAACACATGCCCCAAGATATTCTCCTCTTCTTTCAGCTTCAATTACTGTAGAGTATACTTGAGCAGTTGTAATGTTGTGACTTTTTGGAATGTTCTGATTTAGGAATCTTTCATAATTGCCAATATCCATGTCGCATTCTCCGCCATCATCTGTGACAAATACTTCTCCGTGAGCTACTGGATTCATGGTTCCTGCATCGTAGTTAAGATATGGATCTATTTTTATGCAAGAAACTTTTTGATCTGCTAATTGTAATAATTTTGCAATAGAGGAAGTAGTTACACCTTTTCCAAGACCTGACATTACACCACCTGTAACAAAAATGAACTTCGTCTGCACATTGATGAAACAGGCATCTAGTTTTTGTATGTTTTCCCGATCAGTTATAGTTGAAATACTGCATTTTTAGAAAATCTAAATAATGTATGGGCTGATGGAGTTTTGATAGAATTTTAATTCGAGGACCACACATATTGGAAAGAAATCTCTATCCTGATTTCTTGGTTACAAGGAATAAATGATAGGTATCATATGGTTCTAAATTTAGTTTTTAACAATGGATATTTTTGGCATTGATATATTGTCAATTATTTTTATCGCTTGTTACAAATTGAGGGTTGCAATTCTTTACAATTGTAAATAAATTGATTCAATTTTTTTACAATTGTTTTAAAATTCTATCAAGTATTTTTTATTTTACATCGGTATATTGTAACCTGAGAACATCTAGGTAGTGGCCTTTAAGTGAAATAGAGTTCCCCCTCGATTCCAGTAAATAAAGCGGGCCACTACGCTAAGACGGATGTTTTCTTTTTTTCTGATTCTAATATCATAATTTACAATTAGTTCCATTATGCCCTTCAAAATATGAGTTTATTTTTAATGGAAAATCTGTTTTCTTGATATTCTTTATCATAAAAAAATTTGATATGCTCTTTTTTTGAAAGTTCAAATAAAATTTGCTCAGACTTCTCTATAGAAATATCAAATCTTCTATGAAAATGCCGTAATGCTGTAGACTCATTTTACTCTGCTCTATTTTTAATAAATTCAAAGATTGTTTTTTTAAGTTTTTCAGAATTTTGATTTGATATTGTTTTCTAGACTTTAGACTATATGTTATTTTAAAAGAATTGAAACTAAAACTGGAATGATGATTTTTAGAAAATCTTAAGTTCAAATTTGACTTATTTTACCTATGGCAACAAGAGAAGATCTTAGAAATGATATTCTCAAAGCAACAGAAGAGCAACAAAAATTAATGGAACAACGAAAGCCTTTGTTGGGCTCTAAACAAAATGATGATCAAATGACTGCTTTTCGTCTAACAACACAAATAATGAAATATGAGGATTTTATTCGAGATACAGAAAAACAGCTTAGGGTAATGGATTGAACCCTAGTCTATTTTTTTATAAAAGAGAATTACTTCCATGATGAAAATCCACTCTCTAGTATAACTGCATCAATCCTTCTTTGATCAGTTCATCAGCTGGAATATTTCCTTTATACATCGTGTCACAGCATGTACACATTTTCTTCTCTCTCAAGTTTTCAATATGTTTTTTCTTTGCATTTCTTATAGTCACACCAAATAGTATATGAATTAAATTTTCAATTTTTTCTGACTCTAACTCATCAGATTCTCTGCTATCTATTATTATGATTCCTTTTTTATGTTCTAATATTATTTTCTGTTATCTTTTCAATCACATGTCATCTTGATTCTTTTTTGATTTATCTTATGATGTTACCTGTACAAAGTATCATGTATACACTTTTTTAAATTTTATTTTGTATTAATGAAGAATTATTTTAGGCAGTAAGTTTGGTTCGTTTTGGGAAT
>Ga0224497_10001218_pt1 | contig 16654 bp, 11 predicted proteins | sample SF_Jul11_sed_USG_4_FD_167970 | JGI IMG/M metagenome (GOLD analysis project Ga0224497, IMG submission 167970) | Sediment microbial communities from San Francisco Bay, California, United States - SF_Jul11_sed_USGS_13 | ecosystem: Environmental > Aquatic > Marine > Sediment | place: USA... | reverse complement strand
GCAGCCATACTGGTTCCCCCAAATAATGAGAATGATTCGTCTTTGGAATCTTTTTGGGTCTTTAACACATTTGATGGCGTAAACCCATGAGCGCCAATACTCATGATATCAGGTTTTGGATCTCCAATCGAACCGGGACCCCTACTAGAAAAATCAACTACGTGATTACTGTGAATGGTGTCATTGCCAAACCTTGGTTGATCTTTGAAAGGACCATATCCAACAAAGACATTGTTAGTTGTAGCACCTACTGAAATTCCAAATGGGGATGCATTTGGAAGCCCTATTGTTCCATATCCGTGACCTGAATTTCCAGCACTGGAGATTATTGTTACACCCGGATAATCATCATCCAAAGAATGCGGAGTTGCCAATACGCTAAGAATCAAGGACAATACATCCATTCCAGGTGATGCCTTAAAGGATGGGAAATTTGATACCCCCCAGCTGTTTGAAATTATATCAACTCTTGGTTTTCCTGAAAATTTCCAATCATGATCATTGTTTTCAAACCCTGCAGACCATAGCCATCCATAAACAGTATCTCCAAACCACAATGCCTTTACTGGAACAATTTTTGCATCAGGGGCTACACCAGTGATAGAATATCTTTTTGAATTATTGTAAATGTCATAAGTTTGCTGACCACGTGAAGTGATTGATGCAGCACTGGAAGTTCCATGACCCATAAAATCAGTCATCAATCCAAAAAACTCGCCATCCGGATCCAATGCAGGCAGCAGTGTTCCATTAACTGCATTTAATGAATTATCAATTTCAGTAAAATTATTTTTTATAACACCATATACATCCAAAACTTGTGCACCAAACGTTCCTGCACTGTAATCATTTTTTCCATCATTGTTAGAATCATAAACAAGAAATTCATTTCCACTGCCCAACACAATTGGTTTCTCGTCAGTGAAATCAAAATCATAGTTTGCCTTCTCACCTGACTTTAAATCAAACCTGGTATAATCCTCCCAAGAAGTACTCAAGTCAGGAATTAAGGTATCATAAACTCCGGGTAGAAAAGAATCAACTAAAAGAACTGGCACTACCTGTATTCTAGCCATTGAACCTTGCAATCCACCTTGGTATATTATCCCAAGATGGTATTCACCACTTTTTGATTTTATGTAATTCCTGTTATCATCTCCAATTTTCATGTCACGGTCCAATGTGCCATTAAAAATTATTGAGTTTCCAAGCTGTGGAAAAAATGAATTGTAAATGGGTATGTCACTGCCCTTGCCACCCTGGGATACATCAAGGAATACCCCATCACGTGTCACATATGCTGAGGATGTCATGTGAGAGGGAATTGGTTTGCTGTAATTTCGAATAATTTCATTTTTATCAACAAATGCAAAAAAAGTCGCGTTTGTCAGTATGATTCCCTGTCCATCAGGATCAAGCATAATGGGATGATTGATTTTGTCTCGTGCAAGAGAATGCTGGATGTCGGGATTTGAGAAATCCACTCCCGTATCCACAATTGCGATTGTTGTGCCATTTCCGGATGCACCATATTTTTCTTTAGCCAGACTTGAACCTGTAATATCACCAATTCTTGACGCATCTTGTATTTCATTATCATTATCCGACAAGTGAAAATCAAGCTTGTAATCTTCAACAACATGATATCCCTGTGAAATCAAACTGGATGCTGATTTGTCTGAAAGAACAGATACATAAAAAAATCCAGCATCAGAACTAATTCCATATATTGAATTAGTTTTTAGGAAATTATCATCTTGCAAATTTGTACCAAAAATCAAGTACCTTTTGTAATTATTTTCAACAAAAAAATCAGGATCAATTTTGACAATATCTGAATTAAAATCCAAGGTATTGTGAATGCCATCAACATTGTTTAGATCGACAGGAATTGATGCGTATGAATTAGTGAGCATTGAAGAAACAAGAAGTACAAAAAAGAAAATAGCCACTTTGGGCATTGATTAATTTAATTTTCTTGTGTTATTATAACTATCTTCTTCTGGCAAGAATTGTAATTTGTAGCGCAACAATAATTCCTATGGATGCAATGATTGGAAACAGCAGTGAATTAAGTTGGGAGGAAGCCTCGCTGATAAATTCTACAGATGTGGAAATAGTGCTGATGCTCTCATCAATTTTATCGCTAGCTTTCTCCAAAGTATTGTCAAATCCTTCAATTTCTAATTTAAGAACATCAAGTTCTTTAGATGTTTCATCCAAAATCGAATTCAATTTAATTATTTGTTCAGAAATTCCTCCTAGATCTTGGCTTAAAACATTCGTTGCAGCTGAACCATGAGAGGTGGTTCCTTGGCTAAATGCAACCACATGAAACACGTGTGTACCCTCCTCAGTAGGGGTATAATCGACATAATACAATCCCTGATGTAATGTCTTAAATGAGCTTGATAGCAAAACAGAAGCCCCAGATGGAAGATGGACGTGAGTAGTGCCCAACAATTCTGTGGGTTCATTTCCAACCAAAAGACCGTCACTTGTTGTCTGCACAAATACCCTAAGGGGCTGATCAATTGCGGCAGTCTCGGGGGCAAAAACCAGTGTGTTGACAATTCTTTCGACTGGGACGTCAACTAGTTCTGTTGTGGATGAGAACTTTACATCAATTTTTTGAGAGATCCCATTTTGTTCAGTACTGATTACTTCAACAGTATACGTCCCATAGGGAAAATTTGTGGACGGTGCAGGCCAGGTTATCAAATCGTAATTAAAAGAGCCGTCTGGATCAGTAGTCAGTTGATCAAATTTTGCGATTGACTCATCTGGAGCAAAAATTCGTATAATTAGGTTTTCTTCAGGCAACCCCTTGCCATAGATTTGCAAGTTATGTTGAGGGGAATAGACTTTGCTGTTTGTAAACAATTCGAGCTCTTCTGAGAATGAGCTTGGGACATTTGCAAGCAATATAGCAACTAACGCAAAAAACAAAACACAAAATTTCAATTTAATTGACTGTCAACCTTCTCCTAGATATTACTTCTGAAAAAATTGTTCATAACTTTCGTTAGGAGGTATTCAAAAAAAAGAAAAAAAGGAAAATTAGAACTAGTTTCTTACTTATCGTACAGTTATCGTTGTGCTGACTGGTGGTGATAATGCCGTTGGATTATCTACTGATTCCCATACAAATGCAGTTGCTGTGTAAGTTCCTGCTTGTGTTGGAATCCATGATAATGCCGGGCTGAATGATTGACCAGGAGCTAGTGAACCTGTAATCCATGCTAGTGCGACTGTGACACCATTGCCATCTTGGATCTGTACCAAGTATGCAAATGCCTGCTCTCTATCCTGACCATTTGCTAAGTCAGCACTGATTTGTACCTGTTGGTCAACGGAGACAGTATCTAAACTGTTACCGAATGCATCAACGGTTCTCAAGCTAGCAGCTGGTGCTCTCTCGAGAGGTGGTACAATTGTGCCGATTAGTGAAGTGGCAGTAATATCAAGTTCATCTGCAGTTGTGTACGGATCTGGTAATGTATTGTCCTCATATTCTGCGGTGACAGTGTCACCTTCTGCGACTCTGAGTCTGTGACCAGATGATTCGTCAGCGACTGTAAAGAATACAGTGCCTTCAAAGATTCCGGTTGCCTCATTAGTCTCAGTTACAGTAAGGTCAATACCTCCGGCGTCGGAGTCAGACCACACATCGACATCGAAGTTGTCGACTGCTTCTGGATCTAAGTTCATGTCTGGGTCAATTACTCTTACAACACCTGTTCCGCTTGCTGGATAGCTTGCTTCAAGCCATTGGACTTCACCAATATTCCATCTAATTAATGATGAACCGACTATAGTTTCATCCTCTGAGAATTCAAAGGAGACAGTAAGTCCGTCATCGTCATCAGTTTGTAGGAATCCATCTGTTGGGCCTTCGCCACTGGTTCTTGGGTTAGTATCATTACCTTCTTGGCCATCTGCATCGTGAGCAAATCCTGTTAGGATAACCTCACCAGTGAAGATGCCTGTATCAGTACCAGTTTCGACGAGTTTGTAATTGTCAAGATCGAATCCTCTGGTTGAGATCTTTATTGGATCATCATCAGTGTTTCCGATTTCGTCAATTAGATCACCGTCAAAGTTGTGATCTGGTGCGACAATGGTCATGTATACTTTATCAGTCCATGTGTAAACTTTTTGGTCAAGCTCTACAGTTGCTCCAAAGTTAGAAGTGTAGATTGTCACATTGACATCTTCATCTTCATCACCTACAAAGTCAGATCCGGATGGACCCCAATCAGTGTACTCGAGGATAATCTCTTCTCCTCTTTCTAACTTATCACCATCTAATTCTTCAGGGATTTCGATGACAATCTGGAAGATACCAGTGCTGTCACCTGTTTCTCTAAAGTTTAGTGGTTCTGGGTCAAATGCATCTCCTTGTCCGTCAGCATCACCCATGGTGATGGTTGCGGCATCAGAGTCCCATTCAATTAAGTCCAAGTCCCATGTCTCAGCCTGATCATTGTCCAGATCAAGGTCTGGCTCAATGAGGGTCAAGATCATGTCAGATCCAATGATATATACTGATTTGTCAGATTGCAATACACCGTTTCTTAGGTCAAAGGTAGCAGAATCAGTTACAGAGTTTGCATCACCTGAAGCATCTGTTGGATCCTCATACTCTACTTGGAGGATATCTCCTTGTAGAATACAGAAGTTCTCATCAGATGGTGAGGCGGTGCTAAATCTGGTTAATTCTCCTTGTGTACCTGTGGTACCAACATCAAAGTCAACGGTTTCTGGACATTGACTGTCTGATGGTCCATCGGTGTATTGAATTGAAAGATCAAGCTCGAAGATTCCTGCATCTGGGGCAATTTCATCGATTGGTCCGAACTGATTAACAGTTGGGATATCAGTGAAATCGGCAGTTGCAGTTGCAGTACCCTGTGTGAGGGTTACTTGTCCAGTGACAAAGTCAGAACCAAACGTAAGGATAGAATCCAACTCGGCAGCGTTATCGATTGAATCGGTATCATCTGTCCAAGTTGCAGTTCCTATGATTGTTGGGCCTGCTGGATTAACTATATCCAATACATCAAGATCGGTATAGCCTGCACCAGCATTAACAATTTCTAACTCGTTATCATCGACATTGGTATCACCATTACTATCAGTCCATAGGACTGTGGCAGTGATTGTAGAAGAACCGGAAGCTCCACTATCATCCAGTTCTAATATGGATGGTAGCGTTCCAGCAACATCAACTGATGTTTCAACTTCTAACTCACTTTCAGCAATTTCACCAGTACCTAAGTTGGTAAAGGATGCAGTTGCTGCAGTTGCAGTACCTTGTGTGATAGTAATTTCAGTTGGAACACCGATGGTGTTAACAAAGCCAGAACCACCACTGAAATTGGTTAATTCATCAGTTGAATCAATCATTCCATTACCTACAAGGTTGGTTCCAACGTTTATTGTTCCTTCAACGGTGTCTTCTCCACCGGCATAACCGAGAATCACAGTATCAGAACCTCTAATTATAGAGATTTCAACTGGACCTATGGTTTCACCGGATCTGTTTTGTGCAATTTTATCTTCACCAGAAGCTGATACATCAAAGTCTGGATCGTTAACTCGTATGTGAATAGTTAGATCACCGTCTGGTAAGAAACTACCAGCGACAGTCAAGTCATCATCAGTGTTGCCTACAGCATCACCGCTAATACCTGTTGAGTGTATTGCAAAGATGGATCTGTTATCAGGAGAAGTTTCTCCGGATAAATCACCAAAGTTGTCAGGTACACCAAATGGTACTGGATAAACTGTTCTGTCAAGACTTACTGAACCAGTGTTTGCGCGAACGCCTGCACTGTCACCTACTTCGATGACTTCACCAGATGCATCTCTAAAGTCAACATAGTTGACTTCAATGTCGAGACCTGTTGCAGATTGTGGTGAGTTATCACCTTCTGCACACCATCTAGCTGGAATTTGGAAATCTCCGATAAATTCACCGGAATCACGGGTTGTCTCTATCAATGTAAAGCCAGTTGCTGCGAGTCCAGTATCAATACCATCAGCAATTAATGATGCAGTACATGCATCTTCATTGCTTGCAGTCCAAAGTTCGTCATCAAAAGTTATATCCAATACTCTACCGAGTCGATCTCCATCACTAAATTCAAATGGGAAAGCATCACTGCCTACCACATCATTTAGAGCTGGTACAGTTGTACTGTCAGCTACGGTAGTATAGATATCAATGAGATCAGAGTCTACGTTAAGATCTAAGTCGTTTAGAGTGATTGTTACAGTGTCAGCAGTTTTGTAGGTGTCTAGATCGAATGACACGATACCTGAATGAGATGGTGCTTCCTCTTGATCAGCTACTTGAGTACTTACACCATCAGCACCTAGGTCAAGATAGTTGACTCTTGGTGATTCTTCATCATCCAAGTCTTCAATTACGATGAAGGTTGCTTCATCAGAAATTGTATCTAGGTTTGTATAGGTGCTAGGATCAAGTATGCTAAGCTGATTGATCATGGTATATTCCAAGGTACCTGCAAAGGTGCCAGTGTTATCACCACTCTCTTCTAGCTCTAATCTGATTAGTTGGTTAGCGATTCTTTCATTGTCTTCAAGGCCATCATTTAAGAAACCAAATCCAAAGACATCAGCTACTATTGGCATCTCTGTACTTGCTGGAATATCATTTGGAGCTCCCATGTCAATGTTGAATGTTACTACAACATCAGTACCTGGAGCAAATCCAGCAAAGTCAGCACCATCTAGTAAGATGAGATCTTGGTTATCGGTTGTATCTGTGGCTATGACTACACCGTTTATGTCTATATCAAAAGAGGCATTATCTGGCAAATTGTCAGAAACTGATCTAATGTCATAGTTAAACAATGCAAATCCGTTGAAGGCTGCCCTATTTACAGGTGCAGCATCAAAGAAATCATCATAAGTTCCAATTGTCAATATCAAGTCATCTCCATCGTCAACAGTGATAGGAGTAATCAGATCATTATGTGATAGAATTGCTCTGTCACTAAATGATTGTACTTCTTGTAAAACATCAACACCATCTAAGGTTACAGCTGATGCGTCATCCATGGTTAATGGATCACCTGTTTGAAGGGATGGGATTAAATCAACATCTGGTTTATTCAAGTCTAAGTCTTCGTCTGCTCTAGAGTTCTTGTTGGCATCATTATCCTTTAATTCGATTGGAATCTCTTCACCAGAGCTCCATTCGTCATCAACGGGCATAATGTCAATAGAAGCAAAGCTTAAGCCTACAAGGATTGTAACAGCGGTCTCATTGTAATCAATGGTTGCAGAGGTTCCCCTCTTGGCATCATTAGTAATTACAATGTTGGATGAATCTGATTCATCATATGTACCAAATACACCACTGTTTGGACCCTGTTCTGTAATTGTTACAGGCACTTCGCCGACAAGGTTTCCGTCACCGGTTAAGGCAGCGGCACCAAAGGTTTCCCATGCGAGAGGGCTTTGTTCACCTACTTGCGTAGATACAACTCCACCACCAATCAGAGGATCAGCTTCTATTTCAGAATCATCGTTATCACTTAGAGTGATTACGAAACCTTTACCTTGAACGTCAGCTGTAGTACTTAGACGACAGTTATCTTCACACATGAGATTATCAAGTGCAGCAGTTAACAAATTGTCATCAGTATTACTATCAACGTCACCAACTGCTAAGCCATTTTCATTGAATACTTGATAATGGGTTGTACTTGGGCTTCCGTCACCCATGGTGGCGAAAGTCCAAGAATCTTCATCAGTTGGGTCTATGTTTAACCATAGATCAGTGATTGTGGCGTGTACTTCTGAGCCTGGTGTATAACTTGCACGATCTAATGCCGAGCTGGCATAGTCATCAACAGTATCAAATGTGAGTGTTGTTGTTTGAACACCACCACCTTTGTTGTACTGTACGACAACGTTACCAGTTGGATTTAGAGTATAGAGTTGAATAAATGGCCATGTACCATCGGTAATACCGATTTGTCCTCCGAAACCGCCACCTGGAATGGTGAGGTTAAGGTCTTTTGCTTCTCTCAATACGTTTTGTATTGTTGGATCAGCGCCACCTACTGAACAATCAGTACCACCTACTGCAATACCGTTAGTGTCACTGAAGAAATCAGTTGCACCACCAATTGCGGTTCCTGCTAATTCTACATCAGCAGCAACAGTACAGACTGTACCGAAGTCCAGTCCAATACCAGGATCTACTGAAGTAGCATCTGCAGTTGTTGCCATAACTCTATCTGCAAAGTAACCATACCAGTTACCGTCTACGGCTTGGACCATTCTCATGATCTTGCCGTTTACAGTAACGTCTGGTTCACCTTTTGCCTCATCTGTATCGTTAATGTCTGAGTCAATTACAACGACCTCAATTACTTGAGGTCCTGACATGTAGTTATCAAACTGTGAGTTTTCTGCGGAAACAAATAGGTTAGCGTTGGCTGCATGAGCTGCTGGCATCATAGATGGAGCAGCGATTACCATACCGCCTGCTAACATAATTGTCATTAATGTAAGACTAGTTATTTTACGTCCTATTTCGTTATTCATGTTATTGATATTTTTGTTAAAAATTAGTATAAAAGGCTAATGAACGAATTATCCACAACTATCATGTTTTTTATAATTTTTTTATTAAATTTAAGAATTTGATATAATTCCTAGATGACTTGGTTATAATAATTACAAATTAGTTTATAAAACAACAATTGATCGTCATATTTTTTACGTTTTATTTGTAATTTATGAAATTTTTATAGCCTAGTTCAAGCCCTGATCTCTTTGCCCAGTAGGCTTTTGTATAATGATATTGCATCTGACTCATCTTTTGGTCCCACAACAACTGCCGATCCTTTCTTCATAAAGCTTACAGATAATTCATTAGTTCTCATCGATAGACCCAGGCTGCCCTGATTTTCTACAATGAATCCCTTTTCCTTTGCAATGGCAGTCACATTGCTTACGTCAAGATCAAATGTTTCAGTTGGAGTGATAGAGTAGGTGCGTTTTCCCCTGTTTCTGCCGCACAGCTCTTCTAAGATTAATTCCTCTTTTGGAATGACTTCAAGTTTTCCTGTCCCGCAAACAGGACATTCTTCAGCCCTGAATGTTCGCGTACTGTTAAAGTCAAGATTTTCCAAATCAATGTGTAAGATTCTTTCAGACAGACTAGGTGTTTTTCCGATAATAATTTTTACAGCTTCTGCAACCTCGATCCCGCCAACAATAGAAAGTATTGACGGATGTACCCCTTCAATGCTGCATGTTGGCATTGTGTCTTCGTCTAATTCGGGAAACATGCAAAAGTAGCACGCGCTTTGTTTTGGCAAGACCGTGAATGCCTGTCCTGAGACGCCAACTGCGGCTCCGGTAACAAAAGGGATTCCAAATTTTACACATGCCTTGTTTAACGCATATCTGGCATTGACACTGTCAAGTGCATCAATTACTACATCGCAGCCCTCTACCACTTCTAATGCAGTATAGTCATTTACAGATACAGCTAGTGCCTCAATTTTACAATCAGGATTCAGCTTTTTCAATTTTTTTTCAGCGACTTCTACTTTTACTTGGCCTACATCATCTTCATCAAACATTGTCTGTCTGTGCAAGTTAGATAACTCGATAACATCTCTGTCAACAATACGTAATGTGCCAACTCCCATTGCAGCCAGTCTTGAGGTAATTGGATTTCCCAGACCGCCAGTTCCCACGACACAAACCCTGGCATTTTTTAACTTTATCTGTCCGTTGTATCCAATCTCTTCAAGCATTACCTGTCGTGAAAATCTATCAAGTTCTTTTGAGGATAATTCATCTGAGCCGCCGGCAACTGCAGGTAAAATGTAAATCTCATCGCCATCATTTAGGGTAGTATTCATACCATCAGAAAATTTTGCGTTTTTTCCATTGATGTAGATGTTAATCAAGGAACGTGGGGTTCCATCGCCTTCTAGGACCCTTCTCTTAAAATCATCACCCATCAATTCAGATATTTTTGAAAACGCATCAATCAGAGAGCCAGCTGAGATCTCCGTCTTTTTTTCTCCGCCGCTTTGATTCAATACGGATGGAATTGTAAAGGTGATATTCGCCATTAGTTTACTACCGCCGATATTTCCCCAACATCTGCATTCATTACGGTTGGTTTTTGTAAAACTTCCATGATTGATTCTGTCGCCTTCAATCCGTTGCCAGTAACATAGCATACCACTTTGTCATTTGCATCAATCTTTCCCTGTTCAACCATTTTTTGAAGAACGGATATTGAAACTCCACCTGCAGGTTCTGTGAATATGCCCTCAGTTTGTGCAAGTAATAAAATTGCATCAAGTATTTCCTTGTTGTCACATTCTTCTGCAAATCCATTATACTGTGCCAATCGTTTTAGAACATATCTGCCATCTCCAGGATCACCAATTGCTAGACTTTTTGCAACAGTGTCAGGATTTTCAACTGGGATAACCTCTTTACTGTTTTTCTTAAATGCATCAACTATAGGTGCGCAACCATGTGGCTGTGCTGCAATCATGTGCATGTTAGATACATCATTTAGCAATGAAACACTTTGCAATTCCTCAAATCCCTTACAAATCGCATTGAGCATTGCACCACTACCCACTGGAACTATCAGTTGATCAGGGACTTGCCAGTCAAGTTGCTCTGCCACTTCAAATGAAAATGTTTTAGAACCTTCAACGTAATGGGAACGCATGTTGATGTTTACTATTCCAATACCTTTGCTGTCACCGATTTGGGCTGCAATTCTGTTTGCATCGTCATATGTTCCATCTACTGCGATATAGTTTGCACCGTATGACAATGCCTGTGCAATCTTTGCCATTTCAATATTACTTGGAGCAAACACATGGCAGGGCAATCCGGCTTTGGCTGCATGTGCAGCAGTTGCTGATGCCAGATTGCCTGTAGATGCACAGCCAACAGCTGACAATCCAAGTTCCTTTGCTTTTGATATTGCAACTCCAGCTGGCCTGTCTTTGAATGAAAATGTTGGATTTACAGAATCGTTTTTGATGTAAAGGTTGTTTAGTCCTAATTTTTTTCCAAGGTTGTCAGCCTTGATGAGTGGAGTCATTCCCGTACCAATACTTACAATGTTTGATTTGTCCTCTACTGGCAGTAATTCAAAATATCTCCAATAGGTATGTTCACGGTTTGCAAATGTGTTCTTTGTAATTGTAGGAAAGTTGTATTTTACGTCAAGGGGTCCAAAACATTCTTCACATACATACTTGAAAGCAGTATCATAGTCTTTTTTACACTCTCTGCATTGTAGTGAGGTTCTAGTCAAGATCATTAACTCCTTTGAGAATGCAGATAAAAAATCCTAATATCAAGTTAAGTTATACTTAATTTTACTGGATAAAAATATACCGAGATATATTTCATCATTAATAAAAAAAGTAGTGAAATTATGCATTTAAGAGAAAGAAATGCAGAAAAGAACAAGATTTTGTAAATTTTTCAAAAATGAGTAAGGTTTTTAGAGATTTTGAAAAAAAATAATCACATGAGGAAAGGTGTAGTGATAGGAATTGTTGGAGGAATAGCAATTATTGCGGTAGTTTTAGGAGTTGTTTTTGCGTTTAATCAAGAGTCAGACATTATAGAGATAGAAACCGTATTGGACAGAGAGTTGATTCCAGATGAAGACATCGCTCCAGAAGTTCAAGCAAAGTTAGATGAGATTGAAAAGATTAATTTGGAAAACGAGTATTCGCCAAAAGAAAGAGAATGGATTACATCAGGACCTTTTCAAATTGATCGAAGCAAATACGTTATCGGTGAAAAAATATTTCTAGTAATTGGCGGATTAGAATACGAGGAGAAAGGACAAGTTGCATTTCTTAGGCCACTTAACGATACACACAACTCTGTATATCTAACAGTTCCATTTGATGGCGCAAAGAAAAATGCATTTAACTATTACATCCAACCTCAACTCTCAAAGACAAGAGGACTATGTACAGTAGACGACATCATGGGCGATTGGACAGTTGTATTCAGAGGAACGGATTACAAAAATTTAAAATTTGAGATTACAGACAAAATCATTCCAGGTGATGAAGGCAGTTATCAACCCGTATGCTGATTTATTTTAAATTATTGTGAAAGCAAACTTTTTCCCCAGTATGGCATGCGGGACCAGATGGCTCTACAAGATAAATTATCGCATCAGAGTCACAATCAACCAGTATTTCTCTAATCTTTTGGGTATTGCCAGACTCTTCTCCCTTCATCCAAAGTTTGTTTCTAGAACGACTCCAAAACCAAGAGTTGCCAGTTTTTTTTGCAAGTTCCAGGGATTCTTTGTTTGAGTATGCCAATGTCAAGACATCCTTGGTATTGACATCTTGGACAATTACAGGAATCAGGCCTCCGCCTTTTTCAAAATCCACATCAGATATTGATTTGTTCATGTTTTCTTGTTCGTGAATTAGATATTATAATCTTACAGGAATTTCTTTTTCCTTAAGATATGATTTGACACCTTTGACTCCATGAGTGTCATAATGAAAAATGGAGGCAGCAAGTGCTGCATCAACACCAGACTCTCTAAACACATCTACCATGTCATCAGGCCTTCCACATCCACCTGATGCAATTACTGGAACGGATACAGAGTCAACGATTGATTTTGTGAGCAAGATGTCATAGCCATCTTTTGCGCCGTCCTTGTCAATACTGGTAAGTAGGATTTCTCCAGCGCCTAGCTTGTCTGCTTGCTTTGCCCACAAAACTGCATCGATTCCAGTTTCCTCTTTTCCACCATAAATGAAAACCTCAAACCAGAATTCTTTGTCGTTTTCTGAAAAAACAGTTGCATTTTCTTTGACGGAGTAATTTCTTTTGGCATCAATTGCAACTACAATGCATTGCCTGCCAAATATTTTCATCAGATCAGTAATTATCTCAGGATTTTTTATAGCACCAGTGTTTATTCCTACTTTGTCAGCTCCGTTTAGCAAAATATTCCTAGCATCATCTAAGGATTTAACGCCACCACCAACGGTAAATGGAATATCAATCACGGAGGCAACTTGTCTAACCAAATCATTGATTGTTTCTCGTTGCTCATCAGATGCAGTAATATCCAAGAAAACCAATTCGTCAGCCCCTTCATCACTGTATTTTTTTGCAAGTTCCACAGGATCTCCTGCATCTTTAATTGATTCGAAATGAAGTCCCTTTACAACCCTGCCGTTTTTTACATCAAGGCAGGGAATGATTCTTTTTGTCAGAGTCATGAGAACTTTTTTGCCTCCTCGATTGAAACTTTATTTTCATATAACGCCTTTCCAAGAATTACTCCAAAAGGATTTTTTTCTTTCACATCCTTGACATCGTTAACATCAGAAATTCCTCCACTGGCAATTACATTCGCATTTGGTAGGACACATGCCTGTTCTAAAAACTCCAGATCAGGTCCTTCAAGCGTTCCATCACGACTAACATTTGTCAATAAGAATTCTGTAAATCCCATATCAAGAAATTCTTTCATAGCAGGAATTAATTTAATTCCAGTATCTTTTTGCCAACCATGAATTACAATTTCGCCATCTTTGTGATCAACAGATATAACAATTTTTTCCGGCCCAGTCTCTGATAGTAATGATTTCAGTAGTGGTTTGTCTTTGAAAGCCAAGGTTCCCAAAACTATTCGTTCTGAGAGTTTTGCAACATCCATAGCTAGTGATCTGTCTCTCAATCCACCTGCAACTTCAACTGGAATGGATACTGTATCAAGGATTTTTTTAATAACATCTAGATTCGAGCCCATTCCAAGAGTGGCATCCAAATCAACCAAATGAAGAATGTCAGCACCTGCAGATTCCCATTGTTTTGCAACATTTACAGGATTATCGCCGTATACGGTTTTTTGATTAGGATCTCCTTTGTACAATCTAACGACTTGACCATTCATTAAATCAATAGCGGGAATTATTTTCATCTTTTACACTCTTTGAGAAAATTCTCCAACATTATTTTTCCTACGGAACTGGATTTTTCAGGATGAAATTGCGTACCAAAAAAATTCTCATATTCAACTACAGCTGGAACTTTAATCCCATAATCGGATTCTGCGGTAATTACGTCATTAGAATTAGGCTTGACTCTGTACGAGTGAACAAAGTAGGCCCAAGACCCATCTTTAACCCCCTCAAGAATTTTTCCAGGTTTTTTTATCTCAAGATTATTCCATCCCATGTGAGGTACTTTCATAGATGGAGGAAGTATAATCACCTCGCCATCAATAACATTGAGACCTTGCTCTTTTCCCTCTTCACTTTTTTCAAAAAACATTTCCATGCCAAGACAGATTCCAAGAACAGGCATATTGCCTACGTATTCTTGGAATTGAGTTTTAGAAAAAGATCTAATGCTGTTCATTGCAGGATCAAAGTTACCAACTCCAGGCAGTAGCAATCCAGAATAGATATTTGGATTATCAAAATTCGTTATCACGTCAACTGTAGCTCCTGCTTTTTCAAGGGAATTTTTCAAACTGAAAATATTTCCAGCGCCATAATCAAAAATTGCTACACTGACCATTACATTGAACCTTTTGTACTAGGAATTCCTTTTTGTTTTTTATCCATGGAAGATGCAGTTCGAAATGCAACTGCTAGTGACTTTATAGCAGCTTCAACTTTGTGGTGATCATTATCTCCATACTTTACAGTAAGATGAATGCAACTATTCAAATTCTGGAGCAATGATTGAAAAAAGTGTTCAAGATCTTCTTTGGAAACATCTTCAATTTTACTTCGTTTGATTAACAAAGTCATCTTCCAAAATGGTCGTTTTACTAAATCAATGGATGCTTCTGCAACAGATTCATCCATCGGAACAGAAGCATAGCTAAATCTCGTAATGCCACTTCTAGAGCTTAAGGCCTTGTCAATTGTTTGTCCTATTGTAATTGCAGTATCTTCAATCAAATGATGTTCTATTCCATCATTTGATTTTGCATCGACTTTTAAATCCATCATGCCATGTTTACCAAAAGATACAATCAGGTGATCAAGAAAATTTATGCCTGTTTTGATTGACGTTTTTCCAGTACCGTCCAAGTTTACAGATACTGAAACGCTGGTTTCCTTAGTGTTTCGTTTAATTGATGCCTTTCTTGATGCCATATTTCTCACAGGTTATCTAGTCTTCATTATTCTAAATTTAATACCTTTGGTAGCAGATGGATTGAATCCAATACCAAGATAGCATCGTTTTGCTCAAATAATTCTAGTTTTTCTTGCGGATTTTTACTAGTACCAATGATTCCACAAAAGACAGTTTTGTGTCCCAATTCAGATGCCTTTTTTGCCATGATGAAATCCTCCATGGAATCACCAACATAAAGAGTTGAAGTACTGTTCATTCCCTTGATGGAATCTAATAATGGTTGGGGGTTAGGTTTTGCAAGTTCTCTTAACTCGTCTTCAAGAAATATGGAATTCTTTAGATCAAACTTTTCCAACAGTTCCTTTAAGGAATAACTTACGGATTCTTTTCCTCTGCCTGTCACCATTGCAACTTTTGAATTGAACTTTTTTTGTAATGTTTCAATTAGGGAATTGTTTAAAATTACATCATCCTGTTCAATTAATCCAGATTCAGAAAATTTTGAGGAATTTTTAAATAATTTTTGATATAATTTAGGCCCATAAAAAAGTTGATCAAATATTTGATACAAAGGATTTTGCTTATGCGTTCCAGGATAGGATAGCTGTTTTTTAATATCAGAAATGTCAATCAGGTTTTCAAGATATTTTTCTACAGAAATGATGCCACTAGAATCAGCATTCTTTATCACATCAAAAACAAAACTTGTTTGATCTTTTTCTAGTTTTTTTGCAGCAACCAGAGAAATTATTGCGGCATATGTTAGATCAACTTCATCGTTAAATCCTCCAGTGGATTTGAACCCATCAATGATTTTAAAATCTACATCTATTGCATCGTCAATTTTTGCAAAGTTTTTCAAAATATATTGAGTTGTTTTAATTATCGCCAAATCATATGATTTGGTAATATCAATTAAAACACCGTCACAGTCAAAGATTATGGCATCTATTTCATTAAGTGCATCAATTTTAGAATCATCCACATGGATTCCATCAAATTTTTTGGTTAAAGTCATCCCAATAAGTCACGAATAGCCAATAAAAATTTGGAGTTCATTTCTTTTGTTCCAATAGTAACTCTAAGACACCCTTTATGATTTCCAATTTTACCTAGTTTACGAATTGAAATTCCTTGCTCAGCAAGTGCTGAATAGACACGCTTGTAGGACCCGTAGGCATCAAAGAGCACAAAATTAGCCTTGGAATCAAAGATTTCAAAAGTATCATATTTTTGTAAAGTTTCAATAATTCTTTTTCGCTCAATTTTGATGATATCAACGGCATCTTTCATGATATTTGATTTTTCCAAAGCTTGAATCCCAGACTCTATAGTTATGGTACTTATAGGATATGGGTATTGCAAGACGTTCATGAAAGCATCAGTGAATTTTTTATTTGCAATAAAATATCCCAGCCTTAAACCTGCCAAACCAAATGATTTTGAAAGAGTTTGAACAACTATCAAATTTTCT
>Ga0224497_10001217_pt1 | contig 16673 bp, 10 predicted proteins | sample SF_Jul11_sed_USG_4_FD_167970 | JGI IMG/M metagenome (GOLD analysis project Ga0224497, IMG submission 167970) | Sediment microbial communities from San Francisco Bay, California, United States - SF_Jul11_sed_USGS_13 | ecosystem: Environmental > Aquatic > Marine > Sediment | place: USA... | reverse complement strand
ACCAATCGTGCGTTCGGTAATCAGGATTTCTGCTTCAGGTACTTCCAATTGACGGCTGCCCGGAATTTTCGTAATTGAAAAATCACACTGTGTGCAGGCAAACCGTTTATAGTTTTCTTTGACCAGGCCGCCGCATTTGGGGCAGGGTGATTGCAATGTTGCGTAATCGCCTGGAATGGTTGTTGCGCCGTAGTTTTTGGCCCTCGCAACAATTTGTTCAACGACCTTACTGATTTCTTGCATGAACGCTTCACGGTCCAACTGACCACGTTCTATCTGCGAAAGTTTGCTTTCCCATTCGCCGGTCAGTTCCGGCATGGTGAGTTCGGTCACCCCCAGCCCGCGCAATAGGGTCAACAGTTGAAAGGCCTTAGTGGTGGGCATCAGTGACTTGTCTTTGCGCAATAGATAGTTCTCGCTAATCAAGCCTTCGATGATCGCTGCGCGGGTTGCCGAAGTGCCCAGACCTTTGCCAGACATGGCTTCGCGCAAGTCATCATTATCAATTAGCTTGCCGGCGCCTTCCATCGCAGAAAGCAGTGTGGCTTCGGTATATCTCGCCGGTGGTTTGGTCGACAGGTCGCGAACTTCAATGTCGCTGACCGTGGCTTTTTCATGCTCACCAACTGCGACGAGTGTGCCCTCACCAGCAATGGCTTCACGGCCGTAAATGGCCAACCAACCGGGCTTGACCATCACCTTGCCTTCGGTCTTGAAGTGGTGCTGGGCAATCTGGGAAATGCGGGTGGTGTTTCGAAACTCCGCAGGTGGGAAAAACACCGCCATGAATCGACGCACAACCAGGTCGTATATCTTGGCTTCGGCTTCGCTGAGGTTCTTGGGTGCTTGCAATGTCGGAATAATGGCGAAGTGATCAGAAATTTTTTCATCATTGAAAATACGTTTGTTCGGTTTGACCCAGTCATTGCTCAGAATTTTTGCCGCGTGCGGCCCGATCGGATTGCCAACGCTGCCACCGGTAATTGCTGATAAACGCTCACTTGACTCATCACGCAGAATGCCCAGCGTATCTTGCACGGTAGATAGATAGTCTTCCGGTAGCGCGCGCGAATCGGTTCTTGGATACGTCAACACCTTGTGGCGTTCATAGAGCGCTTGCGCCAGTGACAATGTTGCCTTGGCCGAAAAGCCAAACCGGGCGTTGCCTTCACGTTGCAGACTGGTCAGGTCAAATAGCATTGGTGCGCTTTGCGTCGTGGGCTTGGTTTCTTCAGTGACTACCGCCTGCTGACCCTGGCAGGCCTGCCTGATTGCTTCAGCCTGATTGCGTTCCCAAAGTCTCTCTGCGCGCCGTTCCGCATCTTCGTCATTCTTTTTGAAGTTCGTATCAAACCAGCGACCTGGATACTGTCCGGCCTCGACATCAAACTGGGCATGCACTTCAAAGTAGGGTCGCGAGACGAATTGCTTGATCTGTTCCTCGCGCTCCACGACGATGGTCAGGGTGGGTGTTTGAACCCGGCCAACGGTGGTGAGGTAAAAACCCCCGTCTTGGGAGTTGAACGCCGTCATAGCCCGGGTGCCGTTAATGCCAACCAGCCAGTCTGCTTCTGATCGGCAGCGGGCGGCATCGGCGAGCGGCTTCATTTGTTCATCATCGCGTAGCTCCTCAAATGCTTCGCGAATGGCCTTGGGCGTCATGGACTGCAACCAAAGCCGGCTTATCGGTTGCTTGGCCTTCGTGTGCTGGACAATCAGCCGGAAGATCAGCTCGCCTTCGCGCCCAGCGTCACAGGCGTTGATAATTCGGTGGATATCTTTGCGGTGGATCAGCTTGGTGAGTAACTTGAGCCGGTCCTCGGTTCGGGCGATGGGGTTCAGATCAAAGTGATCGGGAATGACCGGCAGGTTGGCGAAGGACCACTTGCCACGCTTGACCTCTACGCCTTCAGGCGCCTTGATTTCAAGTAGGTGTCCAACGGCCGAGGTCACCACATAGTCGTCATTTTCAAAATAATCCTTCTCGCGTTTCAGTTCGCCAAGCGAACGCGAAATGTCGGCAGCAACAGAGGGCTTCTCGGCAATTATCAGTGATTTACTCATGAGCAACACCTACGGGGGAAGACTCCTTTGACATCTTTGATGTAAGAGAAACCGGCATTCACACGTGCAAGATTCACGACAAATTCAATGTGAACATGGCGCTGTCACAATCCACCTGCTGCGATGTGACCGGTTTTTTGGCGTGCTCATCATAAGGACGGCGTAAGGTACAGGCAAGTTATGCTGAGTGTTCAACGTATTTTCCAGCCGTCGTAACTTGGCGATCCAGCAGCCGTTCCAGCCAGCCCTGCCGACGGTTCTGTCACAAAAAATGTTTTCGAAGGCAATAAGGGGTTTTAACTCCGTGTCTGACAGACGAAAATTGCTAACTTTCCTGTGGTTTGTCAACTTGGTCCAACATGAAGAACAGTGGCGTATCTTGCACATCTATTTTTTTTGACAGAACCGTCGAAATTGTGTTCGAGGTCAATGCCCATTTTGCTCTTCGGGAGATCCTTGAGATGACCGACTGAAGCAATGACCTGATAATTACGCCCCAGATACTTGGATAGGGTTTTCGCCTTGGTGGGTGATTCGACGATGACGAGTGATTTAGCCATAGACAGTGATGAATGTCATGAATCGTTCACCATCACAATTTCCCATGGGGAAAGAATGTGGTGGTGTGTTACCGGATGCTCACCCGGAGATACTGCAGCCCCGGTATCTGCTTTATAAGCCCTTTGATCTCCAAAGACAAGAGAATGCTCATGACTTCAGATGGGGAATGGGAACCTTGAGAGATTAAATCGTCCAGGGAAACGGGTTCAAGTGAAATACAATCAAATAGTCGTTGTTCCTCCGGCCCAAGTGAAGGCGCGGAAGGTTGAGGTTGAAGCGCACCTTGTTGTTTCTCCAGGTGATCCCGGAAGGAGGGTTCTAACATAGGAAGAATTTCTTCCACAACATCTAAGGAGTTTTCGACTAATTTCGCACCTTCTTTAATGAGGCGGTGAGGGCCACGAGTCAACGTATTGGTCACATTTCCTGGTATGGCAAAGACCTCACGATTTTGTTCTAAGGCCATTCGAGCTGTAATGAGGGACCCACTGCGCGAGGTGGCTTCGGCCACAATCACACCGAGTGAGAGTCCACTGATGACCCGATTGCGTTGAGGGAAATGGTAAGAATGTGGAACGGTTCCCATGGGAAATTCAGAAAGAACGGCTCCCTGCTGTTCAATGCGTTGTCGTAGCGGACCGTGTTCAGGTGGATAGATGCGATCAATGCCACATCCTAGGACTGCCAGGGTTCTCCCAGAGGCGGCCAGCGCTCCTTCGTGGGCCGCGGCATCAATGCCCCTGGCCAGTCCACTCACAATCGTAAAGCCTAGTGCAGCTAAATCGCCGCTTAGTTGCCGGGTGAATGTACGCCCAAGATGAGAGCCTTTTCTTGATCCGACGACAGCGAGGGCATGTTGGTCACTGTCTTTGAGCTGACCCGTACACCAGAGAACCGGAGGAGGGTCAGTAATGGTTTTTAAACGAGCGGGGTATTGAGGGTCCGCTAGTGTCAGAATGAAGAACCGGCCAGCCTGAACTGCCTCTAACTCTTTTGCAATGTGTTCCTGCGCCTCAGAGGGCAGGGGCCGTTGAAGGGCTCTGGCTAATGAAGGGGGGATTTCACCTTCTTCAACGAGTGCGCGAACGTCTGAGGCACGAATCGATTCTGGTGAGCCGAATCGTTTGATGAGTCTGGTGTAGGTGACAGGGCCCAGTCCTTTGACTGCCAGCAGTTCCAGCCATCCTTGCAAGGATGAGGTCATCTTCGTCCTCTATGAGGATGGTGAATACGCGCATGGAGATCAACGTCAAAGAGTCCGCTCGCAGCGTTCTCCTCCCATGAAACGCTCAACATCCTATCCTGGACGATGGGAGCCTCTGGTTTTCTCCAAAGTTGAAGGACGGATTTGTGCCCCCTATCCTTTCTGTTCCTGGCGACGAGAGTCCCCTTTGGCGAGGCAGGACAGTGGAGGACATAGCCCATGATTCAAGCGTTATCGCGTGGCTAGGAGGCCGTCCGAGATTCGGCACGTGACGTCAGTTTTCCTACCACCACGATGTCATATTGCTCAAGGTGCAGTAATGGATCTGGCTTAAATACAATGTGTTGTTGGAATTCTTGTTCGAGTTGCTCAATGCTACTGTGTTCGGTCTCAAAGAGCAGCTCGATAACTTTGGGGTTGGCGCCGACTACAATTTGTTGTGATTGCCCCCGAGTACTCCCAATGCGCCGGATATCCCGAAAAATTTCATACGCAACTGTCATGGTAGATTTGGTGTACCCTCTCCCCTCGCAGTCACCACAAATTTCCGATAACGTCCGTAAAAGATCTTCACGGACGCGTTCACGGGAAATCTCGATGAGCCCAAGATCGGTAACGCGTGAAATACGTGTTTGGGCCTTACCGCCAGCCAGTGCGTCCAGAGTGGCTTGATATATTTTTTCACGGTTCCTTTCCCGTTCCATGTCAATGTAGTCAATAATGATGATGCCGCCAATGCCGCGTAATTTTATCTGGTAGCCAATTTCTTTCGCGGCTTCCAAGTTGTTTTTTAAAATCGTTTCTTCCTGGTCGCGTTTTCCCACAAAGCGCCCTGTATTCACGTCCACTACGGTCATGGCTTCGGTGTGATCAATCACAATGTGCCCTCCGGACTTGAGCCAGACTTTCCGGCTCAGGGCTCGGGTAATTTCCAATTCGATCCCTAGGTGATCGAATAACCCTTCCTGCTTCTTGTCATAGAAATGCACGCGAGACGCTTGTTCCGGAAGATAGCGCCGGACAAAATCTTTGACTTCCTCAAAATCCGGTTTTGCATCAACTAATAAGCGATCGACTTTTTTGGTGAATAAGTCGCGCACCACCCGGAGTGGGAGGGACAGATCCGTATGCAAGAGGGACGGAGCTGGTTGGCTGTTGGCCGCTTTGAGCGTGTCTTCCCATAACGCGGTGAGGAATCTCACGTCTGTTTGGAGATCCTCTTCCGGCACATCCTCGCACACGGTCCGGACAATGTATCCATACTCGGGTTTCCGGATTCGACGCATGAGGTCTTTGAGGCGATGGCGCTCTTCATCGTTCGTAATTCTTCGCGACACGCCAATATGGTCGACATTGGGCATGAGCACCAAAAATCGTCCGGGAAGGGAGACGTACGTGGTAATTCGAGGTCCCTTGGTGCCGATGGGGCCTTTGGAAATTTGTACAAGAAGTTCTTGCCCTTCTGCCAGGAGGTTTTCGATGGGGCGTGCTGTTTGGCGTCGAGGACGCGGCACGTCTTGACTGCGTTCGTCCTCTTCACTGTCCACGAGGGTATCCCCGGGTTCTGTTCCGACCGAAAGATCAGACACATGGATGAACGCCGCCCGATCCAGTCCGATATCGACAAAGGCCGCTTGCATACCCGGCAAAACTTTAATGACCTTGCCTTTATAAATATCTCCCACAAAATCTTTTTTTCTTGGCCGGTCGACATACAATTCTGTCACGACACGATTGTCGAGCACGGCCACCCGTGTTTCTTCACGGGTGACACTCATCGCAATTTCTACTCCCATAGTTCTCTCCTTACCTTCTCAGAATGGACCATGAGCTACTCTTCGTCAACTCTCTCAGTACAGAGATGCTGGCTGGAGTGTCAGAGCCAGTCTGTTGGATCTGGCTGTCAGAATCTGAGATAGCTCTGTTGTCCATTTTGTCAATAATTGTAAATGAATTCTGTATGGAACCACATAACGATGGTTCTGTGTGTCCACTTCCTTGGTCTCACAAGCTTACGAAAAAAATCCCCGGCTTTAGGACTTTTCTGCATTGAATGCTCCGTTGTTTCTCTCTTTGTGCGATAATCTGCCCGACACCATCAAGATCAAGCCGCAGGGTATATGATAGCTAAAGGAGTGACAGTCGTCTCCGTTTCACGTTGAGCAAGAGTCCCAGAGCTGTGAGATTCACCACCATGGCGCTGCCTCCATAGCTCATGAGGGGGAGAGGAATGCCCACTACGGGGGCGAGCCCGGATGTCATCGCAATATTGACAACAACTCCAAAGGCCATCATGGCTACGACTCCCACAGCCAGGAGAGCTCCGACGATGTCTTTGGCTTTAAACGCGATTTCTAAACCCATCAAAAACAAGAGAATATATAAGGATAGTAAAACCATTGATCCAATAAAGCCCCATTCTTCGGCGAAAACCGCAAAGACAAAATCAGTATGGCCTTCGGGAAGAAATTTAAATTGGGTTTGCGTTCCCCCATATAAGCCCTTTCCCAATAATTGGCCGGAACCGATGGCGATGCGAGATTGAAGCCCATGATAACCTTTTCCGCCGGGATCAGAGTTGGGGTCCACAAAGCTGAGAATCCTATCCTGTTGGTACTCATGAAGGGAGCCCCAGACCCCGCCCCAGGCAAAGGGGAATAGCATGAGTGCTGCCAATATCACAAACCCAAAGGCTTTGGATTTCATGCCCACAGTAAGGACGACGACAAGAAAAATGGCTAGAAAGCCCAGGCTGCTTCCTAAGTCAGGTTGCTTGAGTATGAGTAAGAATCCCGGGAGAACGATGAGTCCGGGAATAATCAATCGACGCACCCAGCCTTCACGGGTGGTGGTCCCATAGTAGGTAGCCAACATGAGTAGCAAAGGAATCTTAATGAACTCTGAGGGCTGGACCACGAAGGGGCCAAGTGGAATCCACCGTTGGGAGCCTCGACTGGTTTTGCCTGCGATTAAGACGATAATAAGTAAGATCAGCCCGATACCATAGAGCAGATATGAAAGACGAGCGAGTTTGTGATAGTCAATGCCTACCGCGACCAAAAAGGCTAAGGAGCCGACGACCATCCAGGTGGCTTGCTTGAGATAAATGGGGATTCCAGTTGTTGCCTGGGTATTGGTGACGCTATAAATGGATAGGATGCCCACAGCGATAATGGCCATAATGACGCCCAGGAAACACCAATCGAATGTATCCAGGCCTCGGCGATTCACATTGTCGTTCATCAATGACATGAGATGGGTCGTTTTCCGTCTTTAGGGGATGGGATTCCTGATTAGAGAGAAGGATGTTGGCTGTTCTCAAAGCCCATATAGGCTTCAATGAGTGTCTTGGCCAGGGGAGCGGACGCTGAGCCCCCATGCCCCATGTGTTCAACTAATACCGCCACGGCAATCTTCGGATGTTCCACGGGGGCAAAGGCCACAAACCACGCGTGATCTCGAAATTCTTTTTGAGGCTCCTTGTTCTTATCCTTGTCCCCATCAGGTTTTAAGGCAACGACTTGCGCGGTTCCGGTTTTGCCCGCAATACTCACGATCTCTGATTGGGCCAGTTTTGCTGTTCCCCTCGTGACGACCGCAGCCAATCCTTCCTTGATCTGTGCAAACGTTTGGGGGGAGATGGCCAATTGTCGAATGGGTGCCTCAGGCTCTTCTTTAAGATTGCCGGTTCGTCGAAGTCGAGAGGCTTTGAGCAATCGAGGTCGGACCACTCGTCCATTGGTCGCCACGATGGAGGCCACTTTCGCCATCTGAATGGGGGTCACGGATAAAAATCCTTGTCCAATAGAAATGGAAATGGTTTCTCCAGGGTACCATGGTTCCCGTTTGACCTTTTTTTTCCATTCCGAGGAAGGGACGAGGCCCGATCGTTCGGAAGGGAGTGCAATGCCGGTTTTTTCGCCTAATCCGAACTGACGGGCATAGGTGGCGATGGGATCAATGCCCAATTGATTGCCGGCTTTGTAAAAGTAGACATCGCACGACTCCGCAATGGCTTTGGTTAAGTCGACTTGCCCATGGCCTCCGGCCTTCCAATCGCGAAACACCCGCCTTCCAAAGGGAAATGTTCCATGGCAGGGTATCAATTCTTGTGCGCCGAGTGTGTGAGTCTCCAAGAGGGCTGCGGCCATGATGATTTTAAATACCGACCCCGGAGGATATTGACCTTGAATGGCGCGATTGGTGAGAGGGTGGCGGGTATCTTTGAGAAATCGTTGCCAATCCTTGGCGCTAATTCCTCCTGAGACATCATTGGGATTGAACCCGGGTTTACTCGCCAGAGCCAGAACATCTCCATTCCAGGGATCCAAGGCGACTATGGCTCCGGCTTCCTCTCCCAGCAGGTCCTCTGCGAGTCGTTGAAGTCGGATGTCGAGAGTCAGGTACAGGTCATCCCCGGCCAAGGGGCGTTGAACTGAGAGTGACCGTTTGGGGTATCCCAGGGCATCGACTTCAATCACTTCCTCTCCGGTTTCTCCAAGAAGATATTCATCAAATGTCCGCTCCACGCCATTTTGCCCGATGATGCGTCCTCCCTGAAGATCGGAAAACCCGGGGTCTTTAAGCTGGGATTCGGAAATCTCACCCACGTAGCCCAGGACATGTGAGGCGTAATTTTCGAGTGGATAGTGGCGCTGATATTCCGGCTGAATCACGACACCGGGAAGTTCGAGCCGGTGCGATTCAATGAGTGCCGCCTCCTTAAGGGTAATGTCGGCTTTGATTTTAACTCGGCCCCTTCGACTTTTGAGTGCTAGTTTATTGGAAATCTCTTGTTGGTCAATATCCACGAATTGAGGTAACTGAGCCAGAAGGGCCTCACGGTCTTGTATGTCTTCCAAAGAAATATACAGTTGGAAACTGGGGATATTATTGGCGAGGAGTTCGCCATTCCGATCATACAAAAGCCCTCGAGCCGGTTCTAAGACAATGGTTCGAGTGCGATTGTCGCGGGCGAGTTCCTGATAGTGCAGTCCGTCTCGAACCTGTAATTGCCAAAGACGTAACCCCAGTAACACTAAAAGCATCAGAAAGCCGATCTTGACGAAAATTAACCGGTTTTGAATATCGACAAGTTCATTGGCCTGGCGGGAAGTGTCCAACATTGTGCGGGTCTTATCGTGGTCCTCGGCCTAAGTGTACCATACTCAACGATGGGTCAATGAACTTGATGAGCCAGAAGATCCCTAAGGTCAGGAGGCTGTTGTAGAGCCCTTGTGGCAACAGTCCTGAGGAGAGGGCATGAAAGAGGATCGGGGCATCTACTACCGGGTATGCTACGACGAGAGAGGCCAATCCACATCCTAACGACAAGGCGAAGGTGACGAGCAGGACTGCGGGACTGGTGACGGTGGAAAACGTGTGGGTTGTGACGCCAGCCAAGCCTCCCGCGAGTCCCTTTAAGATCATATTGAGCCCAATGCCGCCTGGAGTGAGTAAGTCCTGGAATAGTCCCACCGTCAGTCCGATCATCAGTCCTTTGTATTCACCTGAGCGAAATCCAATCACGCATGCCAGGATGAAACATAGATCAGGGTAAATCCCTTTGGCGGATAGGACCGTGCTAAAGGTGGCTTGAATAAGCACCACGCCAAAGCACAGAAGGATGTCGAGAAAAATAGTCACAAGATTCCATTAGGGAGAAAGAGAGGCAGTCGATTTCGGTAATGATGAGGGAAGAGAAGGCTGAAACGAGGTAATCACCAAGACCGCTTCCAGTTTGGCAAAATCAACAATTGGATCAATTTCACCCAATTGAAATAAGTCGGTATCGGCTTTGGTGACCTGGTGAATCCGGCCAATTTGGAGTCCACGGGGAAAATCATCCGTTAATCCAGAGGTGACCACTGGATCTCCGGGTTGGACGGGAGAAAGAGGAGGCAGATATTTCATATGAATGGTTCCTTGAGGGGTTCCCTGAACCAGACCCTCATCCCGGCTGTTTTGAACCATCCCGGTGATCGCGACGTTGGGGTCGGAAAGAAGAAGCACGATGGCCGTCGTGGGGTTCACTCGTACGACACGTCCTACCACTCCGGCATCGGTGATGACTCCCATTTCCGGATGAATGCCGTCTTGGTTCCCTTTATTGATGATCATGGCTCGATACCAATTGGACACATTTCGGCCGATGATTCGAGCCGGAAGGGTCGTCATGGGTGTGGTTTCCTGATAGGTCAGCAATTGTTGAAATTGGGTGGCAATGATGGTTTGTTCTCGAAGAAGATTCTGCTCACCCTGTAAGCGCTGAACCTCCTGGTTCAGCTGTTGATTTTCTTCCCACACATTCTGTAGGGCGATGTAGTGGTTCCAAGCGTGACGGATAGAATCCTGTGTCGAGGCCACCGCATGCAGAGGGACTTCAAGAATTCGTGCGAAAGGCCCCCCCACGTGGCCCAGCCATTCCTGGGATTGTCGAGGCAGAAACAGCAGGAGTGCGAGGAATAGAATGAAGATGACCCCTAGGACTCGTCGTATACTTGTCGATATGGGAAAATTTGGCTCTGATCGAGACATGCGAATAGATGGAAACTCAGGGATTCAGCCTGGAATGCGAAGAAATTTTTCGAAGGAGACTGAATTCTTCGAGAGTTTTCCCTACTCCTAACACGACCGAGGTTAAGGGGTCATCGACGGTGACAATGGGTAATGACGTTTCCTCGCGAAGTCGATTGTCCAGCCCTTGAAGCATCGATCCGCCTCCGGTTAGCACGATCCCCCGGTCAATGATATCTCCTGCCAATTCCGGGGGAGTGTTCTCCAAGGCCAGACGAATGGCTCGGACGATAGTGGTGAGGCAATCCTGTAACGCTTCTCGTATCTCACTGTCGTCGATAAGGATCGTTCTGGGGATTCCAGACACCACATCTCGTCCCTTGACGGCCATTTGTTTTTTTTCAGGCAGAGGGTAGGCTGAGCCGATTTCCATCTTGATCCGTTCTGCCATATGTTCGCCGATTAACAGGCTGTATTCCCGCTTGAGATAGCTTGTGATGGCTCCATCTAACTGATCGCCCGCGACCCGGACCGATTCACTGTAGACGATGCCTCCTAACGAGATCACGGCAATATCGGTTGTGCCTCCTCCGATATCGACCACCATGTTGCCGGAGGGCTCGGTAATCGGTAAGCCGGCACCAATCGCAGCGGCCACCGGTTCCTCGATGAGATAGACTTCCCGTGCGCCAGCTAATTCGGCTGATTCCTTGACGGCACGTTGTTCAACTTGCGTGATTCTGGATGGGACGCCAATAATAATTCGTGGCCTGATGAGAGTTCCCCCTCGATGAACTTTTTGGATGAAATGTCGCAACATGCGTTCGGTTATGTCAAAATCAGCAATGACGCCCTCTCGCATGGGACGAATGGCGGTGAGATTACCCGGGGTTCGCCCGATCATCCGCTTCGCTTCTTCCCCAACCGCTAGAAGTTTTTTCGAGTTTGTCTCAACTGTCACCACGGAGGGTTCGTTCAGGACAATCCCTTTCCCCTTGATATAAATTAAGGTAGAGGATGTTCCCAGATCGATCGCCATGTCTTGAGAAAAGTGGCTGATGAAATAATTGAATATACCCATGGGAAGTTTTGAGACCTATCAATTCAGAGGGTAGGCGACAATGGCCGGAGTCGGAATTAGGGTTGTTAGAGTCTTTCAGTGGTAAAGGGAAAATAGACGATCTTCATGTGTTTATGCATGATTTCCCGGTCAACCTGGATGTGTCGACGTTGGATAGTTATTCACACCTGGGCGGAAATCCGTTGGACTGGTTCGGGGCTGGATGAATCGTCGCCATCCACTTATTTCCACCTAGGTATTTAGAAGGTGAAAACATAAGTTGGATTGTCCCCTCCCGTAGAGAAAAGTATATCAGAAGTCTTAAAAGACCACAAAGAAAAGGCTGAATATGAAACCAAGCTCTGCAAAAAGCTCTTCCTGGCTCTTGCCAGACTGGAACAAATGTAGATAATAAGAGTCCGAAAAATTTCAAGAGAAAAAAGGATACATTCCATGACAAGCAAAACATTATTTGAAAAGATTTGGGATCAGCATGTGGTTCGTGAAGAACCGGATGGAACGACCTTATTGTATATTGACCGACATTTGGTGCATGAAGTGACCTCTCCTCAAGCCTTTGAAGGCCTCCGGTTAGCCGGGAGAAAGCCCAGACGGCCAACTGCGGCGCTCGCTGTTCCCGATCACAATGTTCCAACGACCGACCGGACGCAGGGCATTGCCGATCCCATGAGCGCCTTGCAGATTTCAACCTTGGAAGGCAACTGTGCAGAATTTGGCATTACCTATTATGGGATGGAGGATATCCGTCAAGGCATTGTCCATGTGATCGGGCCTGAACAAGGGTTGACGTTACCGGGGATGACGATTGTCTGCGGAGATTCCCATACCTCGACTCATGGGGCGTTTGGAGCCTTAGCATTTGGCATTGGGACCTCAGAAGTCGAGCATGTGTTGGCGACGCAATGTTTGGTCCAGAAACGACCCAAAACTATGGAAATTCGGGTGGAGGGCACGCTTCCTGACTATTGTTCTTCTAAAGATGTGGTTCTGGCGATCATCGGGCAAATTGGTATTGGCGGTGGGATCGGCTATGTCGTGGAATATACGGGTTCGGTGATCCGATCGTTTTCCATGGAAGGCCGGATGACCCTCTGTAATATGTCTATTGAGGCGGGAGCGCGTGCTGGTCTGGTCAGTCCAGACGAATCGACTGTCGCGTACGTGAAGGACCGACCCCTCAGTCCGAAAGGGGCGGTGTTTCAACAAGCGAAGCAGGATTGGCTGAAATTGGTAACCGACCCTGGAGCCCGGTTTGATAAGGTTATTGAGCTGCGAGGAGAGGATGTTTCTCCTCAGGTGACGTGGGGGACGAATCCGGGAATGGTGACTGATGTGAATGGACGCGTGCCTGATCCTGCCTCCATTGGGGATGAAAAGCTGCGGACGGCCACAGAACGTGCCTTAGCCTATATGGGGTTGCCAGCTGGCATTCCCATTTGTGACATCCAGGTCGATCGAGTCTTCATTGGGTCCTGTACAAATTCACGAATTGAGGATTTGCGGGTGGCGGCGCGGTATGTCAAGGGGAAGCATGTCGCTCAAAGCGTCAAGGCCATGGTGGTCCCGGGATCAGGATTAGTCAAACACCAAGCGGAAGAAGAAGGTTTGGATCGGATTTTTCGAGAAGCGGGTTTTGAATGGCGTGAACCAGGATGTAGTATGTGCCTCGCTATGAATGCGGACGTGCTGACCCCTGGAGAACGATGTGCCTCAACCAGTAATCGAAACTTCGAGGGGCGTCAGGGCAAGGGCGGACGGACACACTTAGTGTCCCCTGCCATGGCTGCGGCTGCGGCTGTTGAGGGACATTTTGTTGATATTCGTGATTGGAATATGTGAAATAAATAAGGAAATTCTTTGGCCTTGAAGAGGAAATGGCTTCCTCTAGCATTAAACGGGAGATAGATATGCAAGCGTTTACTATATTGACCGGGACGGTCGCTCCGTTAAATCGTGGCAATGTCGATACGGATCAAATCATTCCGAAGCAATATTTAAAAACGATCCATCGTACGGGCCTCAAAGAAGGATTGTTTGCTGATTGGCGGAGGCGTGCGGATGGGTCTCAGGATCCTGAATTTTTTGTCAACCAACCTCGTTATCAACAGGCCACGATTCTGTTGACCCGTGAAAATTTTGGGTGTGGATCCTCCAGGGAACATGCTCCATGGGCCTTGTTGGATTATGGCATTCGTTGTATTGTGGCTCCGAGTTTTGCCGATATTTTCTACAACAATTGTTTCCAGAATGGGATTCTCCCCGTTGAGCTTCCGGTAGAAGATATCCAAACATTGTTCGACCGCGTAGCTCATACCGACCAGTATCAGGTCACCGTCGACTTGGCTCAGCAAATTGTCGCCCTTCCTGAAGGAGAGCAGTATTCGTTCACCTTGGATCCCTTTCGCAAGGATTGCTTGTTGAGGGGATTAGATGGAATTGGACTCACGCTTCAACACGAATCTGCCATTGCCACCTATGAAAAACGCCGAGCTCAAGAGGCTCCATGGCTGTTTCAGGATCTTTCCTCTTCAGGACACTCGTAAACGTCCGCTGACCTTCTTGATTGATCGGGATGGGTCTGGGAATGACACCATCCCGATTCTTCTTTCGATCCCATCCGGAATAGCTTTGGCTCCTGCCGGTTGAAAGTGGCACAGGTAATGGTAGACATTTCCCTCATTCCGAGGGATGATGAATCCTCGAGACCTCCCCGAACTCCCTTATCGTGGTTCCATATGGTGTTTGGGTTGGGAATACCCTGAATGCCTGTCATCGCCGCCAACTCGACTTATGAGTGAAGTCCATATCCTACGAGATGTCCTCATTATTTTTTCTATCTCCGTTCTGGTTGTTTTTGTTTTTCAAAAACTCCGGCTACCGGCGGTTGCGGGATTTTTAGTTGCCGGCACCTTAGTGGGTCCTCACGGACTGAACCTCATTTCTGATCAGCATCAAGTCGAAACTCTCGCCGAAATCGGTGTGGTGTTGTTGTTGTTTACCATTGGTTTGGAAACCCCTCTTTCTCGCTTACGGGCTTCCAGTCGGCTCTTATGGGTTGGTGGTCCCCTGCAAATTTTGAGCATGCTCAGCGTCGTGGTACTTGGGGGATGGTTTCTGGGTCGATCATGGGAGGAATCGGTCTTCTGGGGCCTGTTGTTGTCGTTGAGCAGCACAGCCATTGTCCTCAAGATTCTCGGAGATCGAGGTGAAATTGATGCGCTGCATGGGCAAGCGACCATGGCGATTCTTATTTTCCAGGATTTAGCCGTCGTGGCCATGATTTTACTGACGCCTGTGCTGGGAACAGGTTCCCAGGGTGAGACACGGGTGATTGTCGAAACGCTCATGAAATCCGTCATGGTTGTGGGGTTGATTGTGTTGGCAGCGCGGGTTCTTGTCCCTCATGTTCTTCATCTTATTGTGGGGACTCGAAGTCGAGAGTTATTTCTCCTGTCGATCATTGTGTTGGGGTTGGGAACGGCCTGGTTGACCTCCCTCGCGGGGTTGTCATTGGCTCTTGGCGCCTTTATCGCGGGTCTCGTGATCTCTGAGTCGGAATATAGTCATCAAGCGCTCGCCGAAGTGATCCCCTTTCGCGATAGTTTTAATAGTTTGTTTTTTGTCTCGGTGGGGATGTTAATGAACCCATCAGTCATCTCTGAATTTCCCATTCTGGTGATGGGGTTGTTGGTGCTCGTGGTTTTGGGCAAGTTCCTTACGGGAACCGGAGCGGTGTTTCTTGCTGGGGCCCCTGTATCTTCTGCATTGTTAACGGGCGTGGCCTTAGCTCAGGTGGGAGAATTTGCCTTTATTCTCGCGCGGGTGGGCCAGGGAGAAGGGTTATTGGACACGCAAGCCTATAATATTTTTCTTGCGGTATCGGTATTGTCTATGACGATTACACCATTTTTGATTCAATGGGCTCCTCGCCTGGCTAGACGAACCGAGGCGCTTGATCGCCTGAACCATTGGGTGCCTCGACGTCAGACAAATGCGGCGCAAGGCATCAAAGTCACAATCAAAGATCATGTCATCATCGTGGGCTATGGCTTAAATGGGCGGAATCTCGTGCGAGTCTTAGGTGACATGGAGATTCCCTATGTGGTGCTGGACGTCAACCCGGATGTGGTGGAGGCTGCTGGAAAAGGCCGGGGCACCATGATTTATGGAGATGCGACGAATTCCAGGGTGTTGGTTCAAGCGGGGATCATGTTGGCGCGAGTGCTCGTGGTCGCCACCTCCGACCCGTTTGGAGCGCGTCGGATTGTCCAGCAAGCACGACAACTGAATCCCACTCTTCATATTGTCGTACGAACACGATATTTAAAGGAATTGCAGGATCTTCAAGAACTAGGGGCCAATGATGTCGTGCCGGAAGAATTCGAAACATCTATTGAGATTTTCGCCTTGGTTCTTCGCACTTACCAGACCCCTAAAGCCATGATCCAAGACAAAGTTGAACAAATCCGTCGGGAGGGGTATCTCCTGCTTCGGAGAGGAGAGTTGCCTGAGTTAGCTCACCATCTTCGTGCGGGAACCTTGGCGGATGTGCAAGTCGATACCTGTCGGGTGGAAGACTATTCCCACGTGTTGGGGAAATCATTGACACAGTTGCATATCCATGGACGGACGGGCGCTTCCGTGATTGCGATTACGCGAAATGGCGTGACGCAATCCAATCCTTCTCGCGATACGGTTCTGGGGCCAGGGGATGTCCTGGTTCTTCTTGGCGCGCGCGAGCAAATCCGTAAAGCTATTGCCCTGCTTGTGGATACCAAAATCTGAAAAGCCTGGTCCTGTCCAGGCGTATTGAGACGACGGGTAGGCCGTTATTGGCGATTCCTCCACAAGTGGTCACACTCGATGACCATCGGTTCTCTTTTTCAGGGATAGGACGTGAATGGCATGAACGTCTCTTTTTGTTGGAAGGTCGTCTGCCTGTCATGAGGGAAACACACTGGAGGTGACCTGGATCCCAGGTGAGCACTGAGAACTTCATGAGATGGAGCCTGCCATTTGGCTGGAGGAACTTCTAGCGAACGGGTCCCTCTGTTTCCAAATCAAGAGGGCATCGTCAAGGAAGGCCCGTGAATCCCCATCACCGCCCCCGTCACAAAGATCCTGACGAAGCAACTGAGAACTTGACGTTTAGGAACGATCATGATTGGACGGCAATTGCCATGAGAATTCCCCAAAATCTCAGGGCCATTTGAGGCCTAAAGGCTTTTGGGGATACACCGATAAAAG
>Ga0224497_10001215_pt1 | contig 16677 bp, 17 predicted proteins | sample SF_Jul11_sed_USG_4_FD_167970 | JGI IMG/M metagenome (GOLD analysis project Ga0224497, IMG submission 167970) | Sediment microbial communities from San Francisco Bay, California, United States - SF_Jul11_sed_USGS_13 | ecosystem: Environmental > Aquatic > Marine > Sediment | place: USA... | reverse complement strand
GTTACTGATGAAGGGGAGGGGACGTGTGAGGCCTTTGGAGATCTTCCAGGGTGGGCTACCCCCGCATTGTTCCACTAAAACGTTTCACACGGCTTTATTCAACAATCCCTTTACATAAAGCATATTAAAAGGTACTTTTCTTGAAAATGGCATACTCTGAGCTTCAAGCATATTGATCCTCACTGATGATTATTGAACGTTGATGTCATAACTGACTCTCGAGTGGAAACTTTAAAAAGGTAACCCCAAATAATGAGAGAGAAAATTTTCATCAGCTATTCCCATAAGGATAGAAAAGGAGATCAACGGGAAATTGATTATGTTTCTGAGTTTTTAGAATTCGTCAAGCCGTTTCAACGCAAAAACATGTTATTGGTGTTTCAGGATACAGACATTAAGCCGGGGCAGGAATGGCATTCAAAGATACAACAGGCCATCCAAGCCACAAAAGTTGCTGTGTTCATCATTTCCCAACAGTATTTGAATTCCCCCTACATACGCGAGCATGAGCTCATCCCATTGCTCGAAGCGGCATCCCGGGAAGAGGTGGTGGTCATTCCCCTTTTCCTCAGTGATTCAGGTGTCGGGCTTGAGATCAATTCAATACCCATTCCCCAGCCTGATGGAAGGATAAAACAGGTTTCTCTTAAAGATTACCAAGGATTTAATGAGCCTGATGATCCCCTTAACCGCATGAGTCAAGGGGGTCGCGAATTGATATACACAAATGCATCTGAAAGACTCGAACAGTTAATGCAGGAACAGCCGAGGTCCAACTTAACTCAAAAATTGGCGGTCAGCAGGAGTTCGAGAGAACCTGAAACTGCGGAATTTTGGGTCCATGGCCCTCTCGTACAAAAGCTGTCTCTTGCCTTGAAAGATCAGTTCAAAATTAAGCATGAGGTTTTTTCCAATTCTAAAACGGTGATCCTGAGTGGTTGGGATATCTTGTTGAATCGGGCTGTCGCCATAAAAACGTGGCGAATGAACAGCCAGGAACAGAACCGTTACCAGAAGACTGAAAAGGATCAAGCCAGCTTCATCAAAAAGCTACAAATTGCTGCTGATTTGAAGCACCGGGGGATTATCACCGTATATTCAGCAGGGATTGTTGAGGAAATCTGCTATATCATTATGGAATATATTCCCGGACTTTCTTTGGAACGGCTCATTCAATCCACTGGCATTCAACCGTATCAACGGATCAAGGACATTATTCACCATGTTGGTGAAGCGCTCCTGTATGCTCACAACAAGGGATTCTTTCATCATAATTTGGACACGACCAATATCATGATCGATCATGAGGGCCTTCCAATGGTGTCTCCATTTCGCATCTCCTCGGAATTGGGGTTAAAATCTTTGGACCTCAATGCGGCCCAGCTAAAAACCCTCAAGTATCAAACTCCGGAACAATGGGGAAACCAGGAGATCACCGAAGCCTCTGACCAGTATTCGTTAGGTCTTGTGGCCTATGAACTGACACAGGGGAAACTCTTATTTGATACCCGAAGCCCTCAAACACTCTTTCGTGACAAGGAAAATTTCATTACTGCACCTCTGGCCTTAAAACATCTTCGTCCCGACTGTCCGGAGGATTTATCGGCTGTCATTTTGCAAATGCTCCAACAAGATCCAAAAAATCGATTCCCAACTCTACGGACTGCGTTAAACGCGTGGGAAAAGATTCAAATGCCCGGCTATATTCAACCGTCCACTGCCCAATGGGAGTGGTTCGAGCAGGCGAAAAACAGTTATGAGCGATGTCGACATTCGCCTCATTTTTTCAGAGAATTCTACGATCGGTTCTTTGCTAAACAGCCAGAAATAAGAGGGAAATTTCCCGCGAATCTTGAAGGACAATATCGCATTCTTCGAGAGGCCATTGAACTCCTCCTTCTTTATCCTCTGGAGACTTCTCCTCGCGGACAGGAGCCCAACATCCTCACCAAAATCGCCAAAGGCCATGGACAATCCAGGATTGGCGCCACTTCTTTGCATTATGAAATATTTATGGAAACCCTCCTGGAGACTATAAAAGACTATGATCCCAAATATTCGAAAAACCCAGGCATTGAAACCGCATGGCGTTCCATTTTGTCTGTAGGAATCAAGTACATGCAATCTCATGCCAGTGATTACAGCACATATTCCTTACTGCAACACTAACCTTTCACCTATCTATTCTCTAACTTAAATCAGGGTAAAGTTGGTTACTGGAAGTTTTATCTCGTAAGGCCAGGAATCAAATACCCTGGTCTAATAGCCTAGAATATCCAAATATGGTCTGGCATCCACTCAACCAATGCCTTATGTCTATGGATACAAAACGTGTTCTTGAGGGATGCCTGGCATCCCCCAAGCAGCACATGACAGGGCTGATTCGACTGAACAGGATAAAGGATTATGGAAGCTCCACAATATCTGATTTCATAGAACCGAGTAGATCCAAGAGTTCACTCTGTTCCTTTTTTGGCACCTTAAAGGTATTGAGTGCCGCAACGAGATCTTCTACCAAAGCCGAAAAGTCCGCATTGGAGATGCGCATTCCTGTATGGGTCGTTTTCATATCCCTGCCGGTGTAGGTGCAGGGGCCACCAGTAGCGCCGCAGACTTGATCCACTAAATGTCCCTTCAGTTGCGGGATATCAGTGGTGGCAAAACGAGTATTAATCCGCGCATCTTTAGCCACATTGCCGACGAATTTTTCAACCACGGCCGTAATCGCCGATTTTCCTCCTAGCCGGTCGTACAATGAAATGGTTGTAGCTTCGGTCGGAGGCTGGACAGTCGAACAGGCCCCCCCACCCATCAAGAGGACTACAACACATCCAAAATAGACGTTCTTCACCCATGCTTGCATAAGACGCACTCCTTTCATCTTTTATGAAAAATTGAAAATTTAGAATATGGGAATCAATACTCCGTCTAGCCCTCAAGGCCATGTCTTTTCTCTACTGCAGTCTTACGTCCTACACGCTGTCTTTCACATCAGCCATGGAGGCACCAAAATTGATGTGGAACACCTGGCTGTTTAACACCAAGGCTGGCACTGACTTCACGCCGACCGCTTCTGCCTCGGCCACGCGATTCGGTGCCTGCGCAAAATGGACAATTTCCAGGTCATATCGCTGACGATCAACTGCCTGGGCCACCATATCCTCTGCTGCCACGCACACCGGACACCCTGCATGATAAAATACCGCTTTCTGCATCACTCACCTCCTCGTTTGGTTAGTTAATAAAAAGGTATCGAGTCAATATCTTTTTTAAAATAGGGTATGCTGCTCTATTTGTCAAAACTGTATCGAGGCGATACAATTGTCCTATGAATGCGCAAGAAGCCAATGATGTATTGGAACGGATAGGTAATCTTCTGCGGATGGAGGCACGGGCCTTTGGCCTTAAGTATGGGCTGCAACCCGTGCAGATGGAGGCACTGAAGTATTTAACGCAATGCAATCGCTATTCAGATACACCACAAGCCGTGGGAGAGTATCTGGGATTAACAAAGGGAACCGTTTCACAATCGCTGAAGGCACTCGAGCAGAAGGGTCTCCTGATCAAGCAACCCGATAAACAGGACAAGCGGCTGATCCACCTCACCCCCACCCTCAAGGGTCGTAACCTGACGAAGAAAGCCCCTCAAGCCAGAGGCCTGGGACCCGCACTGGCTACCACACATTCCGTGACCGCCACCGAGCTGGCCCAGACGCTCCGCTCGGTCTTGCGTGGAATCCAACGCGTGAATGGACGCAAGGCTTTTGGAGCCTGCCATACCTGCCGTTTTAACGAAGCTCATTTTCAAGGATCGATCTGCGGCTTAACCCATGAGCCGTTGACCAAAAAGGACGTTCAATCACTCTGCCGTGAACACCAATACCCCCAATCGTAATCGGCTCTCCTGATTCACGCCCAGCCTACCGGATAGACCGACCGGCAAACGTTTCATCAACCCTATTTGAGAAAATATCCAATATTTGCAATATCGTCTTGCTAGCACCTATTCGGTAATGTGTTTGTAGAGTTTGACTGGCACCGGCCGTTTTTTTCGCATACGAATATTGAGCATTTCCACCGTGACAGAAAACGCCATGGCAAAATAGATATAGCCCTTCGGCACATGCACATCGAACCCCTCCACCATCAAGGTGACACCCACGAGAATGAGAAACGAAAGGGCGAGGATTTTAATTGTCGGATGCTCATCCACAAAATCGCTAATCCCTTTAGCAGCCACCAGCATGACGAGTACGGCCAGAACGATGGCAATCGCCATGATCGAGATTTGATCCACCAGGCCAATTGCCGTAATGACTGAATCCAGGGAAAACACGATGTCCAGAACCGCGATCTGAATCAGGACCATACCCAAACTGGTTGCCACAACCGTGGCGCCACTCTCTTCCATCCCTTCCAAACTGTTATGGATTTCATGCGTCGCTTTGGCTAGCAGAAAAAGGCCGCCCCCTATCAGAATTATATCGCGTCCTGAAATTGCATAGGTGGACACTGTGATCCACGGTTCGGTTAAGCCCATGACCCACGAAATGCAAAACAGTAATACCAGTCGTGCCATCAAGGCGAGGCCAAGCCCCATTCTTCTGGCAAAGGCCCTCTGACTCTCTGGCAGGCGTCCGACAAGAATGGAGATAAAGATAATGTTGTCGATCCCCAGGACAATTTCTAATGCGGTTAACGTCCCTAATGCGAGCCATGCGTCAGGACTGATCAGCCATTCAAGCATTCATTGCTCCTTTTCTTTTTTTACGGTCATAAGCTCTCCTTGCTAAGTATAATTTCGTTCATTTTTGTGATGTCTGGATCATCTATTTACACGGTTTTTGTGTAAAATTTAGGTCGTGAGCATGTGTACAAGTTTACTCATTTAAAGTTTATAACCAATGAATAAAGGCGATTTTCTATTTCAATAGCCAATAAATTAAACCAAGCCTTCAAGGAGACAAGTTACCAACAGATAGGAAAATTAAAGGAAAATATTTATCCACAGGTTATCAAATTTGGTTTAATTTAAAGTATTACTTGAATAACGAAATGGAAAAATTTCAAAGGGAACAGCTCTTACAATCCGACCATTTCTCGTTTCATTGATAAACAGGGTGACGCTGAAGCGGCTTGCCCAATAAATCTATGAAGGGGTTGCTACAAGGGTTCTGGGAAAATTTCATGTTTTGCAACAAGGCTGGAAGGCACAGTTAAATGAAATAGTGTCTTGGTAAATCCCTCTACCCCTTTTTATAAATGGGAAACTACCCATCGTTTTTTAGTTGTACACCATAGGAAATACCAAGTTCACTAAGGAACCCGACTAACTCGAATAGTTGGGATTTGGCACAGGCGACATTTTTGGCAATGGCGCTATCCGGGTGTCCATCAATCAACTTAGGGTGTTGGTCCAGGAGGAAAGACGGATGAATTTCTACGGGATTAGCTTATTCACCCACACGCACAAGCATGCCTTTGTCTTTGCAGACATTGAAGGTGTGATAAAACCAGAACACAATACTCACCAAGAAAAATATGTTTAATCCGGTGGCCCAGAGGATATGAGCCACTGGAAGATCTCCGTCGATAAGTACAGCACGCATCCCTTCAAAAATATGGGCAGGAGGCACCATCCAGGCAATTGACTGTAAGAGTGGCGGGAGAACATCAAGCGGATAAAACACACAGGAAATGGGCTGAAATAAGAAAACCATCCCCCAGGCTAATACTTCTGCTTGTTGGCCAAAGCGCATAATAATGGAGGTGGTGAGGACACCAATAATCCAGCCGGAGATCACTAAGTTCACAATAAAGGGAAAAAGCGACAAGCCTATTTGAAGCATATCATAGGAATAAAACGTCCAGGCAAACACCATCATGAGGCTGCCGACTGCGGTGACTTTCAGGATACTCATGGTCATTGTGGCCGCTAAATATTCACCGATGGTCAACGGGCTGGCAAAGAGATTCATCAGATTTCTTGCCCACATTTCTTCTAAAAACGAGACGGCAATCCCTTGTTGGGCTCGAAATAACACATCCCACAATATTAAGGCCCCCAAGAAAAATGCGACAGCTCCATGAAGGGACACACCAGCATCCTTGAGGTACATGGTGATGAAGCCCCACACCACGAGATCTAAAAAAGGCCAATAGAAGATTTCCAGCATGCGGGCAAAGCTGCGCTTATAAAGATACAGATGGCGAGAGAGTAATCCGCCAATTCGTCCTAGGTTCATTGAGCTTTTGGTTCCCGCGCTAATTTCAAAAAGACTTCTTCCAAATCTCGTTGGCCATAGCGTTGAACGATTTGGTCCGACGTCCCTTCCGCCACAATATGGCCATGCTGAAGAAAGATGATGCGATTGGACATCTCTTCCATTTCACGCATGTTATGTGACGTATAGAGAATGCTTAACCCCGCGTTTCGCTGATACTCCTTCAAAAACGCTTTGATTTTATTCACGATGTCAGGATCTAAGCTAGCGGTGGGTTCGTCGAGAAAGAGGACTTTGGGTTCGGTCATAAGAGCCTTGGCTAGGGTCAGACGAGACATTTGCCCTGAAGATAATTTTCGGGTAAGCCTCGTTTTGATATCGTTCATTTCCAATTTTTCAATAATGGAATCAACCCGCTTTTGAATATTCTGCAGACTATAGAGCCGGGCAATGACTTTGAGATTTTCTTCTACGGTTAAAGAAAAGGGCATGGAAATATAGGTCGAAGAGAAATTGACTTGTTGGAGTATCGTTTCGCGATGTTTGGCGAGATCCAGACCAAACATTTGAATAGTGCCAGAGGTCGGGGTGATGAGCCCTAACAGCATATGAATCGTGGTGGTTTTCCCAGCCCCATTCGGCCCCAAGAGACCTAAGATCTCTCCTTCATGAATGTCAAAGGAAATATTGTCGACAGCCGTAAAATTACCAAAGCGCTTGGTCAGATTTCGAACTTCAACAATGGAGGTAGCCATGCGAGGAGACGACAAGGTTAGAACAAAAAACCACCAATTTTATCTGCCAGATGACACGTTTCACATTGCTTACTAATAACCTCGTCTTCATGCGTTTGCTTCCCGTCATGGCACCGCATGCAATCGGCCATCGCGCTTTCCCAGAGCATGGAATCCGGAGGAAAATCCGGTGGATGCGGTTGATCATCAAGCTTGACATGGCCACGGGGAATGACGATGGGATAGCCCTTGATGGGCGTTGCATGGACCACACGGGAATGGCAGGTCGTACAGCCCTCCCCTTTGCCGCGTTTCTCAAAGGCTTTCATATGTTCGCGATGATCCATGATTAAGCCCACCTCTTTAACTGGTGAGGGTAAATCACGGGCCGGCAGCTCATTGACTCGCAAAATGGCCCGATGACACCCAAGGCAAACGGAAGAATAGACATGCGACTGGAGGTTATGGGGTTCGGTCGGAGTCCCAAAGAAAGTAATCGCCACGTCTTTCAACCCTGCGTACACCTTATCGTGGATAAATCCGGAAATCCCAGGCCTCACGTGGCAATCTATACAAGTCACATCTTTATGGCTGGAACGGGTCCAGGAATCGAAAGACGGCTTAATGGTATGACAACTTGCGCAAAAGGTGGGCTGATTGGTGAGGGGAATGGCTGCCGCCCCTCCTAAGACCAACACGACAAGTGTGGCCATGATGAGGGTCAGACTTTTACCCATGGATGTTACGAATCTGCTTGACGTGGAAATCTGGAAATAATGAGTTTGGCCAATCCTTGCACATCATCTCGATCAAACCAGGGTGCCTCGGTCTCGATGGGATTAATGGAAGCCACGGCGATTAAACCCTCAAGAGACACATCGATTTCTTGCAGTTCCTCTCGCACGACTACGACTTTAGGAAACCCTTGGCTTTTCCAGCCCTCTGCAATAATTAAATCGGTGTCCCCGTTTACGAATCGATCCCGAATAGTTTCGACAGGAAGTTCTTCTGGCACATCGGCAAACATGGCCAAGCTCCCCTTCGACAGGACCACCACCTGACTGGCTCCAGCACGTTTATGCCGCCAACTATCTTTCCCCTCGGTATCAAGGTCAAACCCGTGCCCCGCATGCTTGACCGTCGCCACTCGATAACCGGCCTGAGTTAGCTCTGGAATCAATCGTTCGATGAGAGTGGTTTTTCCACTGTTGGAGCGGCCCACGAAACACACAATAGGGGGTGCCATGTTGAAACCTGCATATCCTTGTATAAAGAAGAGGAATAATTAATTCCTACCGTATGAAACACACTAAAAATTAACAGTCTAAAAATTTCTTGATAATAATTGCACATTGACGACATCACCAGGTTGAAGACTTTCCACTTCTTCTGGTACATCAATGAATCCATTGGCCTTCACCATTGAAGTGAGAATCCCCGATCCTTGTTTGCCGGTAGTCCGAACCACTAAAGTCCCATTTTCATGGGCGAGAACACCGCGAAGAAAATGTCGACGATCGGTCTGTTTTGAAAAACTCTCTTGAAATGTTGCCTTAACTATTGGGCGTTCCCAGGTACGATGCCCGCCTAATTTCATCATAGCCGGGCGCACTAACTGATCAAAGGTGACCATGGAGGATACTGGGTTCCCCGGCAATCCAAACGCTAATTTTCCTTGAATTTTCCCAAAAGCTACAGGCTGTCCAGGGCGAATCGCCAACTTCCAAAAATTCATATCGGCCCCAAGCTCCGCAAACACTGGTTTGGTGAAGTCATAATCTCCCATCGAGACGCCGCCGGACAACACCACAATATCGCAGTTCAAACCCTGCCGAATTTTGTCTTTCAGAGAGTCGGGATTATCTTTAGCAATGCCCAACAGAACGGGGATCCCTCCGGCCTCTTGTACCCCCGCGGCAATACCATAGCTATTGGAATTGACGATTTTATTCTCATCAAAAGATTCATCAAGGTCCGCCAACTCATCACCGGTTGAAAGAATACCAACCCGTGGCTGTTGGTGAACCAACACAAACGACTTGGCCAGAATGGCCAGCATTCCGATTTCCCCCGATCGGAGTGGGGTACCTTTTGCAATGATACATTCCCCCTCTTGAACATCATCCCCTTTAGGTCGGATGTTGGCCCCTTGCCCATATTCAGACATCATGATGCGTACGGTGGTATCAGAAGGTTCTGTATATTCAACGCGAACAACCGTATCCGCTCCTGCCGGCATAGGCGCACCCGTCATAATCCGAATGGCTTCACCAGGACCCACCGTTTTTGCAGCCACCGCACCAGCGGCAACATCTTCAATAATCTTCAACTCAGGAATTTTTGATATGGCATGCTCAGAATAAATGTCTACCCAACGAACGGCAAACCCATCCATGGCTGAATTATCCCAAGGAGGATTGGCACGGGGGGCAATAATATCTTCTCCTAACACCCGCCCCAACGCATCAAGCAACCCCACTTTTTCACACCCCAAGGTGTTGGTTGCATCTAACACGATTTGCTGGGCAGTAATTAATGAAGTCAAAGACATAATGAAACGATATTTCCTTAAGACATTGGTCCGGTCATACAAAAAATCAGTAAATCATTACGGCTTTTTAAAAGGAGCCGGACGTGCAGAGACATTGACCAAGGAACCTTTCTTTTTACAAAACTCCTCAATTTTATTGGCTACACCATGAATCGCCTCGGCTGTTGGAAGGTCAGAATGGAAGAGGGCAAAGGGTTCCCCTCGATCACATTGCAAGACCATTTCCGGATCAAGTGGCACACGTCCAAGGAATGGCACATCCATATCGGCCGCAGAGGCTTCGCCCCCGCCTTTTCGAAAAACTTCAATGGCTTTATGGCAATGGGGACAATCCAACCCGCTCATGTTTTCGATAATGCCAATAATGGGTAGCTCACTATCCCTCACAAACGTCACCGACTTTCGAGAATCCAATAACGCAACTTCCTGGGGGGTCGACACAATCACACAGCCGGTGACATCTCCGATCAAGTCCATGGTAGTTACCGATTCGTTCCCTGTCCCTGGCGGAAGATCAATAAATAAATAATTCAAATCTTGCCATTCGACTCCACCCAACAATTGATTGATGAATTCAAATTTATAGGCATCCCGCCAAATAATAGGATCATCAGAATTCTGAAGAAGAAACGACATTGAGGCAATTTTCAGGTTATACACTTGATGCGGAATGATCCCTCCGCCGGTACTAATCTTGAGTTTTTCCCCTTCAACCCCCATCATTTTAGGAATGTTTGGACCATGGATATCCATGTCACATACACCGACTTCATATCCCTTTAAGGCCAAACTAATGGCTAAGTTCGTGGTCATCGTGCTCTTCCCGACACCGCCTTTATTACTCATGACGAGAATTTTATGTTCGATGCGTTCCATGCGTTTGTTCACCAACCACCGGCTATGGCCTTCCCGATCTTTTTGACAGGTTTCCGTTTCATCGCAAATCGCACAAGCCCACATATAGGTACAAACATCCCCACTTGAGGATGGGGAAGGTTGGACCATTTTAAGTTCGGTTGCCATATCTGCCTCCACAATAAAGCCAATAAAAATTCATCCGTAACATGTATCTCTGTTTCCTAAGAAGATGCTAGCCACTTTTTTCGTCGAAAAACCCAATTTTTTGAACAATATGGTCCAGAAGGGGTAATACGACCTCACAATTTTCTTTGATCCCTTTGGAACTCCCCGGCAGGTTAATAATCAGGGTTTTGTCCTTAATGCCAGCAATACCACGAGAAAGCATGGCCGTTCGGACCTTTTTCAGACTTTCGGCACGCATCGCTTCTCCAATACCGGGAATTTCTTTGTCTACGACCTCCCGTGTCGCTTCGGGCACCCAATCAGATGGCCGCACTCCTGTCCCTCCAAGAGTGAGAACAACGGGGGAATCGCTCTTCCGACAATGGGCTTCCAAACGTTGAACAATCAATTCTCGTCGGTCCGGCAGAACTTCATAGGATAAAAGAGTCATTTGGTGGTTCGTCAAGGTGTCTTCTAATATTTTCCGACAATGATCGGTTTCTTGACCTGAAAAGATTTTTTGACTAATCATTAAAGCCGTTATCGGGATCACGCCATCCCACCACTTTCACGTTTCCACTCATTCATCGTGGGCCAGAGTCAGGAACACTTACATAGTCATCGTCTCCAGCCGCCACTGTTCCCGCAGGCTGAATGACTGGGCGGACAACGGGGGAGGCAGAAGTTGAGACCGGCACTTCAGCTTCAGTTTCCGCTGGTTTCTTTTTCCCAAATATCTGGGCGCTGATAATTCCAACTTCGTAAAAGAAATACATGGGCAAGGCCATAATACATTGATTAAACGGGTCAGGGGTGGGAGTCAAAATTGCTGCAAACAGAAAGGAACCCAGAAAAGCCCACTTCCGATATTGTCTTAAAAGTGTGGCGTCGACCCATCCTAATTTAGCCATCAAGGTCAACGCTAATGGCACTTCAAAAATAAGCCCAAAAACCAGGAGAAACCACAGAATGAATCCCACAAAACTGGCAATAGAAATTTGTGCAATGAAGCCTGAGGCCAGCCCATAGGAAAGCAGAAAATTCAAGGCAAACGGAAGGACGAAAAAGAAACAAAAGGTTAACCCAAGAAAAAAGGCAATGGTACTTATAGCTGTAAATGGCGCAATGAATCTGCGTTCTTGGGAATGGAGTCCAGGCACCACAAATTGCCAAATTTCCCATAACCAATAGGGAGTCGTGAGCACTAAGGCACATAATCCAGCCACCTTCACATTCTGCCAAAGCGCTTCAGCCGGGGCGAGAAATACCAGCGGAATTTTAGGTAGATCCGATGGCACCCATTCCCATGAATCCAGAATAAAATAATTTTGCAGTGGAACCCTCAACCACGTGACGAGTGCATCCGCATAAAAAAAGGTCCCCACAAACACCAAGGCCATCACCACCACTGCTCGGGTCAGTCTTTGTTGAAATTCATGAAGATGCTCCATCACGGGCATCTTCTTATCTTCTAATGGTTTGAAGACTTTCTCCTCAAACCACTGACCCATTTGACTCTGCTTGGCCATTTTTGATGTGTGCTCTAGAAAAGAGAGGGAGGCAACGGGCCTCCCTCTCTCAATAGAATTGTCTTTCTATTTAGGATTAACCGCTACAAATAAGTTGTTCCCTCGGCGGCTGACCAAGAGGACGACCAATTCTTCTTTGGCAATCTTGGAGGCAACTCGCTGATAGTCATCGAGATTCTTCACAACACTTCGACTTACCTCTTGAATAAGATCCCCTGGTTGAATGCCGGCAGCTTCCACCGCACTCCCCGATTCCACTTTCGACACCACCACCCCTTTGGAATCTTCAGGGATCCCAAATTGGTTACGGTTTTCTGCAGAAATCGCTTCTACGGTTAATCCGGATAACACATTATCCAGTTTTGCAATGCTTGGAGGCTTTTCTCCCGGAGGAGTTGCTTTGGCTAAGACCTGATCGGATGGCCGTTCTCCCAGCATCAAGGTCAGGGTCGTTTCCTTCCCTTCTCGTAATACCTTGATATCTTTTTGCTTGCCAACTTTTGTTCGAGCCACAATATTGCGAAGATGGTTCACATCTTTCACGACCTCGTTTCCATAGGCCAAAATCACATCGCCACGCTTGAGCCCGGCTTTTGCTGAAGGGCCGTCCTGATGTACTTCACTGATCAACACGCCCCCTTGTTGATCCTCAGGCAATTGGAAGGATTGGGCCAAGGCCGGTGTCAGTTCCTGAATTGCCACACCCATCCATCCACGAACCACTTTTCCGGATTCGATAAGGTCATTGGCAATATCTTTGGCAATACTCACCGCAATAGCAAAGCCTACGCCTTCCGAGCCCCCAGTCCTTGAGAAGATAGCCGTATTGATACCAATCAATTCACCTTTCATATTGACTAATGCCCCGCCGGAGTTTCCTGGGTTAATGGCCGCGTCTGTCTGAATAAAATCTTCGTATTCAGTTATTCCCACACTCCCACGGCCCAAGGCGCTGATAATTCCGAAAGAGACCGAGGATTTGAGCCCAAAGGGACTGCCTAAGGCCAGCACCACATCTCCTACTCGAAGAGTGTCATAGGTTCCCCAAGGAATAAACGGGAGTTGCTCATCTTCTAATTTAACTTTTATCACGGCCAGATCGGTTTTCGGATCCATTCCGACGACCGTGGCAGAGATTTCACGCCCATCACTAAATGTCACGTTAATATTACTGGCCTCTTCAACGACATGATTATTTGTAAGAATATACCCTCGAGCGTCAATAACTACGCCAGAACCAGCACTCATGCCTGGTCCACCAGGCGGACGCCCAGGAGGTCCACCACCTGGGGGAGCTCCACCGGGTGGACCTCCGAACGGTCCCGGAGGTAGCGGACGAGATGAACTCCCGCCCCCTCCCGTGACTGCAACATTGACGACGGCAGGTGCAACTTTTTCGACGATCTCAGAAAAACCTTCAACAAATGCACTGGGAAGGGCAGCATGTGATACAGCGGGGAACAATAAACCATTGCCCCCAAATCCGCCCACAAAACCCCCACCGAGCAATAGGAGCATGAACCCCCATGGGGCAATCCCTAACGGGCGTGCCCACCCCAAACCCATCCGTGACTTGTGCATTATCCCAATCTCCTGTTTTGAGGAAAATGTAATTGAAAGAACGTGTTAGGCCAATTTTAAGAAAACCAGATCCTTTATACGTATCAAAAGTTGACAGCGCAACTCACAAAAAACACCCAAGCTTTTGATTCTACAATAATTCCTTCTCAACCTTCAAAGTCAAATCATAGGTATTTTCACCCAAACGCTTACCCTCTGGTCTTGATCTTGAGGAATAAAAACGGCAATGGTTGGGACAGTGTGGGGAATTTGATGGCGAGGAAAAGAAGAGAAAACAAGCACGGGACAGAACTTAAGAGCTTAAGGCATGAATTCTGTCTGCTTCGGTAAGAAAAGATTCCGAAAAAAGGTTCGACACGTTTTCTCTTAAAGAAGCGAAGCTAGGGGAATACAAAGGCAAGTGAGAAAAGGCAGACGTTGTTTCGGGCATAGTCGTCAAGCCGTTTTGGGCTATTCGAGAATATCCAACACAGAACCCAAGACGTTATTTTGAACCCGAATACTCGCTAAATTACTTTCAATTAGAAGGGTCGCTTCTAAAGTTTGAACAAGCTCTTGCTCTAATTCCACATTCGAGCCTTTCCGAAAGGTAAAGGGATCGTCGCCGGTTGGCAATTGCGGCCCCGGACGTTGATCCTGGGTCAAATTCACAATCACTCCTCTAGCTGGAGATTCTTCAAGGGTCGTTTGCGTACGTTTAAAATCCTCGGTCTGAGCATTCGCAATATTGTGGGCACTGGTCCCAAGAATTCGACTGCCAGCTTGAATCCCGGAAAGAGCGGTGGCAAATCCAGAAAACATTATGGCCTCCATCATAAAAGAGAACGACTGATTGGCTATACCCTGACATCGGTTAATTTTCAAAAACCTTTCCTGGCGGCCCATTTATACAGAAAATTTTTCCACGTTATTTTATTTTTCTATTGAGTTAGGCAACATACTGAAGGTCTCTCACAAATTTGTTAAAATTCGTCACGTCACCTGAAATTATTGGGTTGAATTGAAAGGTCATGTGAGACCACAATGCGCGCATTAGTACTTGAGAATAAACTGACTCTGCAACTGAGCCGATCCAAGCCAGATCCCCAACCTTAGGAAGCCATCATCCAAGTCCTGCATGCCGGCATCTGTTCAACGGATTTGCATATAGTCAAAGGCTACATGGATTTTCGTGGAGTCCTGGGGCATGAATTCGTGGGAGTGGTGGATCAGGCCCCAAACCATACCCCCCTGGTGGGCAAGCGTGTGGTCGGGGAAATCAATGCCGCCTGCCGAGTCTGCGAGACCTGCTTACAGGGCCATCCAACACATTGTCCCAATCGCATGACGTTGGGAATCATGGGACGCGACGGGGTCTTTGCTGATTATCTTTCGCTTCCGATTGAAAACCTTTATCCCGTCCCTGATGGAATCTCCAATGAACAGGCGGTGTTTGTTGAACCCCTCGCTGCTGCCTGTGAAATACCCCAATTGGTGGCAATTAAACCAAAAGACCGAGTCGTCATAATCGGAGACGGAAAATTAGGGTTATTGTGTGCCCAAGTGTTAGCTTTGACGGGTGTTCATATCACGCTCTTGGGACGCCACACGAAAAATCATTCCTGGCTAGCTCAAAAAAGTATTGCGGTCACGGCAGACATCCAAGAGATTCCTTCGGGGGCCGACGTCATCGTAGAAGCCACCGGCAGCCCTAAAGGACTGTCCATGGCCGCAAAACTGGTTCGACCACGCGGGACCATTGTTCTGAAATCAACCTACCATGGCGAGGTATTGGTAAATATGACAGAATTGGTCATACATGAAATTTCAATCGTAGGTTCCCGTTGTGGCCCTTTTGCCCCCGCGCTCAGATTATTAGCTGGCGGAATGATTAATGTCGAGCCCCTCATTCATGCACGGTTTTCACTGACTGAAGGAGTCCAAGCCATGGAGCAAGCGGGCAACATGGCATCTTAAAAGTTCTACTGAATATGGACTAAAATTTTTGCGCCGTTAAAAAAAATATTCCTGCCAAACGCCTAGTCCCATACCCTAACTTTTGATATGATTACTCCGATGTTTATCTTGTTGCTGGCGTAGCTCAGTTGGTAGAGCAGCGGTTTTGTAAACCGCAGGTCGCAGGTTCGATCCCTGTCGCCAGCTCCATTAAATCAAAGACTTACAGTTTTGGCAGGAACAGAAAAAACAGCAGGTGTTATTAGCGTGTTAAGTCTGGAAGCAGCAAGAAGTAAATCTTCCTCACTTATGTTGTTATAGCGTCGATGCATCTTGTCTGATTTATGGCCGATAATTTTCATCGCAGTTAATGTATCTACTCCGAGCCTTCTTAGATTTGTAGCAGCACAGTGCCGTAGATCGTGTAGACGAAAATCTTGAAGCCCTGCCCGTCTTATTGCTGATTTCACAGCTGTTTTAATCTCTCCCAGCTCTTTTCCTTTGTATAAAAACACCCGATTAGTCGCTAGGCTTCTGACCTTTGATAGATCCTTTAACATCCTTTGTATAGGCTGAGGCATGGGGACCAGCCTAGACTCTCCCGTTTTTGTATCTCGTCCACCCAACTTAATAAATCCTCTATCCAGGTCAACCCTATCCCAGGTTAGCTTGAGAATTTCCCCTAATCGAAGTCCGAGATAATAAGCAATCGAAATAATAGGTTTGATATGGGGGGAAGCAGCTTCATAAAACCTCTCCCATTCCTCATTGGTTAAAACCCTATCACGCTCGTTTTTTGGGTCAGGCATACGCACTTTTTTAGCAACATTTGAATGAATCAAGCCTTTCCGCTCTGCCACACCGAGCATATGCTTGAGTATGGTGTGGTCATTGTTAATTGTTTGTAAGCTCGGTGACCTGCCATTACGAAGCTTTCTCTGTGATCGGTATACTTCAATGTCTTCTGGGGTAATGTTCTCTAATCCCTTTGGAGTGCCCCCCGAAAATTGGCCACCTGATATGTTAGGTTTTCCTCAACCGGAGGAGGACCAGCATGAAGAAGAAACGGTTCACGGAAGAACAGATTGTACGGATTTTGC
>Ga0224497_10001214_pt1 | contig 16682 bp, 11 predicted proteins | sample SF_Jul11_sed_USG_4_FD_167970 | JGI IMG/M metagenome (GOLD analysis project Ga0224497, IMG submission 167970) | Sediment microbial communities from San Francisco Bay, California, United States - SF_Jul11_sed_USGS_13 | ecosystem: Environmental > Aquatic > Marine > Sediment | place: USA... | reverse complement strand
GCCGGGTTCTCCGAATATTCGAACATCGCCTCGGCCACTGCTCCAGCAACGCCGGCGGATACGGAAGCTCCCAGCGTCACCTTCACCGAGCCCGGCGATGGGGCACAAGTTTCGGGTCGGGTCTCTATCCGAGCCGTGGCGAGCGACAATGTCGCTGTTACTGACATGTCGATCACGTATTCGGGTCCCTCCGGGTATGCGGGCATCTGCAGCGGCGCCAACGTCACGGTTCTAAACTGCACCTGGAACACCAAAAAGATCCGCGCCGGTGTATACACATTAACCGCGACCGCTTCCGACGCTTTGGGCAATGGGTCCAACGCGAGGATTGCCGTCGAGCTGGTTGATTCAGGCGGAGGCGGCGGCGGAGGTGGTTGTCATCCGAAGAAGGGCTGTTGAGCGAATCGTCGCACCCATAAGATAAGAGGTCGAAGCATAGGAAATTCTGTCGCGACGTTAAGGCCCGGAAAAAGGGGCCCCGCTGGGGCCTCTTGTCTGTTTACCTGGAGTGTCGCGCCAATCAAAACACGGTCCAATCGACGCCCATATCGTTTGACGATTTCGACGCGGCGGTGTCTGGCACGCCCGTCCTCGGACGTGTTGGCGGCGGCCGGCAACGCGGGCCCACGCGGTGCTGCCCGAGCCGGCTTCGATTGATGCGGTGCTGTGACGCAAGGATCTCCTCCACCGCAGCGGCCCTCCTCCGGCAAAGGTCGAGGTTGTCGTCGACATCGCCGACGGCGTCGGTGTGTCCGACAGCACGGAGTACGAGCGCCAGGGCGGATACAAGAAATCGCCGGTACAGATTCCCCCCGGCCTGAAATGACGACTGGGATCTACATCGTCATTCATTACCAACTTTCGACAGGATTACGTACAAAGTAAATCTTGGCAGCCGTCTGGCCGTCAATGCGTACCTGCCCAGTGTGCAAGCGACTAAAGACTTCGATCAGTTCAAAGCCTTCAGCGCCATCGCACTGAGTAAGGTAGTCGATTGCCGCTCAGCACGCACCGCGGCAGGAGAAGAGATAAAAGAGATGGACCAGTCGATGTCGCCAGACATGCGTAGGTGCGACTCATAGACCGACACGCTGAACCGCGGGAGAACGTGCCGGGCTCGAGCAATCGGCGAATGTGACGGGCTTCATGATTACAACCGCGAAGCCCTTAGGCCGGACAATTCGATTGACCTCGCCACGCTGGCCGCATCGCCGAACGACACAAGATTTGCCCCGGATACACCGGGAATATCTCTGAGCGCCCGCAGCATTTCCGCGCAGATCTCGATGCCTTCACGCTCCGGGTTCGCCGCCTGCCGGAGCCTTTTGACGGTCTTGGATGGCATGACAGCGCCACGCAAGTTCTTGCCGAGCCATTGTGCCGCGTCGGCGGAAGGCACTGGTGCCAGCCCCACGATTACGTTGACGCGCTGAATGAGTTTTTCGGCAACCAATCGCGCCATATAATGCCTGAGCAGGTCGATATCGAAACATAACTGCGTCTGGATGAACTTCACGCCAGCGTCTGCTTTGGCCGTTATTTTCTCGGGCTTCCAGTCCCGATTCGGCTTGAACACGGTAGCTATAGAACCGATCAGGAAATCAGCGTCTTCCATCGCGCTGGCTGCTGCGATGAGTTTGCGGGCGCCCCAGTCGTATACCTGTTTGACGCGGGGGCGGGCACCGCTCGCTAATTCCTTGCCGCGCATGGGCAGCAGGCTGGTAACGCCCAATGCCGCCGCCCCGAGAAGATCACTGCGCAGCGCAATCCGGTTTCGGTCGCGACAGCTCATATGCACGATCGGATCGATGCCGGCGTTGAGCAAAATCGCGGCGGCTGCCAAAGGAGACAGATGGACTTGTTTCTCGATGCATTCGGGAACCTGGACTGCGTCGACACTCCCGGTTAGCGCCTGAGCCTGAGAGATTATCGATGCGGCGTCCGAACGCGCGTCCAGGGCAAGCTCTGCGGTCAGCGTGAAGTCCTGCGCGCGCAGCGCATGTCGAAAGGTGTGCACTAAAATATCCTGCAAGATGCTCTTTACGCGGTTGTTCTTTGTGCCTGATTTTCAGTAATGTATCAAAATCACCAGGCCATACGGCCAAACGGTAACAACACACGGACAATAATGATGCGAAATGCTGCTGCGCTGCGAGCGACGTTCAGCGAGGCGATCGATTTAATCAACAAGGGCAGCGCGGACGAAGCTGAGCGGATCTGCCGGGAGGCGGTCGAGAAGAACCCCGACGATGCCAACATGGTCGCATTGCTGGGCGCGATACTTGTCAAGAAGAGGCAGTTCCCGGAGGCGGAAAGCTGGCTGCGCAAGGCGATCGAAGTCGCGCCATCGTTCGCCAAACCCTATGAAGATCTTGGCTTTGCGCTGTTGCAGCAGGCGCGCCCCGAAGCGGCCGTCGAGGTCCTGCAAACGGCGACACGACTCGACCCGTCCCTCGAATTGGCATTCCTGAATCTCGGCAAGTCCCTGGCGATGATCGGCAGAGGCAAGGAAGCAGACGAGGCATTCGAGAAGTCTTTCGATCTGAATCCGATGCGCAAGAAACTCGCACTCGCCGCGGAACATCAGAAGGAGGGCCGATACGACGAAGCCGCGGAACTGTATCGCGACGTGCTGCGCCACAATCCGAAGAACGTCGATGCCTTGCGCATGCTCGGCATTCTTGAGTTTGGGCAGGGAAACACCGACGAAGCCGAGCGTTTGTTTCGCCGGGCCGTAACTGTAGCGCCGGATTTCGTCAACGCAATTATCGACCTCGGCGCAGCGCTGAAGGAGCAAAGCCGCATCGAGGAGGCCATCGAGTGTTATCGGCAGGCGACCAAACTTGAGCCGCGCAACGTCAAGGCGCACTACCAGCTTGGCCAGACACTGTCACCGGCCGCATTGTCGGAAGGAGCGATAGAGTCGTTCCAGCGCGTACTGGAGCTGCGGCCCAAACATGGTGGCGCGTTGCTCGGCCTGGGCCACGTCCTGAAGACAGTCGGCCGTCAGGAAGAAGCCATCGAGTCGTACCGTAAGTGCATCGCCGCCAAGCCCGACAGAGGCGAAGTGTACTGGAGCCTCGCCAATCTCAAGACCTATCAGCTATCCGACGAGGATATCGCCGAAATGGAAGCGCGTGTGGCAGATGGTGGGCTAACCGATGAGGCGCACGTTAATTTTTTGTTCGCGCTCGCAAAGGCCTACGAGGATCGTGGCGATTATGACCGGAGCTGGGACTATTACGTCGAGGGCAATGCGAAGCGGCGCATGCTCGAGCGGTACGACCCGGTGCGCCTGGAAATGCGTAACGACGCCATTGTCGAGATATTTGACAAGGAGTTTCTCGACAAGAACACGGGTCTGGGCAACCTGGATCACTCGCCCATATTCATAATTGGTTTGCCGCGGTCGGGCTCGACGCTGCTCGAACAGATCCTCGCAAGCCACAGCATGGTCGAAGGGACGGCGGAACTACCCTACATTCGACGCCTGGAAGACTCGCTCAGCAAGAACCGCGTCGATGGCGTCAACTATCCTCACGCCGTGCGCGAACTCGGCGAGCCGCACTTCAAGTCACTGGGCCAGGATTATCTCGATGCGGCAGAGTTGCATCGCGTCGAAGGCACGCCACGCTTTATCGACAAGATGCCGAATAATTTTCCGGCGGTAGGCCTCATTCATTTGATATTGCCGAACGCCAAGATCATCGATGCGCGGCGCTACCCGCTTGATTCCTGCCTGAGCAATTTCCGCCAACTGTATGGGCAAGGCCAGCCGTTCACCTACGACCTCACGGATATCGGCGAATACTTCCTCGAATACCAGCGCATGATGGACCATTGGCATGAAGTGCTGCCCGGACGCGTGCTTACGGTGCAATACGAGGACGTCGTAACCGACTTCGAATCCCAGGTGCGACGATTACTCGAGTATTGCGAGCTGCCCTGGGAGGATGCCTGCCTGCGTTATCATGAAACCGAACGCCCCGTGCGAACGGCGAGTTCCGAGCAGGTGCGGCAGCCGGTCTACACCAAGTCGGTGCACTTTTGGCGCAATCACGAGAAAAATCTCGGCGAACTCATCGAAGTATTGAGCCCGATACTGGATCGCTACAAACAATACGAATCCATCAACGCGTAATGGGGACATTCCTGATTTAGCGCATTAATGCGCTAAATCAGGAATGTCCCCATTACGCGCTATTCATCGTCGAACGGCCATACCTCGAGGCCATGAATAGCGTTGCGGATGTCCAGCGTCAGGTTGATGCTGAGCGTCGTCTGCATCGATTCGAAATCATGCAGCGTGATCGTTGACGGCGATGAGCCGGCTGCGACCACACCATCGCCCAGATCACATAGACCCCGGCCGAACGCCTGCCGCGCAATCCTGGAATCGTCGAGGTCGGTGTGGGTCAGGAGCGCCGTATCGTATCGGGGCACATGAAATGTGCGCTGTTTCTCGGCAGATACGAACCTGACAACATCCTCCGCCGTGTCGTTGAAGAGCACGCCGTTCCGGTAGGGTCGCGCGTTATGGACGCCCGTTGGCAGCGACACGACCTTCTCAATTCGCTTGCCCGTGTAGCGTAACAGCCCGCCGGTGCGCATGCCGCTGACATAGAGGCCGCTCTGCGTGCAATGCACGTTATTGAGATGGAGCTCGTTGCTTGGCGCCGGCGCATCAACCGCGCCCGGGAGGAACGGGATGGCCCGGAAGCCGTCCGTTACCTGGCCGATATTGATACCCCACGAGAACCTCAGCTCATCGAGGTCGAAGCCGAGGATGGAATCAAAGCCTGTAGAGGTCAGGTACAGGCGCCGCTTGTAACGAAAGATCTCGTGGCAGTGTCTCAGGTGAGGAGAGCGATAAGACGCGATGACCCTGAATTCGCGGTCGTACACGAACAGCTCGTCACTCGCGGCAATGAAGATCTTGCCGCCGTCGAACGTGATACCGCGTAATCCACGGTCCCAGCCACGGCCCTGCCAGTCGATGTCGGCCGTGTTCCAGTCGACAGGCTGTGCCACCCGCTGGCGTTCCAGATCGACCAGATAAATGCCACCGTGGCTTTCGCCCTGACGAGTGCCTCTAACGACGGATGTGGCGATCAATGTCGTCATTTGCTCTTGCACTGTTTTTGCGTGGATTGATCATGCGGTTTGGGTTAGGATTTGGCGAGTATAAGTAACAGAGCGAAGCAAGACTCTGATCTGAATGCAACAGTTTTTGCAATAGGGGGTATTGCATGTCCACGAACTCGTCGCACCAGCAGTTCTCGAGGAAATCCGTCGCCGTCGCTGTTTCCGCCGCGTGTGCCGGTGTCCCGGCCGCACAAGGCCAGGAAGTAGGCCGACTCGAAGAAATCGTCGTCACGGCCACCAAGCGCGAGGTGAGCATCCAGGACGTGCCGATGTCGATTGCGGCCTTCAGCAACGACGATATTGTCCGCGAAGGCTTTAAGCAGCTCGAGGACTATGCACTCCGCATTCCGGCCCTGTCCTTCGGAACGCGGCACCCGGGCGGCTCCAATGTCGTCATGCGCGGTTGCGCCGTATCCGGTATCGCGTTCAGTGACAATCCGACGACTTCGATATATCTCGACGAGCAACCGATCACGGTTGCCGGTTTTAATCCGGACCCCCGTCTCGTAGACATCGCCCGAATCGAAGCGCTCAGCGGCCCACAGGGTTCGCTATTTGGCGATGCGTCGCAATGCGGCACGCTGCGAATTATCACCAACAAGCCTGACCCCAGCGAATTCGATGCCTGGGTCGATCTCGGTGTGAACTCCGTGTCGCACGGCGACACGGGTTACGACGTTGCTGCCATGATCAACATCCCGCTTGTCGAGAACAAGGCCGCACTGCGACTGGTCGGCTTCCAGGCGGAGGAGGCCGGCTATATTGACAATGTCCTGGGGAACAGCCCGGTTGGACCGGGGGAAGGACCACCCGCGGGAGACGGGACGCCCGATGACCCGTTCTATCCTCCCGGCGGCGTCGGCACCTTCGACAATTCCGAATTTGTCGAGGACGATGTCAATACGGCGACGACATCCGGCGTCAGGGCCGCGCTGCGCTGGCAACCGACCGAAGAGTGGACCGTCGATATAGGCGCCATCTACCAGAAACGCGAGGAAGACGGTTTCGGCGACACGGATCTGGATGAGGTCTTCTACCGAAATGAGAGCCTCGGCCAGTGGGAGCAACTGCGCTTCGAAGAGGAAGACTTCGAGGACGAGTGGTACCAGCTCGCGTTGACGCTCGAGGGCAAAATCGGCAACGCCGACGTCGTGCTCGCCGCCTCGTACATGGATCGTGAGACGGATTTCCGCGCGGATGGGACGTCCTATCTCAGCGGCTGGCAGGAGCGCTACACACCCAAGTGGACCGATGCGGCTGATCCTTATGATTGTTTTAGCAAGGCGATCGATCCCTGTTATGCGATTTACGACTACTCTCCGAGCCAGGATCCGCGCGCCCAGGTCTTTAACCCGGATCAGACGGAGCGCACGAGTTTCGAACTGCGTGTGGCGACGCCGAGCGATTCGGACAGCCGCTGGTCTGGCATCATCGGCGCGTTTTACAACAAGACCGAGGGCTACTCGCATTTTGCATCCAACGTCAAGGATTTGCCTGATAGTGGCATCCAATACTTTCCGGTGGATGATGGTGCCGGCGGTTTCGAGCCGTATTACTTCGGAGGGGCCCATTTCTACCTGAATTACGTCAGGTGGTACTACAACTGCGGCAGCGATCCTGACCTCTATGCATACGAGTGTACGTACCGAGCGGACCCGTCAGTCAACTGGTGGACCGGCGTCTATAACGACACGCTGAAGCAGGTTGCCATTTTCGGCGAACTGGGGTTCGATATTGGCGACAACTTCAACATCACCGTTGGCGGACGCTGGTACGACATCGACATCGACAGGCGATTGCAGCAGGCGACGCTGATCGACGGGCTGACCGATTACAGGACCTTAGCGCGACCCGCGAATTGTGCAGAAGTACGCGGCACTGGAACATGGACGGACTACGCGGGCCAACCCGGCGTCGATAAAGACTACAAGATTGCGGATCGCTGCTACCAGGACACAACCTCGTCCTCTTCCGAGAGCGGTTTCGTGCCGAAGTTCACTGCGACGTACAACATCGATGACAACAAGCTGATTTATGGGACGTACTCCGAGGGCTTCCGGCGTGGTGGCGCCAACGCGGCGAAACGACGTTCTGTATTCGGTCGTCCGCCGCTCAATGAGTTCCAGTCGGACCTCGTGAAAAACACCGAAATCGGTTTCAAGTCGACGCTCGCAGACGGCAAGGTGCAGTTCAACGTCACGGCATATCGCATGGTCTGGGAGGATATGCAGATCGAGGCCGAGGACCCGACGCCGAACTTGTTCACGCTCGGCATCGTCAACTTCCCCGAGGCGGAGATCACGGGACTGGAGGCATTCCTGCACTGGCAGCCGGCTGATTCCTGGGACGTCATGGCCAACCTCGGCATCAACAATGCCGAACTCTCTAAGTCTGGTGCGGTCGAGGTTGCCGGAACGGAAATCGAACGATCGGCCGAGAAAGGCACGAAGTTGCCATTGACCCCCGATATGAAGGCCAGCCTGAACATCGAGAAGCATTTCAACGGCAGGCTGTGGGGCGCTGAACCAACCTTCGGTCTTGGCATCGCCCATACCGGCGATTCGGTCAGTTCACTGTCCGGTATTCAGTCGGTCGAGTTCGACCAACCGGTGCGAACGCAAGACGCCTATACGCTGGTCAACCTCCGGTTCGGCCTGGAAGGCGATGACTGGAACGCGACGTTGTATATCAATAATGCTACTGACGAATACGCCGAAGAATTCTTCAACGATCGGTGGGCACAGACCCGACTTAGTGTTAACCGGCCGCGTACGATCGGCCTCGGCTTTAGAAAAAATTTCAGGTAACAAATTGCAGCCGAACAAAAAACGGCCCCGCGTGGTGTAGGGCTGAGATGGATATTGATACACGTCTGCGCGAATTAGGCGAAGTGGACACGGCCCCCCTGGCGCAAGCAATTCTTGGGCTCGGTGATGAGGCCTGGCACGAAGAAGAGTACCGTCAGGAAGCGTTCGACGTACACCGGGAAACTGAGTCGATAGTCCTGGTTTTTATCAACCTCGACGTTTGGCCTGTGCTCGAGGTGATCAAAGAGCCAGGCTGGCACCATCTGGCGGACGTGGCCATCCCGGTAATGCACGACATCATCGACCGGTTTTATCCCAAAGGCGGCACTATCATTCGCGCAATGGCGGCCAAGCTCCTTGCCGGCGGAAAAATAGCGCCGCACACCGATACGCACCCGTCATTTCATATGGGGCATCGCATACACATTCCGATTACGACCAACAACCGTGTACGTTTCATGATTGACGGTCGTCCGCACCGCTTCGAGATCGGCAAAGCCTACGAGATCAATAATCAAAAGAACCACAGCGTGATGAACAAAGGTACTGAAGACCGGATCACGTTCATTTTCGATTATCTGCCTCCCGAGCAACTCGCCAAGCTGGGAAAACGACAACAGAGCCGGCTAACCGCACCCGCCTAATGGGGACATTCCTGATTTGATGTATTTATTCGCTAAATCAGGAATGTCCCCATTTTATTCGGCCAGATGCCCAGCGATCGCGTGCATGACGGACACCGTCTCGGAATCTATGCGCGCATTCTCGGCGTCCGGATCGGACGAATGCTTGGCTATTACGACGTCCGCGTCCGAGTTGATATAGATGAACTGTCCGTGGATGCCCAGAGCAGCCACCGCGTCGACGCCCGTGTAACCCCACCACTGATCATGATAGGAATCCGCGACGTCTTTATGCCAGGAGTCGTTGTAGTAACGATTGAACCGGTCGGCATTTCGCTTGCTCTTGATGCGTCGCGCGATGTCTTCGGAGATGACCTGCCGGCCGTCGTAGAAACCGCCCTGCAAAATCATCTGGCCAAAACGCGCGGCGTCGCGTAGCGTGATCGCGAGGCCGGCGCCGGCCATCTCGACGTCGTGAAAATCGAGCCAGTAACACCCTTCATGCTCGGCGCCCAGTGGCGCCCAGATCATCTGGTGCAACGCGTCAGCAAGATTGCCGCCCGTAATTCGCCGAATGATCCAGCCGAGCACTTCCGTGTCCGGCGTGACGTAATGAAATGCCTCGCCGTGCGCAAATTTCTCATGCTGTCTTTTCAGTGACTGCAAGTTGGCGTACAGACCCTCGCCCTCAGGCAGCATCGAGTTCAGATACCCGGTGATATGCGCATCCGGGTTGTAGTAGTCCTCGATGTAGTGGATCGAGTTCGTCATGTCGAGCACGTGCTGCACGGTTGCATCGGCGAACGCCGTTTTTTCCAGTTCGGGAATGTATGCGGCAACGAGCGCGGCCCCATCCACGCGTCCCTGCTCCATCAGCATCAGCAGCATCGCAGCGGTGAAGGACTTCGTGACAGAAAACATCAGGTGCTGTGTCGCGGCAGTCTGATCGTTGAGGTACTGCTCGTAAACGACCTCGCCCCGATGCAGCACGATGAACCCGTCCGTATAGGAGGACTCGAGCCATGCACCAACAGCGACTGTGCGTCGGTCCGGAAACGAAACGTCCAGCGCGGACAAGTCAATCGGCCGACTGCCAAGCGCCGCTGCGGTGTCTCCGGCTGCCACGGCACGCGTAGGCACAACCTCACGCAGGTGCTGCAGCGACCAGCGGTTGTAAGGCGGCTGCAGGAAATTCTCGATCGTCATCCCGTTCATCAACTTCAGCTTACGACAAGACCGGAAATGATGCCTTTGCTTTGCAATGCGGCGAAATCGGTGCTGCCTGCCGGGAACTCTGCCCCTTGAAATTGGCTCAAAAGGACGCACAAATGGGACTAATTATCAATTGGAGAACCGACAATGCTTAAGCGCGTAGCTCTGTTTCTAGCGACCAACCTTGCCGTCATACTGGTGCTGAGCATCGTGCTGCGACTGCTCGGGGTCGACAGTATCCTCGACGAGCGCAATGTAGGCATCAATTACGAGGCCCTGCTGATCCTTTCCCTGGTTATCGGCTTCGGCGGCTCGTTCATCTCGCTGGCGATATCCAAATGGATGGCCAAGCGCAGCACGGGCGCACGGGTAATTACGCAGCCGGCGAGCCCGGCGGAGTCCTGGCTGACCTCAACGGTCGAACGTCAGGCACGCCAGGCCGGCATCGAGATGCCCGAAGTTGCGATCTACGATTCTCCGGACATGAACGCGTTTGCGACAGGCGCGCGCCGCAATGCCGCGTTGGTCGCCGTCAGCACGGGCCTGCTGCGGAGCATGCCCAAAGAAGAAATAGAGGCTGTGCTCGCCCATGAGATATCCCACGTCGCCAATGGCGACATGGTCACGATGACTCTGATTCAGGGCGTCGTTAACACTTTCGTCATTTTTCTGTCTCGCCTCGTCGGTCACTTTGTCGATCGCGTATTGCTGCGCAACGAAAGTGGCTACGGCATCGGCTACTTCGGTGCCGTCATCGTAGCGCAGCTCGTACTCGGCATTCTCGCGAGCATCATCGTGATGTGGGTGTCGCGTCTGCGCGAATTCCGGGCGGATGCGGGGTCGGCACAGCTCAACGGCCGCGAGCCGATGATCAAAGCCCTGTCGCGACTCGAGCGTGGCCGACCCGGCGAATTGCCGCAGGCGTTGCAGGCGTTCGGCATTTCGGGCGGCGGCAAGCGCAAGATGATGCGCCTGTTCATGAGCCATCCGCCGATTCCCGAGCGCATCGAGGCGCTGCGCCGAAGCTGACGGTACCAAATTCAGCCTGAACGCCAGATGGCGCGCCTGCTGGGTAATTCCTGTCTTTGCAGCGCATCGCTTGACGACATATGTGTTAGGAAAACCATATAAAGCGATGGACTGGCGAAGCAACGTTATGTAAACTTCGCTCCCATAACGCGACGGTGAATTCTTACAACCAACGGACGGTGTTTGGCAGTCCGTATCGGCGGTAACTCGTGTTGATTGTTCGCCAACGGAGAGGGGGAAACCCCGGCAGAACGATGTTGATTGCACCTGCTAGAGGCAATCTGCATAAGATTGTCGTACTTAATCCCAAGGGTGGCTGCGGCAAGACCACGCTCGCGACAAATATCGCTGCCTCCTATGCCATGCGCGGCCCGGCGCCGACATTGGTAGACCTCGATCCTCAGGGTTTCAGTACGCGCTGGCTACACAGGCGGCCCAGCGATAGACCGCAAATTTTTGGGCGCAGCGCATACCAGTTGAAGATGCAGGGTCGGAGTGCCGTGCATCTGGAAACACACCCGGAAACCGAAACCCTCGTAATCGACTTGCCGGCGGCGTTAAGTCCTGACGAACTACAAGACGTTACCTACGACGCCGGAAGTATCCTGATCCCCGTTATGCCGTCGGTAATCGATGTCGACTGCGCGTCACATTTCATTGCTGACCTTCTGCTGGTTGCCCAGATTGACCGGCGCAATCAGCAGTTGGCCGTCGTCGCAAATCGAACGCGGCAAAACACCCGGAGTTACAGGATGCTGCTGCGGTTTCTCGCGAGCTTGCAGATCCCACTGATCGCCGTGCTGCGCGACAGTCAGTGCTTTGTGCACGCTGCCGCGAGGGGAATCGGCATCTGCGAGATGCCATCCTACATAGCAGGAAAAGACATTGAGCAGTTCAGGCCCGTAATCGACTGGCTCGCAGGTTGCCGCGTCCGCCGGCTGCAAGCGACAATGCCGCCGACCTTCGAGCATCGCTCAAGTGTGAACCCGCCGCATCTCGCAAAACACTGAGCCCGGGAGCAACAACAAGAGCAGCCTTGTTCGGACCGGGCAGGCCGGCTTATGTTAAGCGCAAGATCTGAGGTCGCGATCCAGGCTCCGCGGTCCGCCAACTAAAACTAATCCTCACCGATCAACCCGGCACATGCGCCGAAAAGCCCTGATACAGGGGCTTGCGGGCGCTATGGTCGCGGGCTGCGGTCTCCTGAGCAGAGTAACCACAATTGAGATAACTTGACTCAAATATGGCATTTCAGTAGGGTTAGATCTCAGGTGGCCGCTTTCTGGCGTTGACGGACTACCTGCGGCGCCGCCGGTGGCGGCTATTGAGATTTTTGGACAAGAGGACAAAACGATGAGAATCACGACACCAATCGGATCGAGCTTGGGTCTGGTCGCAATGCTAAGCCTTGCGGCCTGCGGCGGCGGTTCGTCAGGCAATAACTCCAACCAGCCCGGTCCCACACCGAGCGGCCCCACCCCGGTCACGGTCGTCGGGTCGATCACCGGTTTCGGCAGTGTCTTTGTCAACGGCGGGAAGTTTGAAGTGGCCGGCAACACGATCATCTCGATTGAGGACGAAGCGGAGACGATGGGCGATGACAGCCGCCTTCGTCTCGGCATGAAAGTTCGGGTGTCAGGGGTCGATGACAACGGTGTGCGCACTGCAACGAGAATTGAGTTTGACGAAGACCTGAAAGGGCCGATCGAGAGCATCACGCCGGACGGCAGTGATTTGACTGTTGGTACTTTCTCGGTAATGAGTCAGACAGTGACGGTCGACGGCAGCACTATCTTCGACAATGACATTGGCAACAATGATGGCGTACCGGGCATCGACTTTCGCGATTTACTAATTGGCATGGTCGTCGAGGTCAGCGCCTTTCCAACCGAAGGCGGGTTCCTTGCGACCCGTGTTGATCGAGAACTCGACGGCGCAGGCGGCGACCCGGACGTGGGTGACCCCACGGTTGATGGTGACGAGCTTGAGATCAAGGGCTTTGTCGATAATGTAGCGAGTGACAATACGTCTATCACCGTTGGTGGTGTTGTGTTCACGGTAAGCGGAGGCACAATTTTCGAAGACGGTCTGATCCTGGGCGCTGACCTTGTCGGCGCATTCGTAGAAGTCAAAGCAGACATCGTGGCCGGCGAATACATCCTGGTGCGTCTGCAGAGCGAGGACGGCTTCGATGACGACGACCGTAATGGTGAGTTCGAGGTCGAAGGTGTTCTGCAGTCTGTCGATACAGGCTCGACGCCGAATACGTTCACGATTAACGGCATCACGGTGCCGGTAACGAACGCCGTCTCGCTCGAAGCGCTCGTCGGTATGCGCGTCGAAATCAAGGGTCGCTTCAATACGGACCGTGTGCTCGTATTGCGTGAGGCAGGGCAGGACGTCGAAGACAACGTTCGCACCGAGGATCTGGTTGCCTCTGTGGACCCCGGCGTAAGTTTCACGACACGGCTCGGCCTCGTCATCCACCCGACCGGCGGCAGCCGCGTCGAGGACAGCGCAAGCAATGATGAGGGCGACCACCTGACAGCCGCGCAGTTCATCGGTCGTCTGCAACGGGGCGACCGCGTCGAATCCCGGGGCCATGAAGGATCAGCCGGAAGCGTCAATTGGACGCGCGTCAGACGCGAAGAACTGGCGGCAGAAAACAACGACTTCGAATGCGAACTCCGCGGGCCGGTTGTCTCGATCGCGGGCGACGCAAGCGGCTTCAGTTTCGTTATTCAAGGCGTGAGCATCGAAACCGGCCGCGTGCAGGAGAACAACTTCGAGGGTGCAAACGATCAGCCGATCGGCAAGGCGGAGTTTTTCCGGCTCCTGCGGGTAGGCTCGATCGTCGAAGCGGAAAGTTTCGAAGGCGATGAGTTCTGCATGACAGGCATGCTCGATGCACGCGAGGTCGAACTTGAGCCGGCGGATGGCAGCTAGGTCCGCTTTGCCTGGGCGATGCCGTCTCTGCGACGGACTGGGAGGGCTCGCGGCGTCGCGAGCCCGCCCTTTTTTCCCCGGCGGGCGGGTTGACTGACTGACGTATCTGGGATAATGAGTCTCACTCATGAGAGATGCCAAGGCAACTGCGACCGCCGCCCTGCGACTCCTGTTCCGCCCGATCGCCCGCATCATGCTGCGTGCGGGGGTGAACTGGCGGGAGCTGGCGGACATCTGCAAAGCGACTTACGTCGAAGTCGCTACCGAAGATTTCGGCATTCGCGGTCGGCCGACCAATATCTCCAGAGTCGCAATTCTTACCGGGCTGACACGGCGCGAGGTGCGCCGCCTGCGCACGCTGCTGCAGGAAGAAAGCCCCGAAATCTTTAATCGCATGAACTACGCGACGCGAGTGCTCAGTGGTTGGCACCTGGACGAAGAGTTTCTGCAACCCGATGGCAAGCCGGCGCCGCTGGCGCATTCGGGTGAGGCACAGTCGTTCGAGGCCTTATGCAACAAGTACAGCGGTGACGTCGCGGCCACGACAATGCTCAAGGAGCTAAAGCACGTCGGCGCTGTCGAAGAAAGCGAGGATGGCACGCTGACGGCAAAGACACGTTACTACATGCCTGCGGCAATGGACCCGGAACGCATGTTGAGCTCGGGCAGCGTGCTTGAAGATATCGGCTATACGGTGGCCTACAACCTGCAGCGCAAGGACGAAGAGCCAGGTCGCTTTGACCGGCGCGCGACGAACACGAGGATGCCGGCGAGCGCCATACCGGAATTCCGCGAATTTCTGAACAAAGAAGGGCAGGCATTCCTCGAAGTCGTGGATGCCTGGCTTAGCGAACACGAAATTGATGACGGTGATGACGAAGAAGGTGTCCGGCTCGGTTTGGGTGCCTACTGGATCGAAGGCCGCAAGAGAGAGGAATGACAATGAAACCAATGCAACTTCTCGCACTGACCGCAGCGTTGACGATCGCAGCCTGCGGCGGGAGCAATGAACAGACCGCCGGAATCGACGCTCGTGGCAACCCGGTACGAGTCGGCGTTGTGTCGAAAGGCACCATAACGGGATTTGGCAGCATCATTGTCAACGACGTGACATTTGACACGGGCAACGCGCTTTTCGGCATAGACGGCAGAGGCGGCAGTCAGTCGGATCTTGCAGTCGGTGACGTAGTTGTTGTCGTGGGCACGATCAACGATGACGGCACCTCGCCGGTCGCGGACACGGTTACTTTTGACGATGTAGTCGAAGGTCCGATAACGGACATTGACTTGGTGGCAGAAACGTTGACGGTTCTCGGGCAGCTCGTGCGCGTCGATGCGGATACCTCGTTTGATGACAGTATAGTTCCCGCTGAACTCGACGGTCTGAACCTGACTGACATCATCGAGATCAGCGGTTTTGTTCTGGCCGATGGCAGCGTCAGCGCAACTCGCATCGAGCTCAAACCTGCCGGCGGCGAGCTGGAGATCACCGGCGACGTCAGCAACGTGGTCGGCACCACTTTTGAGATCAACGGATTGGTCGTCGATTTCAGCGCGGCGATGCTGGAGAATTTCCCGAGCGGTGCACCGGAAGACGGGCACAGAGTCGAAGCAAAAGGCGATAGTCTCAATGGAGCAGGTCAGCTCGCTGCAACACGCGTGGAATACAAGGGAAATGATCTGGGCGAGGACGGTGATCTTGCCGAACTCGAGGGTTTTATCACGCGTTTTGCGTCTGCAAGCGATTTCGACGTCGAAGGTGTCCAGGTGACCACAAGTGTACAGACAGCGTTCGAAAACGGCACGAGTGCCGATCTCGCCCTGAACCGCAAAGTCGAAGTTGAAGGCGAGATAAATGCCGCGGGTGTGCTGATCGCTGCGAATGTCGAGATCAAGGCATCCGGTTTCGTGCGCATCGAATCACTGGTTGAGGCCGTCGGCGCCAATCAACTAACGGTGCTCGGCATCGTTGTCAGAGTCAACGCATCAACCCGCCTCGAGGACAAGAGTGCTGAAGATCGCGAGCCCTTCAATCTGTCGCACATTGTTGTCGGCAATTACGTCGAGATCCGCGGCTATGAAAATGCCGGCGGCGTGGTCGCAACGTTGCTGGAACGCGAGGACTTTCAGGGCGATGTGGCACTGCGCGGTTTCGTTGAAGCCGTGAATGATCCGGAATTCATAATTCTGGGCGTTGATATTTCAACCGGTATCGCCACCGATTTTGTCGATGTCGATGGATCGGATCTCGACGCAGCGGCGTTCTTCTCGCAGGCGCTTGGACGGCTTGTCGAAGCGTCCGGCACGCTCATTGGTGCCTCAATCGACGCTGGCGAGGTCGAGTTCGAAAATTAGATTACACACATCGTATTTCCTGCGCTAAGCAACCAGGCCCCTCATCGAGGGGCCTCTTAGTTCATAAATCTTGAGGATTTGGGGCAGTTACTGCATCGTTGTCAGGTTCCAAAGGTATGTTCAGGGCGACGTGACCGGCAACGGCACGTTTTTGTATCAGCCCATTGCGAAGGATTCTGGCCATGGCTCTGTTTAGCAAACGGTATCATCCCGCCGGCACGGCCCCTGGCACGCTGACAAGAGCGCGGCCAGCGGATGCAACGCCGCTGCGAATTCGGCTTGTTGACTACGATGTCAACGAGATAGCGATTCGAGACGATATAACGGCGGAAGACTGTGAGCCTTACCTGCAACGCGATACCGTCACCTGGGTACACGTTGAGGGTCAGCCCACGGAAGCAGCGTTGCGCGGGCTCGGCGCGTCTTTCGGTTTGCATTCATTGGCACTGGAAGATGTGTCGAACGCGGGGCAGCGGCCAAAATTTGAGCCTTTCCCTGATCACCTTTTTATTGTCATGAGTCTGCCGATGATGGCAGATGATCTCATAGAGGTGCATCAGGTCAG
>Ga0224497_10001213_pt1 | contig 16698 bp, 12 predicted proteins | sample SF_Jul11_sed_USG_4_FD_167970 | JGI IMG/M metagenome (GOLD analysis project Ga0224497, IMG submission 167970) | Sediment microbial communities from San Francisco Bay, California, United States - SF_Jul11_sed_USGS_13 | ecosystem: Environmental > Aquatic > Marine > Sediment | place: USA... | reverse complement strand
TCTCCTTGGCCAGGCGCTCCGAGATCGTCACGATAAACACGTTCGCCGTCGAGCCAAGGTGCGTGCCATTACCGCCCATGCCCACGCCGACAGCAAGTGCCCACCACAACGGTGTCACGTTCACGCCCTGGGTTTCCATGCCCATGATGATCGGGATCATCGCCGCCGTGAACGGAATGTTGTCAATCGCCGCAGAGAAGACCGCCGATGCCCACATCAGGACCAGGCAAGCGATTAGCAAGTCAGCCTGCACGAACGGCAGGATATACTGGCCGATGTAGATCAGGAACTGGCTGTGTTCTACGCCACCGACCAGGATGAACAACGAAATAAAGAACATGAGCAGCGAGAGCTCGGTCTTGGCGAATGCCTCATCGAGCTCAATGTGATGCGCGATGAACACGATTGCCGTCAGGCCGATTGCCGCGACGAACCAGGGCTCCCAATGCAGGGTGTGATGCAGGATGAACAGGATTGTCATGCCACCCAGTACCCATAGCGAGGTATACCAGGTCTGCGGATCCGCAATTTTTTCCTTGTCGCTGAAATCGATGTCCGCCGGCTTTTCGGCCAGCTCTTTCTTGAAAAGAATCTTCAGGAAAAACAGGATGACGATCCAGGCTGCAAATACGAGCCCGCCCATGTGATAGACAAAAGTGTTGAAGCTGATATCGGCCGCCGAGCCAATCATGAGGTTCGGCGGATCGCCAACGAGGGTCGCGACGCCCCCGGTATCCGACAGCAAGGCAGCCGCCAGCAAATAGGGAATCGGTGTTACTTTCAGGGCGCGGCAGATCAGAATAATCAGCGGCCCGAATATGACCACGGTCGTCACGTTGTCGAGCAGGAGCGACAGCACCGTAACGAGCGTGCCCATCAAAGCCAGCATGAAGAACAGCCGGCCCTTGGTGATGTCGGCGATCCAATAGGCGAGGAACTGGAAACCACCTGTCGGGATCATGATGCCAACGATCGTCATCATGCCACCCAGAAGGAACACAACGTTCCAGTCTACGGCTTCGACGGCGAGTTCGGTGTTATAGAAGCCGAAGTACTGTCCCACCAGGATCATCAGACCGGCACCGCCCATGGCGAATTTTGTTCGGTGGAACCCGTGTACTGCTTCGGTGAAGATGCCGATAAAGGTCAGCGTAAGGATGATGCCGGATATCAGCATCTCGGTAGTCCAGACTAGTGCTCCAACTTCAACTACTGTTTCCATAGCTCAATTCTCGTTTGTTGTTATAATGCCATGAAATTTAAGCAAAAAATAAGGTGGCAAACTGATGGCTGGCGCCCGATGCTCCCCGAAATTCGGCGTGCAGTATAGCATCGGCAGGCCCGCTCGCCATCCACATTCGATCTCCTGGAACCGGTCGAACTGATTGATTAGTCGGCCAATTCCCGGAACAGACAGGCGCCTGTTTCCTGCATTTTATCAAGCATCGCGTCGTGGGCCCTTTGTTCCGCTTCACTGGCCCTGAGGACGACCAGATCGAGGTCTTTTCTGCGTGGCCGTACCAGGATCTCTTCCCCGCCCCCTGCGAACTCATCGTTCTCCTCGTCGAGTGACAATGCCGCCTGACCCCCGGTCATGGCCAGGTAGACGCGGGCGAGTAATTCAGCGTCGATCAATGCTCCGTGCACGTCGCGACGCGACGCATCGACGTCGTAGCGTTTGCACAATGCGTCGAGACTGTTTCTCTGGCCCGGGTGCATCTCGCGGGCAAGGGTAAGGGTATCGAGCACCATCGCGTGTTCAGTGATGACAGGGCGCGGATGTTTCATCAGCTGCAGTTCGTACTCGAGGAATCCGACATCGAAATCAGCGTTGTGAATGACAAGCTCACTATCTTTCAAAAATTCAAGCAACTCCTCGGCAACGTCGGCAAATAGAGGTTGACCCTCAAGGTCTGCACGGCTGATGCCGTGCACCCGTTCGGCACCCTCGTCGATGTCACGCTCCGGATTGACGAATCGATGATATTCGCGACCGGTCAGGCGTCGATTGATCAGTTCAACGCAGCCGATTTCAATCACCCGGTGACCTTGTGTTGTGGACAGTCCCGTCGTTTCCGTGTCGAGGACAATCTGCCTCATAATTCGTCTATTCCCCGGTTAGCAAGCGAGTCCGCATCTTCGTTACCAACTACGCCAGTATGTCCCCGAACCCAGTTCCATTTTACCTGGTGTCGACTGATCGCCTCATCGAGCGCTTGCCAGAGATCCTGATTCTTTACCGGCTTTCTTCCTGAAGTTTTCCAGCCACGTTTCTTCCAGTTCGGCATCCAGTCGTTGATACCGTCCATGACATACCGTGAATCGGTATGCAGCAGTACGTTTCGCGAACCCTTCAGGGCATTCAGCGCCTCGATCGCCGCCTTCAGCTCCATGCGATTGTTCGTGGTGTTCGATTCACCGCCATAGAGCTCTTTGCGACGATCTCCGGCAATCAAAACGACCCCCCAGCCGCCCGGCCCCGGATTTCCTCTGCAGGCGCCGTCTGTAAATATCTCAATGATTTCGGTCAAAGCGGATTCGGGATACGCGGGTTGTCGGTTCAGCAATGCCGCCAACGACTTTTGGCCGCGAGCGCCACGGTTGTTTCATCGGGGTCAGTGTGACCACACGTTTCTGGGCCGTGAGCATATAGCAAGCCGCCAGCTCCGGCCAGAATCGCCGCCCACGGGCCTCCCAGGTCGCTGACGACGAGCGTTTGTTGCCGGGCAGCGGCCAGCGGAAAAAATACCGGGTAACTCCCAGAATTCTCATATCGAGCAATTGCAGCCAGTCGGAAAGCCGCCGATCGGAGATGAGTGAACCTGCTCCGGGTGGCAGACCAGCGCCGGGGACCATCCTGCGAAGTCCCCACAGTCCGCCTGGCTTGAAGCCAAGCACAACCAGGTGTCCGTGCGGTGTCAGAACGCGATCAACCTCTCGAAGGATCGCGTGTGAACGGTCGTCAGAGTAGTCAAGCGTATGCGGCAAAAACGCGACATCGATCGAGTCGCTGGCGACCGGCAGGCGATGGAGCCGGCCAACCGCCACCTGGTCCTCACTGGTCGCATTCGGCAACTGGTCACCAATGACCGCGGCTCGCTGGGTCCTCGCAAACCGGGTGAACGTGTTTATTTCGCCCCAGACCCCTAGCTGAAGGCATTGCTCGCCGAACAAGCCGTCCAGTGCCTCCTCAACGAGGCGCGCCTCCTGGCCGATCAGCGCCTGACCAAACGGCGTCTCGAGCCATTGACTGACCTGGAGCGGGCATTGCAGCGAAACCTCGGACTTTTGCGTCATTTCCACCTGTAGCTCCTGTGAAACCGCCGGGCTGTGATACCGGCACTTGCATGCCGCCCGCCGATAAGTAGCATAGCCTGATGATCGCCGCAAAACAGAGAAAAACATCCAGTTTCCGGCTACAAACGCTTGCAATCGCTGGGATTCTGGGCGCCGTCTCGCTCGCCTCGGCTGATCCTGCCTACGAGCACCAGGTCTACTTCAGCCGGGATACAACCGCCGTCATAGATGCCGGATACGTCGATTCGCAGGATTATCTCTGGCTCGAACTCGACTCGCTGGCAGCAAGCGTCTCTGTTGCGTCGGCCCCGGACAATGATCTCCTCAGGATGCTGCGCTACGGCTTTTCGCTTGAACCGGTCATGAACCAGCGGGTGCAGGCCGAACTCAACTGGTTCGTCCGCAACCCGAAGTATCTCGAGCGGGTCTTTAATCGAGCGCAACGTTACCTGCCACATATCGTCGGCGAACTCGAGGCGCGAGATTTGCCACTTGAACTGGCACTGCTGCCCATCGTGGAAAGCGCCTACGATCCCTTTGCCTACTCACACGGCCGCGCCGCCGGTCTGTGGCAAATGATCCCGGGCACGGCTCGCAGGTTCGGCATCGTGCAAAACTGGTGGTACGACGGCCGGCGCGATGTGGTCGATTCGACCCGCGCGGCGCTGGACTACCTCGAGTATCTCCATGAACTACAGGATGGCGACTGGCTGAATGCCATCGCCTCGTATAACTCCGGCGAAGGCAATGTGCTCAAAGCCAAACGCCGTAACAAGGCCCGTTCGAAGCCGACGGATTTCTGGAACCTGAGTCTGTCGCGCGAGACCAGCGCATACGTGCCGCGATTGATGGCCTTGGTGGAAATCGTTCGTAACCCGAACCAGTTTGGCGTGACCTTGCCGGAAGTGGTTAACGAACCACAGTTCGTCGTCGCCGATGTCGAGAGCCAGATTGACCTGGCGCTGGCGGCGGAGCTCGCAGGTATGGAGCTGGATACGCTGTCTTCCTATAACGCCGGCAACAACCGCTGGGCCACCGATCCAGCCGGTCCACACCGGCTGATCCTGCCGATCGACGTTGCCGACAATTTCGCGACCGTACTGGCGCAGGTCCCGGTTTCCGAGCGGCTCCGCTGGCAACGGCACAAAGTCAGGAATGGCGAGGCGATCTCGCAGATCGCGGAAGATTACAACGTCACCGTGTCGACCATTCGGAGTGCCAATAACCTGCGTGGCAACACAATACGGGCAGGCGCTTACCTGATGATTCCGGTAGCAACGAAACCACTGGGCGCCTACAGCCAGAGTGCCGATGAGCGGCGTAACCGCAAACAGAACACGGTTCGCAGCGGCAATCGAGTGGAGCATGTTGTCTCATCGGGCGAGAGTTTCTGGACGATCAGTCGCAAATACGGCGTAAATATGAATCAGCTCGCGGCATGGAACGGGACGGCCCCGCGAGACACGCTTTCCATTGGTCAGAAGCTCGTGGTTTGGACCAGCCAGCCGGTACCTGCGAAGACCAGCGGCAGCAACAACCTGATGCGAAAACTGAATTACACCGTGCGACGCGGAGATTCTCTTTACCTGATCGCCAGTCGATTCAGGGTCAGCGTTGCTCAGCTCGTTCGCTGGAACAACATCGATAAAAACAAGATTCTGAGACCGGGCCAAAGACTGACCATGTACGTCGACGTAACGGCCCAGAGCAGCTAACATCCAGCGCTCGAGGGGTCAGAGCCCGGCTCTGACCCCAGGGATTGATCTTGAGGGAATCTGCATGGGCTTTATGGCCGGAAAACGGGCGCTGATTGTCGGCGTTGCGAGCGATCGTTCAATTGCGGCAGGCATTGCCGAGGCGTTCGCGCGCGAAGGCGCGGAACTCGCGTTCACCTATCAAAACGACAAATTGAAGAGCCGGGTCGTCAAGCTGGCCGAGCGACTCGGTCAAAACACAGACTTGCTGTACCCGTGCGATGTTTCGAGCGACGAGGAAATTGATGCGGTCTTTGCCGAGCTGGGCAAATCCTGGGACGGGCTCGACGTCCTGGTCCATTCAGTAGGGTTCGCGCCCAGGGATCAACTTGCAGGCGGCTTCGTCGAGTCGATAACGCGCGAGGGCTATCGGGTCTCGCACGACATATCGGCTTACAGCCTCGCCGCGCTGGCCAAAGCCGCATTGCCGATGATGGAAGGCCGCGACGCGGCGATGCTTGCGCTGACCTATAACGCCGCGTTGCAGGTGGTACCCAACTACAACGTCATGGGCCTGGCGAAAGCCAGCCTGGAGTCCTGCGTGCGCTTCCTGGCCGCCGACCTCGGACCGAAAGGAATACGTGTCAATGCGATTTCGGCGGGCGCCGTGAAAACGCTAGCCGCCGCCGGAATCGGCGGTTTTCGCAAGATGCTCGGCTACGCGGAAAAAGCGTCGCCGCTACGCCGTACGGTAACCATCGAGGAGATTGGTAACACGGCTGCGTTCCTCTGTTCGGACCTTGCGAGCGGCATTACCGGCGAAACGACGTTCGTCGACGCCGGGGTGAATATCATGGGTATGGTCTTCGACGAGGACTAGTTGCCGGTTGCCGCAAGCTGATTCAGGCAGCCGCTCTCTTCGAATCCCCATCGATGGCGACATTGGTCTGTTCGCCTGACAAGCGGGCCACGATCGTCGCGCAACTGCAATCGCCCCAGATATTGATACTGGTCCGCGCCATATCCAGGATGCGGTCAAAGACCATAAGTACGCCGATAGCTTCAACCGGCAATCCGATGGCGCCGAGTATGATCGCAATCGCAACCAGGGAAGCTGACGGAACGCCTGCAACCCCGATCGACGTCATCAGCGCAATGGTGACGATGGCGAACTGCACGGCAAAAGTCAGCTCGAGACCGTAGGCCTGCGCAATGAACATCGCAGCCGCACATTCATAAAGCGCTGTCCCGTTCATATTGACGGTCGCGCCAAGCGGCAAAACAAAGCTGGATACTTTGTTGGATACGCCAACGTTTTCCTCAATTGCCTCGATCGTCACGGGCAAAGTCGCCGACGATGACGCGGTCGAAAATGCCGTCAGCATTGGCTGCGCACAAGCCTTGATCGTCTTCAGCGGATTGACCCGACCGACAAATCGCAGGAGCAGCGGCAAAGTAATAAACGCATGGGTCGCCAATGCAAGGAGAACGACAATCGCAAACACCGCAAGCGGACCGGTAGCCCGATAGCCTGTCTCGGCAATGACCGCCGCGACCAGCCCGAACACACCGATCGGCGCGAATTTCATAATCCACTCGGTCATACGCATCATCACATGGAAAATGGCATTCCAGAATCGATACAAGGGATCCGCATACTCGTTATCGAGGTGCGTCATGAAATAGCCGAAGAGAATGGCGAAAAATATCAAGCCGAGCATCTGGCCTTCGACGGCCGCTGCAAAAATGTTGGGTGGCACCATACGCTGGAAAACTTCAGCCACATCGCCGACGCCGCGACCCTCAACGGCGGCGGCAATTTCATCCACTGGCACATCGAGCGCAAGAATCTCGCGTGCGGGTTCGCCATCGACAATGCCGGGCTGCACCACGTTGATGAAAACTAAGCCAACCATGATTGCGGCCAGGGTCGTCGAACCGTAGAACAGCAAAGTCTTCCCGCCAAGTGCACCCAGGTTGCCACCCGATCCGATGCCGGCCACCCCTACAATAATGGACGACGTGATCAGCGGCACGATGATCATCTTCAATGCATTGAGGAATATGGTGCCGATGTAGTCGAATGCCGCGAGATACTCGACGCCGAACAATCTCGGCTGCACGCCAGTCGATTCGAATGCGTTGAAAACGAATCCGCCGATGATTCCGGCAAGGATGATCGCAATCAGAATCTGCCAGTGAAGTTCCAGTTTTCTCATTGGCTACCCCCCCATCAACCCTACGCCTCGAAAAAGTCCATGAGCGGAATCGGCAAATTCCGACTGCGGTCACATCATACGTGGGTTATTGCAGGAATTCAGGCGGCGACAGGGCATCGTCGCTGCGCTCGATATCAGCAGTCCGTATGAGCTCGTTCATATAGGCGTTAAGGTCCTGGGCACCGGCGGCGGATTCCAGGCTCGCCTTGCGTTGATCGCGTTCCGCGAGAGGGATCATTTCCGGGGCGCCGGGAACCACTGCCTTGACCATGAATACGACGTAATCGCCGGTGGTCGTGATCGTGCTGCCCAGCCGCGCATTACCCGCCGTCGGCTTCTTGGCCCGAAATATGGCGTCCATTACCGCGGCGTCAATGTCCTGCTGAAAGCGGGTTATTGTGACGTCCGGCTGGAAGCTGGCCTCAAGCTGGAATGCCGTTTCTTCGAAATCTTCGCCTTCCTCAAGCGCTTCCCGGAGTCGTCTCGACCGGTCGTCGATGATGTTGACGGCGCGTTCCGACTGCAGCGCAAACACGATATCGTCTTTGACCTCTTCTAGCGGCCTGCGCGCCTCTTCGTGATAGTCCGTTACCCTGACCATAATGGAACGATCTGCATCGATTTCGATGAGGTCGCTGATCTGCCGATCGGTCAGGACAAGCGGGTCGTAGACCGCCTCGATGACGGCCTGGTTGGCACCGAAGGGACCGCCGCCGTTGCGGGTATATTCCGTGACGCTCCGGACCTCGAGACCGGTGGCTTCTGCAATGGTCTGCAGATCATCGGCGTCAAATACTGCGTCTGCTAGCTGACGCTCGAGATTCCGGAATCGTTCTTCGACGCCCTGCACCCTGAGTTCGGCGAGTAATTCTCCGCGCACCTGGTCCAGCGGTAACGGGCCACCCGGGATGATGGCGTCAAGTTTGACGACGTGAAATCCGAACTCGCTGCGCACGGGCCCGAGAATTTCGTTGCTGTCCATCGAAAAGATGGCATCACCCAGTGCGCCTGGCATTTGCGATTGCATCATCGAGCCAAGGTCACCGCCCTGCTGCGCCGATCCGCCATCGGCGGAGTACTGCCGGGCGAGGTCCTCAAACGGTTCTCCCGCCTGGACGCGCGCCGTCAGTGCTCTGGCCTGCTCCTCTGCGGCTGCTTCGTCATCACCGAATAGAAGCAGAATGTGGCGAGCCCGCCTCTGTTCATCCTGCAGGAATCGGCTGGAATTATCCTCGTAGTATTGCTGCAATACGTCGGCGGCAACCTCGATTTCCCCGGCCAGCTGATCACGACGAACCTCGAGGTACTCGAAGTCAACCGATTCCGGAGCGCGGAAATCGTCCGGGCGCGCATCGTAGTAAGCCTGCACATCTTCGTCGCGAACAACGATCGTATCCGCCAGCGCAGCGATATCGAAAGTGGCGATCGACGCAATCCGTTGCTCCGCGATCAGGTTCAGGTAACGGCGGTATTCCGCCGGCGTAACAAAAGACGTCGCGCCAATGCCGCGCTGCAATTGACTACGGCGATAGGCACCGCGCTGTCGCTCTTCGAACATCCGGGCGTCGATGACCATCTGGTCCAGCCACGCGTAGTAGAGTTCCTTGTTGAACACGCCCTCATTCTGGAACTGTGGTTCGCTTTGAATTGCGCGCGCAATCTGTTCATCACCGACACGGTAGCCCTTGCCGGCGACGTGAACTTCAAGCGCGGTGTCACGAATCAGCAGCTCCAGCGTGTTGGCGCGAATTGCGCGCAGCATCTCCGGAGAAAGGCTGCTGTAGTCGTCGCGCTGTAACAACTCATTCTGGTAGGCGTTTTCGAGTTGAAAAATCGAGATTTCAACGCCCTCGACGGTCGCCGCATTGCCGGCATTCAGAAAATTGAAGTTGCCGATCCCGAAGAACACAAAGGACATGGCAAGCACACCCAACAGGATGATGGCAAATACGCCGGTGAATTTTTCACGAATATGTTGCAGCATAGGAAGAGTCTGTTAGGTCAATTTGGCCCGAATTCAATGGACTACGGGGCTCAATGTTGGTTCGTAAGTTGCCGCGCCCACAGCGAAAACTGGCGTGCGATAATACGCGACCGACGCGCCAAGGCCAAGCTCCGCCGTAGATTCCGATTACTGATGAGACACCGCATGAAGACACAAATTCGCCACGTTGGCGCAGCTACTGCCCTGATCCTGATATCGCTACCCACGCTGGCGCATCACAGCAGCGCGCCATTTGAGGACGAAAGCACTATCAGGCTTCAGGGGACCGTAACCCGGCTGAAATGGGCCAACCCCCACGTTTATATCGAGGTCGAGACCAGGGATGAGTACGGCAACTCAGTCCAGTGGCTGATCGAGGGCCTGCCCCCGGCCGGTTTGCGTGAATCCGGCTGGAGTCGCGATTCCCTGACGCCCGGCGAAGAAATCGTGTTCGCCGGCCACCCGTCACGGAATTCGGCGCACAAAAGGATCCTCGGCGAGTCCATCATCAAGACCGATGGCACGATCCTCATGATGCCCAACGCGAAAAACCGGTCCACAATGCCGCCCGTTGATCTCGAGGATCCCTTTGTCGCGGACAGCCTGTCCGGCCGCTGGCGTACACGCTGGAATCCGCAGGTCGCTTCGCAATTTCTCGCACCGCAAACCCGTTGGTCGCTGACAGACCGGGGTCGCGAGGCCATGGAAACTTACAATGCTCATCTCGATCCAGCCACCCGTTGCATTCCCGAACCGTCGCCCTATGCGATGATCTGGCCCTCGGGCAAGAGCATTGAAATATCGACAGACCAGATTCGAATTCGGGACGAGCTGGATATCGAACGGATCGTGCATATGAAAGCTGTCGGACACGAAGGCGCGGACTACGTCGATCAGGGGCATAGTATCGGCTGGTGGGAAGACGGTGTACTGGTCATCGACACGTCACACTTCGCCGAGCATCGTCGCGGACTGGCGTTCGGCGGGCTTGCATCGAGCCGCAAAAAACACCTCGTCGAACGATTCGAACTACAAGCGGATCGGACGGCGCTCACGTATTCATATTGGCTAGAAGATCCCGTGTATCTGTCTGAGCCGGTTTCGGGCGAATTGACCCTCGTCTACAGGCCAGATCAGCCATTCCTGCATCAACCCTGCGATATTGAAAGCGCTGCCCGCCATCTGGAGCACGTGCCGCAGTAACGCAAGCACCACTCCAGACCAAAAAAAGCCCAGTCCGCCTGCGTTGCCGATGATGACCTGACGACGGGCGCGGACTGACCTTTAGTGGGAAGCAGAACCGGTGGGCCGGTGCCCCCTGCCGAGTAAATGAACGTGGACTCGGACGGGACAGATTCGGCGCATCCCTGCGCCTCACCCCAATCCGCCTGGGCTGAGGGGCGCTTCAAAAAGGATCGGTGCGGATTGATCTTTAGTGCGAATGCTGTGACTGGCGCTGAGGCCACGACCACACAGGTCGGGAAAGAAAAAAGGGACCTCAAGAGGTCCCTTTTATCTTTTGTGGCGGAGTGGACGGGACTCGAACCCGCGACCCCCGGCGTGACAGGCCGGTATTCTAACCAGCTGAACTACCACTCCGTAACCTGGTGGGTGCTGACGGGATCGAACCGCCGACCCTCGCCTTGTAAGGGCGATGCTCTACCAGCTGAGCTAAGCACCCTGAGGTCGGTTTTTCGATCCCCCGACCCGAAGGGCGCGCTAGTTTACGGCATCCTTCAGGCCTTTGCCAGCCTTAAAACCAGGCACATTGCTCGCCTTAATCTGGATCGCTTCACCGGTTCTCGGGTTGCGTCCCATCCTTGCAGCGCGATGTTTAACCTGGAAAGTACCGAAGCCAACAAGCGATACGGAACCGCCGCCGGCAAGGGTCTTCGATATGCTGTCCAGCACACCGTCAACCGCCTTGGTTGCATCTGCTCTCGACAGTCCTGCCGAGGCCGCAACCGCATCAATGAGTTCTCCCTTGTTCATGCATTCACCCTTGCTATTAATTAACTGAATTAATAATGCGGAATGCCACTAGATTCGTCCCGCATCTCCGTGCGCGAGTCGCTTACACGAATCGCATTACCCTTGTGTAGTCGGAAATTTCCGAGGAAATCCCCAATGCCTTGCCACGCTTGACTTTCAGCCTGTCAAAACACGCGATAGCTTGTACCACGCGGGTTTGGGACCGTCAACAAGCCCAGTGTTTACAAGGGTTTCAGCGATTAGTGGGGACGGACGATATCGGTGTCTTTTTGATCTTTTTCAGGCGCCTCAGACTTGGCCTTTTCGGTCTCCGATTTGGCGTCGGGAACCGGCATGTGTTGCAATGCTACCTCAAGAACCTCATCGATCCATTTCACTGGAACAATGTTCAGTTTGTCTTTGATGTTCTTCGGTATTTCGGCAAGGTCCTTTTCGTTTTCCTGGGGGATCAGCACCGTATCGATACCGCCCCTGTGGGCCGCAAGCAACTTCTCCTTGAGACCACCAATTGGCAGGACTTCGCCACGCAATGTGATCTCTCCGGTCATCGCCACCGCACTCTTCACCGGTATGTCGGTTAATGCCGACACGAGGGCTGTACACATACCAACTCCCGCACTGGGTCCGTCCTTTGGCGTGGCGCCTTCGGGCACGTGAACGTGCACGTCCAGCTTCTGATGGAAGTCCGGATCGATGCCCAACACGTTGGATCGACTCCGAACAACGGTCATTGCCGCCTGGATCGATTCGGTCATGACATCGCCAAGCTGGCCGGTATGCGTCAGTTTGCCCTTGCCCGGAACAACCGCCCCTTCGATCGTCAGCAGCTCACCGCCGACCTCGGTCCATGCCAGACCGGTGACCTGCCCGACCTGGTCGTTGTCTTCGGCCTTGCCGTAACGAAAGCGGCGAACACCGAGGTATTTTTCCATGCTCTTGGGAGTGACCCGAACCACCTTGTCCCGTGGCTTGAGGAGCAGAGATTTCACCACTTTGCGGCAGATCTTGGATATCTCGCGTTCGAGGTTGCGCACACCCGATTCACGGGTGTAATGCTGGATGATGTCAAGTACCGCAGCCTTCGTGATCGACAGTTCATCTTCCTTCAGCCCGTTTTCCTTCAATTGCTTCGGGATCAGGTAGCGAATGGCAATATTGAGCTTTTCATCCTCGGTATATCCCGGGATACGAATCACCTCCATGCGATCCAGCAACGGCGCCGGGATGTTCAGGCTGTTCGCGGTGCAAACGAACATGACATCCGACAGGTCGAAGTCGACCTCCAGGTAGTGATCGGCGAACGTAGAGTTCTGCTCGGGATCAAGCACCTCGAGGAGTGCGCTCGACGGGTCACCGCGGAAGTCCATCGCCATTTTGTCAACTTCGTCGAGCAGAAACAGCGGATTCCTCACCGCGGTCTTGGCGAGGTTCTGGATAATCTTGCCCGGCATGGAACCGATGTAGGTTCGCCGGTGACCGCGAATCTCCGCCTCGTCACGAACGCCGCCAAGCGACATCCGGACGAACTTGCGATTCGTCGCGCGAGCGATACTCTGGCCGAGAGATGTCTTGCCGACACCCGGCGGTCCAACCAGGCAAAGGATCGGCCCCTTGAGGCGTTTTACGCGCAGCTGCACCGCTAGGTATTCGAGAATGCGCTCTTTGACCTTATCGAGGCCATAGTGATCTTCCTCGAGTACTTCCTCGGCCCGGTTAAGGTCGCGCAATACCTTGCTGCGTTTCTTCCACGGCGCCTTGAGGAGCCAGTCGACGTAATTGCGAACAACCGTCGCTTCCGCCGACATCGGTGACATCAGTTTGAGTTTGTTCAGTTCGGAGGTCGCCTTTTCCCGGGCCTCCTTGGTCATACCGGCCTTCTCAATCCTGTTTTCGAGATCGGCGAGTTCGTTCGGCGCATCTTCCATTTCGCCGAGCTCCTTCTGAATGGCCTTCATCTGCTCATTCAGGTAGTACTCGCGCTGGCTCTTCTCCATCTGCTGTTTGACGCGCCCGCGAATGCGTTTCTCGATATGCAGGACATCGATTTCACCCTCAATGATGCCGAGGATCTGTTCCAGCCGGACTTTCACATCCCGGATTTCGAGAATGCGCTGCTTTTCCGCGAGTTTCAGCGCCATGTGTGCGGCGACGGTATCGGCGAGGCGGCCGGCTTCGTCAATTCCTGACAGCGACGTCAGGATTTCGGGCGGCACCTTCTTGTTCAGTTTCACGTATTGCTCGAACTGCGCAATGATTGAGCGTACGAGAACATCGACTTCCCGCTCGTCATGGCGATCCTCTTCGTTCAGGACCGTAATCTCGGCAGAGAAGTGGTCGTCGACAATCAGCTCGTCGACCTGGGCACGTTCGCCACCTTCGACGAGGACCTTCACCGTGCCGTCAGGCAGCTTGAGAAGCTGCAGGATCGTCGCCAGGGTGCCGACGTCATACAGATCCTCCGGTCCCGGGTCATCCATGTCGGCCGCCTGCTGGGCGATCAGGAGGATCTTCTTCCCGGTATTCATGGCGCGATCGAGCGCCACAATGGATTTTTCCCGCCCGACGAACAGCGGAATCACCATGTGTGGATAGACGACCACATCCCGAAGCGGCAATACGGGGATTCCCCGCGCATCGTCTTCGAATTCGACGTCAGACGCCTCGTTTTCAAAATCTTTTTCAGACACTGCTCTTAGCCCTCGCAAAGTAGCCGTTTATTCAGCTTGGGATGGGACGTATGTCCGAATCGGCCGGTATCAAGCACGCGACGGCAGATTCCCGAACGCGGGTAGGAGCAAGACCTGTTCCGCCGCTATTCGCTCACCCTTTGCCTGTCGCCGTCCCCGTCACCCAAGCTGACGAAGGACATGAAAAAGGGGGCCATACCCCCCATTTCTTAGCTATGTTCTAACTATCGGAACCGGTCGGTCGTTCCAGCTGTTCCGAATTGACCGTCGGCGGTTCGTCGGATTCGTGTATGACGTACGGCTTGGTCTCCCCGTTGACCACAGCCTCGTCCACGACCACTTTTTTCGCGGTCGAGGATGACGGCAGGTCGTACATCGTATCCAGGAGAACGCTCTCAAGAATGGTCCGCAAGCCGCGCGCGCCGGTCTTGCGCTTCATCGCCCGTTGAGCGACGGCGCGCAGCGCGTCCTCCCGGAATTCGAGTTCGACGCCTTCCATATCGAAAAGCTTGCGATACTGCTTCGTCAGCGCATTCTTCGGCTCCTGCAGGATACAGACCAGCGCATCCTCATCGAGCTCCTCGAGCGTCGCGACCACCGGCAAGCGACCCACAAACTCAGGAATCAGGCCGTACTTGATCAGGTCTTCCGGCTCTACGTCGTAAAGAAGTTCGCCGACATTCTGTTCTTCATGCTCGGTCTTGACGTCGGCTACGAAGCCGATGCCGCTCTTGGAAGAGCGATCCAGAATTATTTTCTCGAGACCCGCGAATGCACCACCGCAGACAAAGAGGATATTGCCCGTATCAACCTGCAGGAATTCCTGCTGCGGATGCTTGCGCCCGCCTTGTGGCGGCACCGATGCAATCGTGCCCTCGATCAGCTTCAGCAACGCCTGCTGAACGCCCTCGCCTGATACGTCGCGGGTGATCGACGGGTTATCCGATTTTCGGGAGATCTTGTCGATTTCGTCGATGTAAACAATACCGGTCTGTGCCTTGTCGACGTCGTAGTCGCACTTCTGGAGCAACTTCTGAATGATATTCTCAACGTCTTCGCCCACATAGCCAGCTTCGGTGAGCGTGGTTGCGTCCGCGATCGTAAAAGGCACGTTCAAAAGCCTGGCAAGCGTTTCGGCGAGCAGCGTTTTACCGCAGCCCGTAGGGCCGATCAGGAGGATATTGCTTTTCGCCAGTTCAATATCGTCCTTACGATCGCCGGCACGATCATCAAGTCGTTTGTAATGATTGTAGACCGCAACGGACAGCACTTTCTTCGCTCGTTGCTGGCCGATGACATATTCATCCAGGATTGCCTTGATCTCGTGCGGCTTTGGCAGCTTGTCGTGGCCGGCCTCGCCCGCATCCTCGAGTTCCTCGCGGATGATGTCATTACAGAGTTCGACGCACTCGTCACAAATGAAAACGGACGGACCCGCAATCAGCTTGCGAACTTCGTGCTGGCTCTTGCCGCAAAAAGAACAGTAGAGGAGCTTGCCGTCCTCGTTCTTGCCGCGCGAGTCATCGCTCATGCCAAATATGCCTCTTCAACGAAAAATCAGTCTGTTACGACTGCCTGTGTATATAACACGGGCACTTTAGACGTGCAAAGTGCCATGTCTCATTAGTGCACTTGCCAGCTTCAAACCGCTGATTTTACTAGGAATCACGCTTGCTTGATGCCGTCATTTCAGCCCGATTGCCAAGCACCGTGTCAATCAGGCCATATTTGACGGCCAACTCAGCGCTCATAAAATTGTCTCGCTCAAGGTCCTTTTCGATCGTCTTGACCGTTTGACCGGTATTTTCGGCCATAATTTCATTGAGACGGCGCTTGAGTTCAAGCACTTCCCGCGCATGAATGTCGATGTCGGTCGCCTGGCCCTGGAAGCCGGCGCTCGGCTGGTGAACCATGATCCTGGAATGCGGCAAGGCGTATCGCTTGCCCTTGGTGCCGCCGCCCAGCAGAAGCGCGCCCATACTGGCCGCCTGGCCAACGCAGATCGTGGATACGTCCGGATTGACGAATTGCATCGTGTCATAAATGGACAGGCCGGCGGTGACGGAGCCACCCGGCGAGTTGATATATAGCTGAATGTCCTTTTCCGGGTTCTCGGATTCGAGGTACATCAGCTGCGCGACGATCAGGTTGGCCATCTGGTCTTCAACGGGACCAACAATAAAGATCAACCGGTCTTTCAATAGTCGCGAATAAATATCATAGGCTCGCTCGCCTCTCGCGGTTTGTTCGACCACCATCGGGACAAGATTCAGTGCTTGCGCGCTCATTCGATTTCCTGTTGTCATATTTTTGCCGGCCCGGATAAACAGATTAGTCGGCCGACAAGCGACTAACCTTGAGGCTTCATGTATTCCTTGAAGCTGTATTTTTTCGTCTTTTTCCTGCCATTTTCAGTGATCCAGTCGACAGCCTGGTCTTCCAGAACCATCGGCTCTATCTGTGACATGATCTGCGGATTGCCGAGGTATGTCTGTACCATTTCCTCGGCATTCTCGTATCCGGCACACAGCTGCTCGACGCGTTCCTTTAGCTTGTCGGCGTCGACTTCGAGACCGTTATCGTCAATCAGCTGGCGAATCAGGAAACTCAATCGAACGCGCTTTTCAGCGTTCTCGATAAAATTCTCAATCGGCGGCGCCTTCTCGTGGTCTTCGATGCCGTACTGGCGCATGGCCTCGTGTTGCATCGAATGCGCTTCCTGGTGGACGAGCGCCTTGGGCACTTCCACCGGGTTTGCGTCCAGCAACCCGGACATCGCCTGCTCACGCAGGTCTGCACGAATTCTCTGCTCGAGCTCGCGATCC
>Ga0224497_10001211_pt1 | contig 16703 bp, 20 predicted proteins | sample SF_Jul11_sed_USG_4_FD_167970 | JGI IMG/M metagenome (GOLD analysis project Ga0224497, IMG submission 167970) | Sediment microbial communities from San Francisco Bay, California, United States - SF_Jul11_sed_USGS_13 | ecosystem: Environmental > Aquatic > Marine > Sediment | place: USA... | reverse complement strand
GAAGCGTTTATCTGTAGATGGGGACTTGCCGAAGCGATGCGTCGGGCGGAAGCCTACCATCAAGCAGGAGCCGATGGAATTTTGATGCACAGCGCATTAGCGGTACCTGATGAAATTTTGGCCTTCAAAAAAGAATGGGGAGATCGATGCCCGGTCGTGATTGTGCCGACGAAATACTATTCCACGCCCACGGACGTGTTTCGGCAGCAGGGCATTTCAATGGTCATTTGGGCTAATCACATGCTTCGCGCCGCCGTGGCCACCATGCAATCCACAGCTCGCATTCTCAAGGAACAGGAAAATCTCCTGTCCATCGAGGATAACATCGTTCCGGTATCCGAAGTGTTTCGCCTTCAAGGGGCAGAAGATCTACAGGAAGCCGAAAAACGCTATCTTCCGAAAAGTGCAGAACGCGCAACGGCCATTGTCTTAGCAGCTTCTCGCGGAGATGAATTGGGGGACCTGACTGAGGACAAACCCAAAACCATGGTGCCGATTCGAGGGGTACCCATCCTTGCGCATATTATGGATACATATAATACAGTCGGCATTAAAGATATCAGCGTGGTTCGTGGTTATAAAAAGGAGGCCGTGAATCTTCCTCATTTGACTTACGTCGATAATGACGACTTTGCCAAAACAGGTGAATTAGCTTCCCTGTTAAAAGCTCTCCAAACCAGAGATCATCACGATCAAGACCTTATTATTTCCTATGGGGATGTATTGTTCAATTCGTATATACCTCAAACCCTTCTCCAGGAAAAAGAGGACTTTGTCATATTCATCGATAGTGATTGGCAAGAAAAAACCAGTTACTCTAGACTGGGAGGTTTTGCTGAATGCTCGATTCCTAATTCTCGCAAAGCCTTTCATGCCGAAATTCATCTCAAACAATTGGGAACGGATATCCCTCCCAACAAGATCCACGGCGTGTGGATGGGCTTTCTCAAAGTCTCCGCGTCAGGCGCCAGCCGACTGCAGGAACTGTTGTCCAAACTTCTCATACTTCCGGAAAATCAAAAGGCGGGAATGGCCGCATTATTTCAAGAGTTACTCAAACAACAGCAGCCCATTCGAGTGCTCTACACGGTCGGGCATTGGCTGGACATCAATAACTTGGATGACGTGGTGCAGGCTGGTAGCTTCTGACTTTCGTGCCTGATCTTTCTAACCTTCTATCTTCATAGCCTCAACATAATAAGGACCCTACGACATGAACCTTGCAGATCTGTCTAAGGAACACTTCACCAAACTCGTGACTGCACTTGTCGATGATCGTATCTGTGAACTCTTAGGTGATCCTGATTTGGGATTGCCCATGGACGAAACCGTTCGAGCTCGACTCAAAGAATCCTTGGCCTCATCAGAACGGGTCACCGGGGATGAGATTGCTGAACAACTCGGCCTCCGCTGGTAACCCACCATGCCCTGGTACCGTGTCGCCTATATGCCTGCCGTTCTGAATGACTTACGTACTGCAGAACCTGACATTGCCCAACGGCTTTTGGATAAAACGAAGTGGCTGGCTTCTAATGCCGTAAACCTGCGTCACGATACCATACACCCTGACTTACCCGGCATGATTCAATACGCCGTGGCAAACTGGCGCATCCTCTATACTCTTGATCGAGAAGAGCATGTCGTAGATATTCACCGAATCTGCACTCGACGTGAGTTGTATCGACAGGCCTCTCAATCTTGACCATCGAATGGCGTTAGTCTCAGGTCAGGAATTTAGAAAATTCTCCTTTCTTTTGCCATCAATATTCCCGAGTCAACCCGTGTGGACAATAAATCCTCAAGTCGGATCGGAACAGCCTCAATGGTCGATGGTAAAAATTATTCAGCCGGTCATATGCCTCATAATCATTCTGACATTCAATTTACCTCCGCCACTCCTGGGAGCCGCCTCCCCAGCATTTATTTTTGAAGCCCCGGAATCCTTAGAACCTTTAGTTCTTCAATTGAAGAGGATCAACACCACAGCCATTGAACGCATCATAGATTTGATGGGTCTTGCCCATGCCGGTCCCTCTATCAGAGTTATCCTGGCGCCTGACAACTCTCCCCCGGCTCAAGGCACCCCGGAATGGATGGTAGGGTACGCACTGAGCGAGTCCTCCACCATTGTCCTTCTCACAGACCGGGTGTTGACCTACCCGAATAATTCGCTAAATGACGTCTTCCTTCACGAAATCGGACACATTCTGGTTCACCGAGCTGCAGGCGGCCAGCCACTGCCGCGATGGTTTGATGAAGGACTGGCGATGATGGCCGCTCGAACCTGGGATTTGGAAGATCGCGCTCGATTAGTCTGGGCTATGGTCTCGAGCACCGAACCCTCATTGGAAGAATTGAACGCCCTTTTCCTCAAAGATGCCACCTCGGTCCGTCAGGCCTACGTCCTGTCTTATGCTTTCACCTTGGACCTCCTAGAGCAGGCGCAACCCAACATACCCAAACGCATCCTGGAAAAGGTCAAACAAGGTTTGGCTTTTGGAGATGCTTTTTTCCAAACCACGGGCCTATCACTGGCACAAGCGCAAGAAGAATTTTGGAGTCGCCAAACACTCTGGAACCGTTGGATTCCAGTGGCGACGAGCTCGGCTGCCCTCTGGCTCACGATCACCTTCCTAGCGTTTTGGGCCTATACCAAACAGAGAAGACGAGCTGCTGCGATCAAGCAGCAGTGGCAGGAAGATGATTGGGACGTATGATCGATTGTATCAACACAAGAGTATTTGCTAAAAATATGAGCTCACCAATTTACTTGCAGCGTGAAAGGAAGAACTCATGTCTTTGAAACTCAAAGAAAAAGTCGCCATTATTACCGGGGGGAATAGCGGAATTGGATTGGCTAGCGCCAAATTATTTCAGGCTGAGGGGGCAAGGGTCATTATCACGGGAAGAAGGAAAGATGCGGTAGAAACTGCCGTCAAAGAAATCGGAGGAACCTGCAAGGGCATTGTATCCGACACGGGAAACCTCAAGGACATTGTTCATCTCTATGAACAAATTCAACAATCAGGATTTAAGATCGATGTCCTGTTCCTAAATGCTGGAATTGCGATCTTTGGCCCATTTGCCACCATGGACGAAGCCGCATTCGATGCGATGGTGAACGTCAATTTTAAAGGGCTTTTCTTCAATATTCAAAAAGCGGCACCTCTCCTCAATGATGGCGCTTCAATCATCATCAATTCTTCTATCGCCGACCAAAAAGGATTCCCCAACACCAATATTTACGCCGCCACGAAAGCGGCGGTACGCAGTCTCGCTCGAACGTTATCAACCGAATTATTGGACCGAAACATTCGGGTGAATTCGCTGGCCCCTGGCCCCATCGACACCCCTATATTCGACAAAATTGGCGTTCCCGCAGAGGCCGTCCCGGAAATGAAAGAAGGGTTTGCCGCCCAAAATCCCATGAAACGATTCGGAACCCCTGAAGAGATTGCCAAAGCCGCACTCTTTCTCGCATCCGATGATTCTTCCTATGTGACAGGCATTGATCTCACAGTTGACGGAGGCGTCACGCAACTCTAAGCCACAATACCAAGCGATATATGAAGGAGGACTTTTTTGTTTCGATGCCATTCAGACCTATAGAGATTCCCCTCTTCATTCTCGACATTCTTAATCGAGAATCCATCATTTTCTTATTCCCCTCCTTTGTAAGGAGGGGTTAAGGGAGGTAGAGATGTCAATAAATACCGCCCGCCCCTGCCAATAACACCAGGGGCAAGCTCAACAAGTGCGGACATGACGGCGTTTAGCACCCATCTGATGGAATCCATTAACAAAAAAATGTCAGTTAGGAAGACTATGAAAAAACGCATCCCCTCTTTTCTCGTATTATGCCATTCTCGAACTTTGGTATTTGCGAGTATCCTGGGTCTGATGTTGACTCCATTTCCTGCGACGGCTCTCGAACCGGAACCTCACCCCCTTGATACGTTTCTCACCAACATCCTGAATTTTCGGGAACCAACCGGCATCCGAGGCACCGTTCGCTACATTGACAAAGCCGAACAGAATATATGGCTTAATTGGGAACAACGATCCGATGATTGGCCATCATTCGGCACTGATTGGAAATTGGTGCCAGAGGGGACCACCCTATTAGTCTATCCTCAAGACAACACACAATATCAAGAGTTAGAAAAGATCGAGAAGGGAACACCTATTGAAATGGTGATTCAGATAGATTCCAAAGGACATCGCCGCATTCTCTCGTACCAAGGCCTTTCACAGTCTCCAAAAGTCCCACTCTAATCTGTACAATTAATTAGAAAGATAGAGACTGCCATGATTCAGCAAATCTAGGAGTAACAAATCTTGCTCCTCAGACTGCCCAAAGGCATGGGAAAGGGTTCGTTCGGCGCAGAGGGTTTTCACCAGATCAGTCATGGCCTGGCCACGCGTATACTGACGGCCATCAACAAATAGCCACAGGTTCTTGCCATTTTCCTTAAACGCAAAACGTGAGCCTTCATTTCTCACCAGTTTTCCACCCGCTGCTAACTGTTGACGAACGTCTTCCAAACTCAACTCCTCCTGCGCAGTTTCATCGTCGACATATTTGGGTGAGGTCATATAACGCCCAAACCATTGCCCCAGGCGATCGCAATCTTCAACATATTGCATTAAGATCTTCTGCACATTCTTTACAGCCTCAGACGTGATCTGCCCAGGATTGTCTTGCGGCATAAGATCGGGATCGGCATAGCGAACATCTTCGCTGAGTTGTTCTCCGATATATTCAGGAAAATCGAGCAAGATATCCCGATGTGACGGCGCACGAAATCCCACCGAGCACGTCATACAATCCTCTCCCACCGCAATGCCACTATGGCCGACACGCGGAGGCACATAGAGAAGGTCGCCTGGTTCAAGTATCCAACACTGTTCTGGTTCCCATTCAGTCAAGATCTTGACTGGAACATCGGGGCGACGAGGCGATGATTCATCGTAGAGTCCGCCGATTTCCCATTTTCGACGTCCACTCACCTGCACTAGAAATACATCGTAGTTGTCGTAATGCGGGCCCACGCCTCCTTGATCACCGGAATAACTGATCATCAAATCATCCACCCGCCAACTGGGAATAAAATAAAATTGCGAGAGAAAGTCTGCGGCAGCCGGCACCCAATGATCCACAGCCTGCACCAATAAAGTCCAATGGGTGGCGGGCAAATCCGAAAAGGTCGCATCCACAAACGGTCCATGAGTGAGATCCCACTGATCGTTCGCCGCATCGTGAATGATCAGTCTGGATTCAACTTCCTCTTCACAAGCCAACCCTGCCAATTCATCAGCGACAATCGGCGGCTTCACCTTTGGCAACGCGTTGCGAACAAAAAGAGGCTTCTTCTGCCAATATTCCGCCAAAAAGGTCTCAAGCGACAAATCGCCTAAAGGTAATATATTCATCAATGATAATTTTTCTATATTTTATTTCCTCCCCTTTGTAAGGGGAGGATCAAGGTGGGGTAGAGAGGGACAAATAGCGCTAATTTGCAAGATGGAAACCTCATGTTTAATTTCCATGATTCTACCTCCCCTAACCCCTCCTTACAAAAGAGGGGAACACGAGGACGTTCATAAAGGTTCTTTCACCATTTCAACATGGGGAATCCCATCTTCCAGATACACATCCGAGACTCGAATAAACCCATATTGCGCATAAAAGGCTTGCAGAAAATCTTGCGCCGAAATTCGAATTGGAGACTGTTCCCAGCAACGAGATATTTCATTCAAGGCCGTCCGTAACAGTTGATGCCCAATCCCCTGCTTACGGAAATCAGCCTTCACCACAAATCGCCCAATATTGGCTTCAGGATAGCGGAGCCCCGGTGGAAGGAGTCGGGCATAGGCAATCAATTCCCCAACCTCATTTCGCCCAGAAAGATGCCTGACCTCTGAGTGTCGATCATACTCATCCAATTCCCTATACGCACATTGTTGCTCCACCACAAACACATCCACCCGCAACTTCAACACATCAAACAATTGCCCAGCCGTCAATTCCTGAAAAAGGCTAACAGCACATTGCATATTAATCATTTTAGGTAGAATACCCATTTCTCCCAAGAAATTCTTTCCAAACTGATATAGCCTTATTGCAAAATTCTTGTAGACCAAGCACTTCGCCATCACTCATAGTAATGTTTAAATTGACATTGTTATAGTCGTACTCTTTTAATTCGTCTGAGTCATTGGATTGTTCGTGATTAAAGACACGAATTGTATCTCCTGGCCTAAGAATTCCGCTTACACCCTCAACAGATGTCTGTACCTTTTGTGTTGTTGGGCACTTCCGGTCAATCTTCACATGCTTTATTGAGTTACCAATGTCTTTGCATGCTTGCAATACGTTTTCTGATTGAATTAATTGCTGGACTTTATCTATAGAAATAGGATTGGAATCATTTTTCACAACCCAATCTCCGAGATGATGTATAGTCACAGCAAAATTGAATAAATGATCGGTGAATACAGCCCGTTCGAATGTTTGGCTGACCATATATAATCGCTCTTTTTCACGCTCCGCTTTCAGAAGCATATCAAGCGGCCCATTTAATCCAATATCTAATTCCATTTTCTCATGACTTAAGAACATTCCCACCTTCCTTCGTAAAGGACAAATGCTGCGATTCAGGGGGATTTATCATCACGCAGCATATGCACGAACAAACCATCGCGGAGTTTGGGTTCGAACCAGGTGCTTTTCGGGGGCATCACGCGATCCGCATCGGCGACCGCCATGAGTTCTTCAACCGTGGTCGGATACAACCAAAACGCAACCGCCCAGTCACTACTGTCCACCAGCACCTCCAGTTGCTTCGTCCCGCGAATGCCTCCCACAAAATCTATGCGCGGATCTGCACGTTGATCTTTGATTCCTAGCAGCGGATCCAATACTCGCTCCGTCAACTCTGACACGGCTAAAGCACGAACCGGATCCTGCTGACTATTCAAGGAAGGATCCTCTTTCGGTGTTGCACGATGCCATTGCTCTTCCAGATACATATCAAAACCGCCAGCTGGCGGTTCACCTGGCTGAGCCGTGGTTTGCAAATTGAAATGCAGGGCTAATTGATCGAGCAATTCTCTTGAGGTGAGGCCATGTAAATCTCGTACGACGCGATTGTAGGGAAGGATTTGCAACTGATTATGGGGGAAGATGACGGATAAAAAGCCTTCTTCATGATTTCCTGAGGGAAGAGCGCTCGTGTGACCACGAGAGGCACGCACGCGACTTGCTGCGGCCGACCGATGATGCCCATCCGCAATATAGAGTGCGGGCAACTCCTGAAAATCTTTGATGACACGTTGAATCACCGAAGAATCTCGCACACTCCAGACGGTGTGTTCGATACCATCGTCGGCAATAAATTGCACATCCGGTTTGGTACTGGTCACTTCCGTAAGCCATTGATCAATTTGAGCGGTCTGCCGGAAAAAGAGCAGAACCGGACCGGATTGCGATTCATGTGTTTCAATAATTTTGACTCGATCATTTTCCTTTACAGGCCTGGTGAATTCATGCTTTTTAATGAGTCCCTGGTCATACTCCTCTACCGATGCCAGGGCGACAATGCCTGTTTGCACATGCTCCCCCCATTTTTGCCGGTAGACTCCCAAGAGGGGCTGTGGTTCTTGGACTAGAACTCCATCCTTCATGAGCTTCCGAAGATTCTCTGCCCCATGTTGATACACCTTCTGGGAATAGGGATCGACTGCATCACCCAGTTCAAGTTCTGCGCGCCCTACACGCAGGAAACAATGAGGATTTCCCTCTGCCACGTCCCGCGCCTCTTTTAAGGACACCACGTCATAAGGAGGAGCCGCGACCTTAGCGGCCAACTCAGATTTTGGTCTTACAGCGCGAAACGGTGCAATCGTTGCCATTCACATGTCCTCCAAAGTTAAGGGATGATTTCTTCACGGCTCCCAACGCCATGCAGATATTTTTTTTAGCACAATAGTCTTCACCCTGGATATAATGAAATTCTCGAAAAAGACCTCAAAAAATAGGATCCATTATTTTGCCCCCTTGCTCTCCAAGCTTTCCCCCACCTGCCAAACCTCTCCACAGACCTCAGCAATTCATCATGTCTCCTAGCTTTTGGCCAATGGTGTAGGCTTCGGCCTTCATGTTGACAAGGTCGATAATTGTAGTATGGTATGTCCTTTTATGACACTCTGGGCTTCAAAAAGCACCAGAGTGTTAAAAATTCGAATTATCTTTCCATGTCGGCTTCTTTCCCTATTTTTCGTTTCATACCTTTCGGCTTCTTTCTGGCGTTCGCACTTCAACTGGTGGGGTGCAGTCACAAGGTCGTGATCCATGATCAAGACATCATTATCATCAACAACCATGGCACCCGTGTTATTCATTCCCTGTTAGTGAAGCCTTGTTCCAAGCCCTATGAAGAATTTGAAGAAATGGCCAAGGACATTAAGCCTGGCTCCACCACATTTATTCGTCTTTATCCCGGTTGCTTTGACGCCGACGCCTTAGATAGGGATGGAGAGCTTATCGCAACACAATACAAACTGCGCCTTCCCCCTCAATTACGCTGGGATGTGTATTAAGAGCTCTTGGACAGCGCGTTTGGAGCCAATGATGAAATGTAAGAGTCGCCATATCTTGACAATTTTCTTCCTGACCATCTCGTGTAATCTATTATCTGCCTGTGGCCCTCCCTATTATCTCGTCACGTCTGATTATCTGACCGCAGATAATCGTGAGGCCCCTCCAGAAATTGTTGAAAGCAAAACCTATCTTTCAGTTATTCCTAAAATTCAATCATTGGTGGTCAAGGCTCCGGAAGGTTGCGCCAATGAGACGGCCGCACAAAGCTCTGGGGAAGCTGCTGGACAGGGAGTCTTACTGAAAACGACCTGCGGCATCGAAATGGCTGAGTTGGAACGGGCATTGACAAAAGCGGGCTTTCAGGTCATCTCCTGGCATGTCTTACAAAATAAAGTGATCAAAGACGAGATCACTCCACAGGCCGCCTCGAAAGAACTCGGGGCAGAAGTGTTATTCCAAATCAACTCCTTAGAACGTTCACTTGTGCAGGCAGGCCAAGATTCCAGGTGGGAGCGTCGATTTTATCAATCCAATGAAGTTGGAGAACAACTCGACCCGGCTTCCCTCCCCGCCAAAGAGGGAGAGCAACTGATCGGACAAATCAAGAAAAAAGAGGCATCACTGACCCAAGCCGAGCGACTAAGTGTCACCATTAATGCCAGCGCCTCATTGGTGGAGACTGGAGAATCCATTTGGTTTTATGAATGGACACATGCCGAAGCCCGAGGGCAAGAAGCGGCCATGAGAGTCCTCGCGGTTTGCGATGATGGAAAATGTCGTGAAGTTTCTATCCAAGGGGAAGAGAAGTCGAATGGAGAACGAATGGTTACCGGCAGTAGCGAAGCCATTTCCAAACCCAAAAATGCTAAAGATCATCAAACGGCGGTGTATCATAAACTGCTACGGGACCTCGTCACGAATCTCGCAAACTCTTTTAAGCATCAATCATAAAGACAATATTTTCTAGCAACACGCCATGAGAACAACTCATCCTGCCCTGACACGTGACTATGCCACTCGCCCCGTTTTCTGAATGTTCCCAGAAAGAAACCTATCCTTTCCTGCCTTCTCTCTTGTTTTATGCACTCCCCCAATTCCCTGCACATTTTGATTTTTTGACAACTTCAAATCTAAAACAAAACCAAGAACTTCCTGGCATGAAGAATCACAGTCTTTGAGAAACTAGGTCAAACATGACACCCCGTTATCTACGGCCTTTGCCAATGGTCTTTGTCATGGTCCTGGTAATATCGGCCACTTGTGCTGGAGACAAACCCAGTATCATGCTGGCAGAAATCTACCAGCAAGGAATAGAGGTCAGCGAATACTTTGTCAGTGAAAAACTTGATGGGGTGCGCGCTAGATGGGACGGCAGACGACTGATCTCACGTGGTGGCAACGTATTTGCTAACCCTGAATGGTTTACCAAAGGCTTCCCGGCCGTTCCTCTTGATGGTGAATTATGGATTGGACGAGGGCGCTATGAGGAAACCTCATCTGTTGTCCGAAAGCAAGAACCTCATGAAGGCTGGAGAAATGTTCGTCTCATGATATTTGATTTACCAGAGCATGGTGGCCCATTTGCTGAACGGGCTAGAGAGATGATGCGCGTGGCCGCACAAGTTAATTCTCCCTACCTGACCATTATTAAACAAGAGACTCTCGCCAACAAAGAGGCCTTAAGGCAACGCTTAGAAGCCATACTGACAAAAGGTGGTGAGGGCTTAATGTTGAACCGGAAAACTGCCCATTATGCGAGTGGACGTAGTCATGACTTACTCAAACTGAAACCGTTTGACGATGCCGAGGCCACCGTCATTGGATACCGGACAGGCAAGGGAAAATATACTGGGCAAGTAGGTTCACTCAAAGTACGGACGGATCAAGGAATTGTCTTCTTTATCGGCACAGGACTGAGCGATGCACAACGGCGCCATCCCCCTCCCCTGCAAAGCCGAGTCACCTTTCGCTATCAGGGATTCACGAAAAACGGCATTCCACGTTTTCCCGTATTTTTGCGAATACGAAATGAACAGTCTGAGTAGAGATAAAAGTTGTCCCCCACAGCCAGGGAGATCAGAGGGTAGGTTAGCGGTCGAACCTGTCGTTATAAGTTTTACCTTATCCTACCCTATTCCTGAACCCGAGATAAGACTGTTGCTTTGAACATCTCCGGCACAGCTAAGTTCGTACACAAAGGTATTTGAATAAATAGTCGGTCAACAAAGGAATTAGCTTTATTGAACGTCATTTTTTTCATGATCCAATTGCTTGGGGTCATTGACACATCGCGTCGCCTTTGCTACTTATCGTTTTGTTCTACGTGGCGTTGATATCTCCCCCCTGTGATTTCAGTATTCGACCTTTCGCACGAAGAACCTATTTCTCCAATGCATGACAGGACACGGAGGTTACTCGTTTTGAAATTTTCGATCTCTCTTGCCTTGATATTATTTTCTTGCCTGGGGTTGACCAGCCAGTCCTTGGCAGCAGTCGGAGATGTGAATTACATTTCTGACGTGTTAAATGTACCCCTGCGGAGTGGGCCCTCCACGGCCCATCGCATCATCCATCGTGGGCTTCCAAGCGGAACCCAATTGACCATTCTCGCAATAAACGAAGAGGCCGGATTCACCCAAGTGCGAACCGCTGGAGGGTTGGAAGGATGGCTCACATCGCAATATCTCATCACGGAACCTATCGCCCGTGACAAGCTGGCCTCAGCCGAAAAACGACTAAAAACTCTCAAAGCCGAAATCGACAAAGAACGCGAAGCCCGTTCCACGCTCCAGACCGAGAACAAAGAAACCGAGACCACCAACAAGACCCTGAATTCCCAGGTGGAAGCCCTGACCAAAGAACTCGCGCAGTTGAAGCTTGTTTCTGCCGATCCGATTAAGGAACATGCCCGAAACGTCGAGCTCACCCAACAGAATGCCCTCTTAGTTGGCCAGGTGGAGGAACTCTCCTCAAAAACCAGACAACTTGAGGCAAACGTACAACTTCAATGGCTCTTGTATGGTGGCGCCCTGGTCCTTATCGGCCTGATACTCGGATTGGTACTTAAAAAACGCCCCCGCCCACAGGCCAGTTTTTCTCGCTATACGTAACCGGTCACGCGAAAAACAGGATTACCCAGGTTTGTACCTCCGGGGATTATTTCAAGGCCTCAAGGGATGCACGAAGTTCTTGGACCTCCGTTTTAAACAATGCCAGGTGTTCATCACGCTGGGGTTGCATATCTTTGAACTTCCAAATCCGCTTAAAAATCGCCCACAGCTCCTTGTTATGGGTCACCGCTAAATCGTAGGCGGGTGTGGCTCTTTTGTCTTCCTCAACACAACACAACGAATCATCAAAGGCATGAAATTGATTATGCAGGTCGTCTAGGGACTGATCATACCCGGTTCCGCCTTTCGAGGCCTCCGCACTGGCTTCCATCATCGTGGTGAGATTGATGACGGTTTCCACGCTGGTGGCCCCTTTCGCCTTCGCCGCAAAATCATCCGCACGCGGATAGAAGATATAACTACATCCACTAAGTCCACTGATCAACACGGCTGTTACGAAAAGTGTTGCGATCTTTTGCATGCATCCCTCCGTGATTAATGTGAATTCACTACAAAACGTTTATTGTTATTCTGAATCTTAGCGCATCTGGTAATCTAGAGTCATACCTTCTATTTCAAAAAAAAGGGAAATGATGTTCCTTGAAGGCCTTAATAAAAGATCCCTCCGGCAAGCGACGGGGAACTGGAGTCATTACAAATTGTCTATTAAAATGGCCGGTAGCAGGTAATGCCAAAAGTTTTGAAATTCCTGATTTACTACGGGTCCTAGTACTTTTTCAAAAAATTATAAAGGCACTCTTTTTTAATGGCCAACATTTCAAAGCGACTATCTTCTAACGTTGAAGGAAATTTCTTTGTCGATTCCACCTGTATCGACTGCGATACCTGTCGGCAATTGGCGCCGGCAACGTTTGTCGAAGACGGTGATTATTCCACCGTTTTCCAGCAGCCAAAAACTCCCAAGGAAGAATTCGCCGCATTCCAGGCGCTGATTGCCTGTCCAGTTGGTTCCATCGGCACGGTCAAGAAAAATCCCACTATGCTCTCAAAAGCCCAAACATCTTTTCCGCTTTCTATAGAAGATGGTGTGTATTACGTGGGTTTTAACTCGGAGAAATCATTTGGCGCCCATAGCTACTTCATCCAGCATCCTGGGGGGAACTGGTTGGTCGATTCTCCTCGCTATCTCAAACAACTCGTGCAAGCCTTTGAAGAGTTCGGTGGCATTCGGTATATCTTTCTCAGTCATCGAGATGACGTGGCAGAGGCAGCCCGTTATGCCAAGGTCTTTAATGCGATACGAATAATTCATCAAGCCGATGCCGCCGCAATGCCCGATGCGGAAAAGATCATCAAGGGCGAGAAAGCTGTTCAAGTGGGAATGGAGTATAGATGCATTCCCGTCCCAGGTCATACCCCAGGAAGTATGGCCTTGTTGTTTAAGAATCGTTTTTTGTTTTCAGGCGATCATCTCTGGTGGGATCGGGATCTCCAGCATTTGGGGACCCCTCAAAACTTAGTGTGGAATAATGCACAATTAGAAAGGTACACCAGAAAATTACTCGAGCATTCCTTTGAGTGGGTGTTACCCGGACACGGGGAACGCATTCACTTACCTTGCGCTGAAATGAAATCAGCCCTCGAACAACTCATCCAACGCCGCTGGTCAGCCCATTCGGTGGATCCTTTTTTTGGGGTCCAGGACAAATCGGATTAGGGCGACGGCTCGGAATCAACGATCGGGAAAATAATTGCAGACAGTGCATCGTGATCGCTGAGAGTGCCTTTTAATGGGAGGAATTGGGAGCGCTCGATTGGTAAATTTCTGGCCGCAATCAGATCAGGACCGTATTGAAAAACAAGAGTTAATCCATTCTCTTCAAGAAACTTTCCCAATATCATTCCATCCTGCTTTTCCAGGTCAGGTCGAAGATTTGCATCCATGCCGATAAGTAAGGACGCATCTGAGGGGACCAACCGTTTCAACGCAACCGTAATTTGTTGTAACTGTTGGGCTCGGGCGTCAATACTGGCCTGTCCCCTTCCCGCATCCATGTGACTGTTTAAGGCCCAAAACCGAGAAAATTGTACAAGCTGAAATCCTTTTGAGAAGAAGTCATCAGCCTTATTCAGGTCGGTGTTCCCTCCAGCGAAGGCTTCATAGGGCTCGGAATGGACCGACAAGGGTTCTTCCTCGGCTAGCATCAGCAGCCCCGGAGTTAAACAAATTTCACACATCATTCGAAGTGGCCACCAGTCTCCGCCCCCTCCCTCTGTAAACATTGGAAAATTCGACCAGGCATGTTTCGTGTACCGTGCAATTTGAGTTGGACGAACAAAAGCTTCCTGCAACAACACCAGACCATACTGCGACGCCACATCGCCAATACAGGCAATCTCTTCTTCCGGGTGCCCTCGACTTGAGAAGATCGAACCGGGAAGCAAGCGATCGTGAATATTCCATACCAATACATGTAGACCATTCGACTCAGGGTTATCCGGCGGCATCGCAGCGGTCATTCGCCCGTGGTGTTTTGGATTAAGATGGCACTCAGAGGTAATTGTGGCCTTTGTCTCAAACCGCCCCACGCATGCATTCAGCATTATTACACCAATAAGCAGCAGAAAAATTTTCCGGCCTAGTGGCTTGTTTGTTTGATTCATAGGCAACGACAATGTTCCTTTTCAAATAACAACTTACCTAAGATTTGGAATTGAGATGAGGATTTATCTGATCATTGGCACATTAACGCTCAGCTCCCCCTAGTATTGTCTGCTTGCAAATATCGATCAGGCAAGTTCCAAGGTGCGATTCCATGGTCTGTATTTCTCATAGATATCATAGGCCATATGGGATCAACCAAAACGCTGATGGTTTCTTTATCTTGCCCTGTCATCTTCATCCATTTCTAAACGGGAGGCCTCATCATGTCAGCTCTGGAAATTGGAAAAGAACTCGCCACCCTGTGCCAACAAGAGAAGAACCAAGAAGTCATTAATAAACCCACATTTCCAATTTAACAAGAAATTGTTTCGCTTATAACAATGAGAAGACAGCTTTAAATGGGGCGATTTCGAGGGTTTTAGTGAAAGCGAGTGTTGAATAATAATGAATGCCAAGGGCAGAGAGACCCCCAGGTACGTTGCATATCAGAGGCCTCGAGGCGGTTCAAAAGAGTCTGTCAAAGATCGTGAGGCGTAAGGAGATGAGAAAACATGGGCAGGAAATACGAAATCATATTTTTTCCTCTTACTCCTGACTCCTCGCTGTTCACTCCTTACGGAGTGGAAGAACGCCGCCTTTGACCTGCCCCCATTCTGCAAGGTGGCCCATTTGTTTTCAACAGCCCCCCAAAGGATCGATGACCGTTTATTGATGACTGGCAAGCCTCGACAATTGACCAAAGCCGCAAAAAATGGGAACCTTCAAACCCAGTCGTTGATTGTAAGAACAGGTTCGCCCGATCAGGACTGATTTCTAGAACTGTTTATGTTCATAGGGGAAATCTCGGCTTATGGTATCTTCAAAATTCCGAATCTGGTCCATACGAATCCTTAGCATTCTTCTTCCCCTCTGCCTTCTGCTGAGTCTGATGGAAGTTGCCTCACGATTCATTCCTCCCAACTTGCTGATATTCCGAAAATTGGTGGAAGTCACAAATGACACCCGGCCATACATCCTCAAATCCGATATAAACATGCCCTTTACCGGGATGTACACTAAGTTTTCTCCACCTATTGAATGGCGAACTAACGCTCAGGGCCTGAGAGAAGACGACTTTGTAACTCCAGGCTCTAATCGATTTCGAATCGCCACGTATGGTGATAGTGAAACATTTGGATGGTCTGTCAAATCAGAGGATACGTTCCAGAAACAAATGGAGGCGATAGATCCACAGGTTGAAGTGATCAACTTCGGTGTGCCTGGATATAATATCGTGAATATTGCCGACCATCTGGAAAAAACTGCCTTCCACTACCATCCTAATCTCATCATTTATCTGGTGCATAAAAATGATTTAGATAACTCACTAAAAGTAAGTAAAATATTCAGGCATTCAGAGTTCCTCCTCAAACTTCGTCTTCTGTATCAACGATGGGTGATCAATCCAAAACAAAAGCAATTCAGGCGTTCTCCTGAAAGGCAAAAGCTCTTTGCTAGGGAAGTCGATCGGCTCATTCAGTTATGTACACAACACCATATTCCACTCATCCTGACTTTCCTTAACAACCGAAATGAAAAAATAGTACGTGAATTCGGGTTGCAACAACCTGAGATCACACTGCACACTTCATCCTCTTTATCAGAACTGCTCCCTACTCTCCAATTCGTAAATGTCAAACAACTCCTCAAAAATTTTCCTAAAAAAGACCACCATCTCTCCTCAACGGCATTACGCACTCTTGCCCAAAAACTCTGTCAGATAATTTCCGGAGCGCCCGATGGACGATGTGCCCCCCCAACATGGACTCCACAACCTTTTCATCGCCATTCTATTATGTAATGCTGAAATCTTTGGAAGAGTAGAAGAGAATAGGCTGACCCAACATCGGGCAACTCCAAAACACGCATCGAACCCATCAAAGGCAAGAACGCCCGGTGGGCAGCAATCCAGGAGATACATGGAGGAGAGGTGAAGGGACCGTATCCAAACGGAGACCAATTCATTGTCCACTTTACCTATGATGTGACCTCCAAACATACGGGTAAACGTATGTTGATGGATGAGATGGGCCTATACACCGTTGAAAATGGGAAATTCACGAAAGAAGAATTTAGGGCACCTCTAAAAACTCCTGGTTTTGGTCACAATGATTGTGGTCTGTGGCCTATCAGTTTCTGAAAGGCGTTTGGCAGGAGGGTGAGTCAGAACCAACGGAGCGCTTTCTGGCTTTCATTCGATGGTTTCCCGCATCCTTATGCCGCTTGAGCCTTCCGAGGCATCGTGAGGACCATGAAGCGTTGAAAGTTGTACACCAAATTTTTCAGCCCAATCTTCGCTCGAGCCCGGATGATGCCAATGGTGCGA